>FMSI01094591.1_pt1 | contig 10489 bp, 8 predicted proteins | sample 1504471 | NCBI WGS metagenome assembly FMSI01 (sample SAMEA4475357, study PRJEB15587) | soil metagenome | biome: Soil; feature: Field | place: India | collected 2015-03-11 | depth 0 m
GGTGGCTTGGATCTCATTCCAGGAATTGGCTCAACGCTTGGCATCTCCCTCATTTGCTTGCTCCTGCTGCCCAAGAGTATTGCGCTGAGTGTACAAGTGCTGATTAGCTGTATTCTGCTGCAACAGGTGGAAGAAAATATCCTCATGCCCCGTGTGATGCGCAACTCCGTCAACCTGAATCCGGTGGTCTTATTTTTTTCCCTCTTGGTGGGGGCAACGGTTGCAGGCATTGTCGGTATTTTCCTTGCCATTCCCATTACGGGGACAATCGTCAGTTTGCTAGATCTCAAAGCCTTGCAAGCAAACAGTGAGGCTGCCCCGAAATCCTCGTCCTAGGGTTGCGATCGCGCCCATCCCCTTGATATACTAGGCAAGCTGATTAAGTTGCCCTCGGCAGATCAGTGGATTTTTTGCACATTTTTGGTTGGACACCATCATCACTGTAGGTTGGGTATAGTTGCATGGCTCGATATCGTGGCCCTCGTTTGAGAATTGTCCGTCGTCTGGGTGAGCTGGCTGGTCTCACCCGCAAAGCTCCCAAGCGGAGCTATCCCCCCGGTCAACACGGCCAAGCGCGCAAGAAGCGTTCGGAATATGCCCTGCGCCTTGACGAGAAGCAAAAACTGCGCTTCAACTACGGGGTCTCGGAGCGGCAACTCGTGCGCTATGTGCGCAAAGCCCGTCGCGTGAGTGGTTCCACGGGGCAAACCCTTCTCCAGTTGTTGGAAATGCGGCTGGATAACACTGTTTTCCGCCTTGGGATGGCACCAACGATTCCAGCAGCTCGCCAACTAGTAAATCATGGCCATATTCTGGTCAATGGTCGCAGTGTATCTATTCCCAGCTATCAGTGCCGTCCGGGGGATGTGATTACCGTCCGCGATAACGAGCGATCGCGTCGCTTGGTGGAAACCAACCTTCAAAATCCCGGTCTTGCCAATATTCCCAGCCACTTGGAAATGGATAAAAGCACTCTCACCGGCAGAGTTACCGGTATTGTCGAACGGCAATGGGTTGCTCTCCAAGTCAATGAACTCCTCGTGGTTGAGTACTACTCCCGCAAAGTCTAGAGTATCGCCGCCCTTCCTATGGCAGAAGCCTATCTTCTAGAAAAACTCCGCACTGTTGAGCAAACCTTTACGGAACTTACCCGTCGCTTAGCAGATCCCGATGTGGCGGTCAACCCAGCCGAGTTTCAGAAGGTGGCTCGCTCCCGTGCCGCCCTAGAGGAGACGGTGAATGCCTATCACGAATGGCAGTCCCTCAATCAGCAACTGGTGGATGCCCGCCAACTGCTTAAAGAAGCGGTCAATGAACCCGAGCTACGCCAGATGGCTGAAGAAGAAGTGGCTGATCTCAGTCGCCGCATTGCCGAACTCGAGGAACGCCTGAAAATTCTGCTGCTGCCCCGCGATCCGAATGATGACAAAAACATTATGCTCGAAATTCGGGCAGGTGCTGGGGGCGATGAAGCGGGAATTTGGGCAGGGGATTTGGTGCGAATGTACTCCCGCTATGCCAAAAGCCAAGGGTGGCAGGTGAGCTTAGTCAGTGAATCTCTTGCCGAAATGGGGGGCTTCAAGGAAGCTATCCTCGAAATCAAGGGCGATCGCGTCTATAGCAAGCTGAAGTTTGAATCCGGTGTCCATCGTGTGCAGCGGGTACCTGTCACCGAGGCGGGGGGGCGAGTTCACACCTCTACGGCTACCGTGGCGGTGATGCCCGAAGTAGATGAGGTGGAAGTAGAAATTGATCCGAAGGATATTGAACTTACCACGGCGCGATCTGGGGGTGCCGGTGGCCAAAACGTCAACAAGGTGGAAACAGCCGTTGACCTCTACCACAAACCGACGGGCATTCGTGTCTTCTGTACCGAAGAGCGCAGCCAACTGAAAAACAAGGAGCGAGCCTTCCAAATCCTGCGGGCGAAACTCTACGAAATGAAGCTGCGGGAACAGCAGGAAGCCATTACCTCGATGCGTCGCTCCCAAGTGGGTACGGGCGATCGCTCCGAAAAAATCCGCACCTACAACTACAAAGATGACCGCGTCACCGATCACCGTTTGGGGCAAAACTTTAGCCTCAGCAGCGTCCTAGAAGGGGAACTGGAACCGATTATCCAAGCCTGCATTAGTCGTGATCAGCAGGAACAACTGGCACAACTGACTGCTGAACAAGCCTAGGAGGATTAAATGACCAAATTTGTGGCTTGGGGACGCTACTGTGAGGATGTCCTCGAACGGCGTGCCCCCCATCGCGAAGCGCACCTTGATGGCCTTGCAGCTCAAAAAGCCCAAGGAGTACTCATCACCATTGGTCCTACGAAAGACCTGCGCTACTTTTTTGCCATTTACGAGGCGGATAGCGAAGAGACCGTGCGCCAATTGATTGAAAACGATCCCTACTGGCAGCATCAGGTGTGGACAGAGTACAGCATTCATGAGTGGATCCAAGCCCTCTAGGGGCGAGGGCAGATCCGAAACTCCCTTAGGGCGCAAGGGCATTACCCCGCATCAGGCTACCAATTGTTTTCGCTGTAATTTTCAACTGCACTAAGGGATTAGCCGGCACCACCGTCTTGTAGAGATAGCTATCGAAGGTGAGCTTCTGCACATCAATATCGCTACACATCTCCACAAAAGCCTCACGGGTGGCATCGGAGCGATAAAAGACCCGTTGCAACAGATCTAACACTAGGTACGTCATGCCGTAGGCTTTATCCCAGCGTTTCAGGTAGAGCTTGAGATCTGCTTCTGTGGGGATACGGCGACCGCCGTTGGAGGTCTCGACAATGGTTTCAGCGCACATGCGGGCTGACTTGGCCGCAAAGTAAATGCCTTCCCCAGAAGACTTGGTGACAGTACCCGCAGCATCTCCCACAAGAGCCACGCGACCGACCACCCGCCGAGGCCGAGGATGCTCAGGAATAGGGTGAGCTTCCACTTTAATAATTTGCCCCCCTTCCAGTTTGGCAGCAGCGCGGGCGCGGATTCCCGCTTGTAACTCCCGAATGCGGTCTTTGTTGACCTTCATGGTGCCGGTGCCCACAGCCACATGGTCATATTTCGGGAAAACCCATGCATAGAAGTCAGGAGACACGTCATCCCCCACGTACATTTCTGCCAACTCGTTGTAGTAGGCCATTTTGTCCTCAGGCAGGCGGATGCGCTCTTGATAGGCAATGGCGTAGTTGTAATCGCCGGCATCAATTTCCTTGGCAATACGGGAATTTGCCCCATCGGCACCAATCACCACATCCACTTCAAGGGTCTGAGCTGTGCCATCCGCTTGGACATAGTGGAGCGTGTAGGGCTGATCGCTGGTGGGGGGCTGCTCCAGCTTAAAGACAGTGCCATTGATCAAGTTGGCGCCCAAATCTGCCGCCCGATTGCGCATAAAGCTATCGAGGACTTCGCGGCGGCACATACCGATATACTCGTGGTCTTTAAGGGTATGGCCAATGTTCACCTCAATATTAGAGGGGGAAATCATTTTCATTTTGCGCACGCGGCGGTCAATGATTTCTGGGGGCAAGTCAAATTCACTGACCATGCACAGGGGGATCGCACCGCCACAGGGCTTGGCATTGTCTAATTTGCGTTCAAAGAGATAGGTCTGGATTCCGGCTTTGGCTAAGGTTTCGGCGGCTGAAGAACCCGCTGGACCACCACCGACCACGGCTACCCGAAGTGACAACGGACGACTCCCAATTTTGGCTAACAAACAACAGTTTGGATACTATCACGGCAATTTTTCGTCTTCAAGAATTTAATCCTGAAAAACCGCATCTGTAACAGTTTTCAACATTTGGCCATCTCTGAGCCGCTAGAATAGATCCATCTATTGATTCAGAATTGATCCAGGGTGCGGACTGTAGCGGAAGTTACCCAAATTTGTCTCTCGCGGTCGAGAATGGTATCATTTGCGAGGTTGTACAATTTACACCATTTCCCAGAGAAGTTGAAGGTAGGGCATTCACATGGCATCGTCTCCTGTTGCGCCCGTTGTTTTGATGATTTTGGATGGCTGGGGCTATCGCGAAGAGACCTACGGTAATGCGATCGCCAGCGCTAATACGCCGGTTATGGACAGTTTGTGGCAAGCCTACCCCCACACATTGATTTACGCCTCTGGGAAGGCAGTGGGACTCCCCAAAGGACAAATGGGTAACTCCGAGGTGGGGCACTTAAATATCGGTGCTGGGCGCATTGTTCCCCAAGAGTTGGTGCGCATTTCCGATGCCGTTGAAGATGGCAGCCTCTTTAGCAATCCCGTCCTTGTGAAGCTCTGCCAAACCGTGAAGGAGCGCAAGGGCAAGCTGCATTTTATCGGCCTGTGTTCTGCTGGCGGGGTGCATTCCCACATTGATCACCTCTACGGCTTGGTGGAACTGGCCAAACGCCATGAGTTACCTGCCTGTATCCATGCCATTACCGATGGTCGCGATACGCCCCCCCGCGATGCAGCGGGTGTCCTTGAGGAATTGGAGCAACGCCTGAAAACCATCGGCTGCGGACGAATTGTGACGGTGAGTGGTCGCTACTACGCCATGGACCGCGATCGCCGTTGGGATCGCACTGAGGCGGCTTACCGCATCATGACCAGCAATGAGAATATTCAACCCCTGCGGGCGGTGGATGTGGCTAGTAAGTCCTATGCCCAGGATATTGGCGATGAATTCATTGTCCCCACACGCATTGCTGAGGGAGCCGTTGAACCGGGGGATGGCGTGGTGTTCTTTAATTTCCGTCCTGATCGCGCCCGCCAACTCACCCAAGCCTTTATTGACCCTGACTTTAGCGGCTTTGAACGGACGCTGATGACGCCGCTCGAATACGTGACCTTCACCCAATACGATGCCAACTTTAACTGTGGTGTCGCCTTCCCGCCCCAAAACCTCAATCATATCCTTGGGGAAGTGATTGCCGAGCATGGCCTGAAGCAACTGCGGGCAGCGGAAACGGAAAAATATGCCCACGTCACCTATTTCTTCAATGGCGGCCTTGAGGAACCCTTCCCCGCCGAAGATCGCATACTCATCCCCAGTCCAATGGTGGCCACTTACGATCAAGCGCCAGCCATGTCTGCCCTCGCCGTAACAGAAGCGGTGAAGGAGGCCATTGAGAAACAGGAATATGCCCTAATTGTGGTTAACTTTGCCAACCCCGATATGGTGGGGCACACGGGGCAGTTGGCGGCGACGATTCAAGCCATTGAAACTGTGGATCGCTGTGTAGGCGTACTGGTAGAAGCGGCAACAAAAGTGGGGGGCACGCTGCTGATTACCGCTGATCATGGCAATGCTGAGTACATGATTGATGAAGACGGCAACCCCTGGACGGCTCACACCACCAACCCGGTTCCCTTTATCTTGGTGGAAGGGGAGAAACGTAAAATCCCCGGCCATGGCACGGATGTCACCCTGCGGCAGGAGGGTTGCCTTGCCGATATTGCGCCGACTATTTTAGAAATTTTGGGGCTGCCTCAACCCCCTGAGATGACGGGGCAATCGCTGATTGTCAGTGCCCCCTATGAAACCCGCCTCAATCGTACCCCCGTCTCCGTGAAGGTTTAAGGGCATTCTCAACCCAAGGGCGACAGCCGAAAATTTTAAGATTTCTTAAAATAGGAAGGGTCCTTGTCCTGTTTTTATGGCCTCGTTTCGCTCCATTCTGGGTTACTATCGCGCCTATCGGGGAATGGCGATCGCCAGTATGACCGCAGCCAGTCTCTGCGAACTGGTGGATTTGCTCGTGCCCTATGCCATGGGTCAAATTCTCAACCTGCTCTCGCAACAACCCCTTGATCCGCCAGTGGTGGCGATCGCCCATACGCTCCAAACATGGACGGGCTGGAACAATGCCTTTGGCGTTAATCTTACCGTTCTCGGCAGTATTGTCTTTTTGGCCACTGTAGTGCGTGCCCCAATTCAACCGTGGCTGGGGGTATGGTTCCATTGGTGGATTGCCTTGGCTGCCCGCCGTGACCACACTCGCAAAGCCGTCGAGAAAATCCTGACGCTGCCCCTAGAATTCTTTGAGGAAAACAACCCGGGTCGCATTGCCAACCGTGTTAGCAAAGGCATTGCCAACCATACGTGGAGCTATCCTGAGATTGCCGGCCAACTGATTCCCAAATTGGTACGGGTGCTGGGGATTGGCGTGATTGTCTGGTGGCTTGATTGGCCGATCGCCCTTGGACTGTTGCTCTCCTTTACAGTGATCTTGGTGCTGACCCTGCGCACCCTACGGCGCATTATTCAAAAAGAAGAAATCCTCGACAGCCACATCGAAAGCACAGAAAGCCGCACCTCAGAAATCATTACCAATATCAAAACCGTCAAAGCCTTTGCCACTGAAGCCCGTGAACTCGCTCGTCAAACCCAGCGCCTTGATCGCGAGTTCAAGATGGTGATTGATCGTATTCATCGCGGCTACATGTATTTAATTACTTGGCAAGCAAGCTTGGTGCAATTCTGTCTATTTACATTGTTGGGCTTCTCACTGGCTGCCACGATCGCCGGCCGGGTCTCCATTGGTCACTTTATTACGATTTACACCCTTGCGAGTATGGCCTATGCCGAAATTACACCCCTCTCACAGGTGTCTGAGGTGTTTGCGCGCCGCTATGCTTCAATTTTGCGCTTCCATGAATTTATGGAATTGCCCCCCGGTCGCGATGCCATTGATCTTGAGCAACAGGAGATTCCTAGCCTGAAGTTTTCGGGCAAAGTGGATTTTCAGCACGTTTGGTTTAGCTACACGCCGGGACGTCCCATTCTGCGGGATATTAACTTACTCATTGAACCCTGCCAAACAGTGGCCTTGGTGGGGCGATCGGGTTCAGGAAAATCCACCCTGATCAAGCTTCTGTTTCGCTACTTCCAGCCGGATCAGGGGCAAATTCTCATTGATGGCCAAGATATTCAAACCCTCGATGTCTGCGCCTATCGGCGGCGGCTGGCCATTGTCCACCAAGAAGTAGATGTCTTTAATGGCACCCTGTGGGATAACCTGACCTATGCCAACCCCGAGGTCAGTGCTGATGCCGTCTATGAGGCCTGTGCTATTGCGCGGGTGGATGAGTTTGTGCATCAGTTGCCCCTAGGCTATCGCACAATTGTCGGTGAACGGGGGTTGCGGCTTTCGGGGGGACAGCGACAGCGGCTAGGGATTGCCCGTGCTCTCTTAGCGGATCCCGATGTACTGATTTTTGATGAGGCCACCTCAAGTCTCGACTATGAATCGGAGCGGGAAATTCAACTTGCCCTGCGCTCCATCACCGGTACTCGCACCATGATTGTGATTGCCCACCGCCTAAGCACGGTCCGGGATGCCAATCAAATTGTGGTCTTGGATCAAGGCACGATTCGTGAGCAGGGAGACCATGAGACCCTCCTCGCCCAAGGGGGGTTGTATGCCCATCTCTATTCCATTCAGCGCGATCGCGCCCCCCATGCCTAACTGAGATCTACACCAAGGAAGCGATCCAAGAGCCGATAGCGCCAGAACGTGCGCAGGAGAATCACCCATAGCAAAACAATCAGTACAATCAATGCCCACAGCGACCATGAAAGGGGTTCCAACTCAGCCACTGCCCGTAGAGTCGGGGAAAAACTAATCATCAGGAAAGCAGCGAGCAGGGCTAAAACCACAGCAACATAACGCCAGTTGCCCACTAAAGGGGCACCGCCAACCCATGTGGGATGGGGAGGTTTGAGAAACAGGACTAAACAGAGGGAGGCCAACATGAGTGTGGTCACTAAAGCTGTGCGGGCGATCGCCACGCTTTGCCCCAATTCTGAGAGCACCTCGCGACCATTCAACAGTGTCGGATCAAAGCGTCCTTGGAGTAATTCCACAAGGGGGGTCAGTTCCCGTGCCAAAACCCCCAGATACATGAAAATAGCCAACAGCGCGAGGCTCAGGGTGGCAGGAATGACAAAGTGCAGTAATGAACGAATCAGCGATCGATGGGGCCGCGGCCCCGGCACTGCCCAAAAAGCCACCGCCAGGGTAGGCAGACCGACCCCCCACAGGGTTAGCAGGCTATTGTGCTTAATCAGCAGCGGAAAAGCGCGCCCCGCCATGACCGTGACTAGACAAAGCAAACTAAAGCTAAAGACCCGCACCAAAAAGAGCTTTGTAACATCTTGAATACCGTTGTAAATGCGCTGCCCCTCACGAAAGGCTTCTGGCAAGGCGGCAAAGGAATCCGCGAGCAATACAATGTCGGCCACATTCCGGGTAATGGCACTGCCACTTTCCATAGCAATTCCCACGTTGGCCTGCTTCAGGGACAGAACATCATTCACACCATCGCCAATCATGGCCACCTGATGCCCGAGGGCACGCAGTCGAGTCACGAGTTTCGCCTTTTGCTCGGGGGTAATGCGACCAAAAACTGTGGCTTTCTCGGCCATTTGATCAAAGCTGGGATCATCCATGGCGGCGAGTTCTGTTCCGGAGATGGCGATCGCCCCTGCATCGAGGCCGACTTGTTTACCGAGGGCAACCACCGTTTCCGCATGGTCACCAGAAATAATTTTGATTTGAATCCCCGCCTGTTGAAAGCGTTCCAAAACATCACGGCATTGAGGTCGCAGGCGATCGCCTACCCAAATCACTGCTAAGGGTTCGAGGTCTGGGGGCAATAGGGGAGTCTCCTGCCGCTCATCCCATTGAGGATCAGTGCGACTACGGGCAAAGAGGAGCACCCGCAATCCCTGCTGCCGTCCCCGCTGGAGTAATTCAGCTAGCTCAGGGGAGAGGTTTTCACCCTTGAGGAGGACATCCGGTGCCCCCAAAATAAATGCTTCGGCGTCATGCCATGCTGCGGCACTCCACTTGTAGGCGGAGGAGAAGGGAATTTCAAGGCGTAGGGGTTGGGGACTACCGCCAAAAGCCTCTGTGAGGGCAACAATGGTGCGGTTCGGAGCACTAACACTGGCGGTAAACGTGGCTAAAGCCGCTTTTGTCTTTTCCTCTGTATCAGTGAGGGCGTACCAGCTATGGAGTTCAAGGGCATTGGCCGTCAGCGTGCCCGTTTTATCAAGGCAGAGAATATCCACGCCACTGAGGGACTCAATGGCATTCACCTGCTGCACCAAGACATTGGCACGGGAGATCCGCAGTGCCCCCAAGGCATAGGTGAGGGTAATTGTCAGATACAAGCCCACGGGGACAAGACCCGCCACCACTGCCGCCGTTTGCACACTCATTTGTAGGCTGGTCAGGCGTACCAATAGCGAGAGCAGCACCAATAGCCATAGGAAAACCGCCAGAGCCAGAATGACGCGGATAATCAGGTTAATTTCCCGTTGCAGGGGAGTGAGTTTGTGGTGGTGGGTTTTGGCGGCAGCAGTCAGTTGATGGGCGGTACTGTCTTCCCCCACCTGTTCGGCGACATAGGCAGCGGCACCGCGTACACAAAAGCTCCCAGAGTACAGGCGATCGCCCGCTTGCTTGGAGATGAGATCCGACTCCCCTGTGAGTAACGACTCGTCCACTTGGATTTGTCCATCGCCAACCACAGTGCCATCGGCAACGATTTGATCCCCCGGTTCCAAAAGGAGAATATCCCCTTCTACAACTTCTGCGGAATCGATAATGGCCTCTTGGCGATCGCGCAGCACCTTGACGCGGGGACGGGTAAGGAGACTAATTTCATCCAACTGCCGTTTGGCGCGAATTTCCTGCAGAATGCTAATGATGGCATTGAGAAACACAACGACAATGATGGCGGCCACATCCCCCGGACGGCCTAAAAAGAGCAAAATGACGCTAATAAAAGCAAAAACCCCATTGATAAACGTGAAGAGGTTTTCCCGCAAAATGTCGCCATAGGTGCGATTGCTTTCACTCGCTTGACGGTTAACGCGACCTCTGGCTTGCCGCTCCGCCACTTCCGCCGCTGTCAGACCCGTCAATGGTGCTGTCATACCTTAGGTTTCCGCTGACTTAACCACAAACACCGAGCAGGGGGCATCAGCCACAATGGCGCCACTTACCGAGCCTTGCACAACCCGCTCAACCCCCGTGAGGCCGCGACTCCCCACTACAATTAGGTCTGCCCCATAGATATTGGCCAAGCGTAAAATTTCCTCGACGGGGTCACCGGTAACAATTTCAATTTCCGAGTCACAGGGGAGGTGGCTTTGAAACTGTTGTAAATGCTGTTCAATACTACGGTAGGTGCCCATTTGCGGATGCAACGAGGGGCGATCGGCACTGACCCCAAACCCCGACTCCACGGGTGAAATCACATGACTGAGAATCACTTGGGCATCTGGGTCAAGATTTAACTGTGCCACTGCTGCCATCACCCGTGCCGATAACTCACTGGTATCGAGTGCCACTAAAATTGTTTTGAACATGCCTGTGACTCTGTACTTGCAATCTCCTAGTCTGCCACAAGAGCGCAAGTAGCGATCAAACTGCCCTTCTGGATAGCCATTCACAATGATCATTAACCACACCTATCGGTTTAT
>FMSI01004282.1_pt1 | contig 10483 bp, 7 predicted proteins | sample 1504471 | NCBI WGS metagenome assembly FMSI01 (sample SAMEA4475357, study PRJEB15587) | soil metagenome | biome: Soil; feature: Field | place: India | collected 2015-03-11 | depth 0 m
TGCGCGAGGCGGCGCGCATCCTGGCCGAGACGAAACGCGTGATTATTGTGGACACGTCCAATGAAATTGGGGGAGATGGCGATGTGCCGCACCCGGCCGTTGGCAAGGCGCGGCGTATGCAGGTGCGCGAACCTATGCTCCAGCATGAGGTGATGATTGAGGCGGTGGAAAACCACAACCCCGAAGTCATCGTGATTGACGAGATTGGGCGCGAACTGGAAGCGCTGGCCGCGCGCACAATTGCCGAACGCGGCGTTCAACTTATCGGAACGGCGCACGGGAACACCCTGGACAACTTGTTGCTCAACCCAACCCTTTCCGATTTGGTTGGTGGTATTGAGGCGGTGACTCTTTCGGATGAGGAAGCGCGGCGGCGCGGGACGCAGAAAACCGTGCTCGAACGCCGCGCGCCGCCTACCTTCGACGTGCTGGTCGAGATTCAGCAGCGCGACCGTTTCGCTATCCATATGGACATTGCCCAGGCGGTAGATGCCCTGTTACGCGGCTTTCCCTTGCCCCCGGAAATTCGCTGGCGCGATTCGGAAGGCCAGATTCATGTCGAGAAAGCCGCGCCGGTCGCGCGCGTTCGCTCCGAGTCGGAATTCCGTATCGAGAACGGCAGTGGGACGCGACGCGGCGGACGAATCGAAGCCGCTCTCTTGCCTTTTTCGACCGTTCGCGCTTCGGCAGAAGGCCAATCTCCTGCAACGCCCGGCTCGTTGCGACCGGTGCGTGTGCATCCCTACGGCGTGGCACGCGACCGACTGATGCAGGCGGCGAAACGCTTAGGCGTGCCGGCCATCGTGGTCAAGGATTTGTCTGAGGCCGACGTCTTGGTAACCTTGCGCTCCTATTACCGCGATCGTCAACAGGTGGTCACCCTGGCCGAGCATCGTGGCCTGCCTATTTACGTCCTGCGCGCGAACACGGTCAACCAGATGGAGCAATTCCTGATTGACCTGTTCAATTTGGCCGAAATTGCGCCGCCGCCGGAAGAGATGGAACGTATCAAAAGCCAGACGGAAGCCGCGATTGCGGCCGTGTTAAATGGCGAGCGTTGGGTGGACTTGCCGCCGGGACCGGCAGCGGTGCGGCGGATGCAACACGAGATGGCGCGCGCCGCAGATCTGATTAGCCATTCCTATGGCAAGGAACCACGCCGCCACGTGCGAATCTTTCGCGAGTAGAATCGTTTGTTCTTACCAAGACAGGCTTATCTTTCGCAACCTGCTTTGCCGGATATCATCTTCCTTCCGACCGGAAGGACGAGTCACGGCAACGCCTCTTGGTGGGCAAAGGAGGAGCCACAATCCAAGGAGCAGGATAGAAGCGCCGAGGTAGAGGCGTGAGTTTTGCTGGGAATGCTCTGGCGGATAACGGACTCCAACAGGGCAATCGCAAGGGGATAGGGCGTCCTGCGGGTCACGACAAAGCTCCTGGTTGGAGTGTTCGTTGCTTGCGTTGTTGTTGTCAAAATATCACCGAAACCTGTGACAACAAGGGGCCTTCTGACCGTCCCGCTGTCCGTTACTCCTTGTTGGCTGTTCTCGCGCTTATGTTTCTGGGAATAGCCTACTGGATGCGCGAGGTTTTCAAGCCTCTCCTATACGCGGCGTTGATTGCTTACCTGTTGTATCCGCTCGTGCATTTCCTGTATACACGGATCAAGATAGGGCGGAAGTTGGCCGCTAACCTCGTCTATTTTGTCACCTTGACCGCACGCATTGCTTTCCCGGCCACGCTGATCCCTGTTTTGACAGACGAGTTGCAGACTCTGGTGGATGGCCTGTTGTTGCTTGTGGATCGAATAGAAGCGCTTCTCGCCAGGCCGTTCTATGTCGCGGGCATCACCTTTCACTTACAGGCTTCGATTCCCTCCTTCCGAGAGGCAGTGACTTCTTTCCTCACCCCCTTGCCTCAAGACGCCTGGCGTCTGATTGAGGCGACTTCCACGCATACCCTATGGTTTCTGGTCATTTTGTTGGCGCGTATTACTTCCTGACCGGCTGGGAGGAGATGCGGGAATGGCTCCTGGACTTGGCGTCCGCCGCGTAGCGATATGACGTGCGTCGGCTGTATCCGGAGATTCGCGCTGTCTGGATGGCCTACCTGCGTGGACGATTAACGTTAATGCTCATCGTCGCGGTCACGTTTTTGCTGCTCTGGTCTATCATCGGTCTGCCGGGCGCGCTGATCTTGGGTATACTGGCGGGATTGTTCAGCATTATTCCCGATGTTGGACCATTCTTGGCCGCCTTATTGGCCGTTATCGTGGCATTGCTTGAAGGTTCAACCTGGCTTCCCTGGGATAACGTCTGGTTTGCTTGGCTCGTAGCCGGCCTGTATGTTGTACTCAGCAACGTCAAAAACATCTGGCTTCGTCCTATATTTTGGGCCGTAGCGTGCATATGCACGAAGGGCTGGTATTTGTCGTTATCATCGCTGCCGTCGTTTCTACAGGTATAATAGGGGCGTTTCTGGTTGTGCCAACGCCGGCCTCGGCCGCCGTGCTTGGCCGGTATTTATGGCGGCGCATGCTTGGCCTTCCTCGTTTCTCTGACTTACGCTCACGGGAGGCCTCGGCGAAGAAATGCAAGAAATATCACGTCCTTAGGAGAAGCAAAGCATTATGACGGTCACATTCTCGGTGGTCGCCCCTATATTCAATGAACTAGAAAATATCCCTGAGCTCTATCGCCGCGTTCGCGACGTAATGACGGCGACCGGCGAGACGTGGGAGTTGGTTCTGGTGGACGACGGCTCCACGGATGGCTCTACCGAACGCATTCGCGCCCTGGCGAAGGAAGATAACCGTGTCCGCCCGGTCATTTTTGCCCGTAACTTTGGCCATCAGATTGCTATCACTGCCGGCTGGGATTACGCGCGCGGCCAGGCTATTATCATTATTGACGCCGATCTACAGGATCCGCCGGAAGTTATCCCAGAGCTGATCGCCCGCTGGCGCGAGGGGTACGAAGTGGTCTACGCGGTGCGCACTGAACGGGAAGGCGAGAGCTGGTTCAAGAAATGTACCGCTGCGTTATTTTATCGTCTGATTTATCGTATTACGGATGTCAAGATTCCGGTGGATACGGGGGATTTTCGCCTGATGGACCGCAAGGTGGTGGCTGTCCTGAAGACCATGCGCGAGCGGCATCGTTTTCCACGCGGCATGTCGGCCTGGGTGGGCTTCCGTCAAATCGGCGTGCCCTATAAGCGCGCAGCACGCTTGGCCGGTGCAACAAAGTATCCGTTCAAGAAGATGCTCAAACTGGCGTTGAATGCCATTACGGGTTTCTCTTACTTTCCCCTGCAATTGGCAACGTATATGGGCTTTCTCTCGGCAGGCGTCGCCATTCTGGCCATTCCTCTTGTCATGGCTTTGCGATTGATAGGGGCGCAGGCGTTCTTCGGGCAAGCATCTACGTTGATTGCTGTGCTGTTCTTGGGCGGCGTGCAATTAATTTCCCTAGGGGTATTGGGCGAATACATTGGACGGATTTACGACGAGGTAAAGGGCAGGCCGCTCTATATTGTGCGCGAGGGGCCGGAAGATTAACGGGGCGATTCCAAGGCGGCGCGTAGGGCTGCAATGAACTGCGATGCGGCGTCCACCGGCACCGCGCTGGTGCGCACACGGTCGATCAAGGCAGAGCCAACAATGACGCCGTCGGCGATGGTCGCAACCCGACGCGCCTGTTCGGGCGTCGAGATGCCGAAACCGACCGCCAGCGGTTTGTCGGTCGCCTGGCGGGCGCGCCGGACGAACGCGCTCAGATTCGGGGGGAGGGTCTGTCGCGCTCCGGTCACGCCGGTCAGGGAAACCAGATAGAGGAAACCGCTTGTCCGTTGCCCGATCGCGTGCAGCCTGTCCTGGGGGGTATTGGGGGAGGCCAAGAATACGAGCGCCAACCCGTATTGCCGACAGAGTAGCTCTACCTCATCGGCCTCTTCGAGAGGCAGATCGGGCAGAATCAAGCCGTCTACGCCGGCTTTGGCGGCATCGCGCACGAATCGTCCCAAGCCATACGCCAAGGCTGGGTTGAGATACCCCATCAACAGGAAGGGTTGCTGGAGGCCGCGCTGACGCAACATGGCCGTCATTTCCAGGCTGCGCGCCACGCTCATCCCTTGTTCCAGCGCAACTTGCGTGGAATGCTGAATAGTCGGACCATCCGCCAGCGGATCGGAGAAGGGGATTCCCAGTTCGAGCAGGTCCGCTCCGGCTTGAACAACGGCGGCAATGATGTCTAGCGAGAGAGCCGGTTCGGGGTACCCTAAGGTAAAGTATGGTGCTAACGCCGCGCGGCGCTGGGCGCGACAGGTCTGGAAGACTGCTGCGATTCGCTCGACGCCTTTCATCGTCTGCTTCCTGACTGAATCTGAATACCTGCTCCGACTATGGCGTTGGTTACCGTGTCCAAATCTTTATCGCCGCGGCCGGAAAGGTTGACGAGGATAATCTGCTCTGGTGGTAGGGATGGGGCTAGACGAATGGCCTCCGCTACGGCGTGCGCCGACTCGAGGGCCGGCAGAATCCCTTCCATACGCGCGAGGATTTGGAATGCCTCGAGCGCTTGCGCGTCGGTCGCCCAGGTGTATTCGGCGCGGCCGAGGGCGCGTAAGTGCGCGTGCTCCGGCCCAACGGCGGCGTAGTCCAGGCCGGCGGAAATGGAGTGCGTAGCGGCGATTTGCCCGTCGGCAGTTTGCAAGACGTAAGTATACGTGCCATGGAGCACGCCGGGGCGGCCAAAGGCGGGGTCGGCGAATCGCGCTGCATGGCGACCGGTCTTGATGCCCTCGCCACCAGCCTCGACTCCGACCAGGCGCACGTTGGCGTCATCCAGGAAGGCGGTGAACAGGCCGATGGCGTTCGATCCGCCGCCCACGCAGGCGACGCAAACGTCCGGCAAACGCCCTGCTTGTTCTACGATTTGCCGGCGCGCCTCATCCCCAATAACGCGTTGAAAATCGCGCACGATGGTTGGATAGGGGTGAGGACCTAACGCTGAACCGAGCAGATAGTAGGTATCTTTGACGTTGGTCACCCAGTCGCGAATGGCTTCGTTGATGGCATCTTTAAGTGTGCGGCTGCCGCTGTCCACGGCGCGCACTTCTGCTCCGAGCAGGCGCATCCGTAGCACGTTAGGCTGCTGGCGCGCCATGTCCACGGATCCCATGTAGATCGCGCATTCCAGTCCCAACAGCGCGGCAGCGGTCGCTGTGGCCACGCCATGCTGGCCTGCGCCGGTTTCAGCAATGATGCGGCGTTTGCCCATCCGCTTGGCGAGCAAGGCCTGCCCGAGCGCGTTGTTGATTTTGTGCGCGCCGGTATGTGCCAGATCCTCGCGCTTCAGGTAGATTTGCGCTCCTCCGAGCATCTCACTTAACCGTCGGGCGTGGAAGAGAGGGGTAGGACGCCCGGCGTACCGTTCCAGCAAGTCTTGCAGTTCTTGTTGAAAAGCGGTGTCGCGTCGCGCTGCCTCATACTCCCTTTCCAACTCCATCACGGCAGGTATCAGGACTTCGGGGATGAATTGACCGCCGTAGGGGCCGAATTTCGCGTTCATGTTAGCCTTCCTTTTGCGTTACACTGCCCCTCGCGCATGTTGCACGAAGGCAAGCATCTTCTTGCGGTCCTTGCGTCCTGGCGTGGATTCGACGCCGGAAGCCACGTCTACTCCCCAGGGACACACCTGCTCCATCGCCGCGGCGACGTTATCGGGGGTCAAGCCGCCGGCGAGCAAAATAGGCGTCCAGCGTGCCACAACTCGCGCCAATGACCAGTCGGCCTCCCTTCCTGTGCCTCCATACTGTCCGCTGATGTGAGCATCGAACAGATAGGCCGGAGGGACGGAGCGGGCAGGATAGCGTAAGAGCTCCGCCTCCAATGCCGCGCGGTTAGGAGGCCGTAAGACCTTGAAGGCGCGTTCTCCCAGCGCGCGCAGGATTGCGGGCGGTTCGTCTCCGCATAGTTGCGCCAGATGGAGACCGCAGGTCTCGAGAATCGCGGCAATCTCGTTCGCGGAGGCGTTGACAAACACTCCCACCAGAGTCACGGTTGGCGCAACACGCAACACCTCGCGCGCGATCGAGGCGCAGGCCTGCGGCGTAATGTAGCGCGGACTTTTGGGATAAAAGTTGAATCCCAGCATATCCGCTCCCGATTCTACTGCCGCTAGAGCGTCCTCCAGGGTAGTCAATCCACAGATTTTTACGATTGTCATTCTTCTTCTCTCCGCGTCCTTCCTGTTGCGGCGTGCATCCTCATTGTGTTCTGGGGGAGGCCTTGTGCGAAATAGATTCCGCCTTACGTTTTCCTTGCTAATTCCCTGACCTTGGCGGCCACATCGTTGGCTGTGACCAAGGCTTCGCCGACTAAGATCGCGTCTATGCTTGCTTCGGCCAAGGCACGCGCCTCGTCGGCGCTATGGATACCGCTTTCGGCGACTACGCAGACCGCGTCGGGAATGTGGGGACGCAGCCGGAACGTTGTTTCCAGGCTGACGGAGAAAGTGTGCAGGTCACGGTTGTTGATTCCAATCAGGGTAGGTTCGCATTCAAGCGCGAGGTGAAGTTCTTCGAGAGTGTGCACCTCTACAAGCGGCGTCATGCCTAAGGCGCGGGCGAGGGCATGTAAGGAGAGAAGCATCTGCCGCTCAAGGCCGGCGACGATGAGCAAGATTGCGTCTGCGCCGGCGGCGCGCGCCTCGTACACTTGGTATTCGTCGCAGAGAAAGTCCTTACGCAGCAATGGCAATCGCGGCGAAGCGGGAGCAATCTGGCGCAAGAAGTCGAGATGACCCTGAAAGTACTTTTCGTCTGTTAAAACACTGATGGCCGCGGCGCCGTTCTCGGCATATGTGCGCGCCAGGGCCAGCGGGTCGAAATTCGGGCAGAGCAATCCCTTGGAGGGGGATGCTTTTTTGATTTCGGCGATTAAGGCCGGCTTGCCCGGCGCGCTCCGCAATGCCTGGACGAAATCGCGCGTCGGGGCTGCTTTCTCCGCCTCGACGCGCAGAGCAGGCAGGGGCTTTTCCTGCTTGCGGCGTTCTATCTCTTGGCGTTTGTGAGCAAAGATTGCTTCTAGAAGGGTCATGGCGCTTTTATGCGGGCGTTTCGGCGGCAAATTTCTGGCTGAAGGCGATCAGAGCGTCTAGTTTGGCGATGGCGGCGCCGCTTTCGAGGGCCTGACGCGCCTCGTCGAGCGCGGCGGCGAGGTCACCGCTTTCGGTCGCGAGGGCGGCTGCCGCGTTGAGCAAGACCACGTCGCAGCGCGGCGACGTGTCTTCGCCGGCCAGCACAGCGCGGAGAAGGGCCGCGTTCTCTTCAGGCGAACCGCCGCGCAACTCGTCCAGACCGAGCGGCCGCAATCCGAATTCGCCAGGATTTAGCTCAAAGGTAGAAACCCGCCCGGCGCGCAAGGCGCTGACGCGGTTGGGGCCAGCAGTGGTTAGTTCATCCAGGCCGTCATAGCCGTGCACGACGAATGCGCCACGACTGCCCAGTTCGCCGAGCACCTCGGCCAACGGCTCGGTAAGGGCGGGGTCATAGACGCCGATCAGTTGATGGGTTGCTCCGGCTGGATTGGTCAGCGGGCCTAAGATGTTGAAAATGGTGCGTTGCCCTAGTTCACGGCGCGGCCCAATGGCGTGTTTCATCGCTGGGTGGAAGCGCGGCGCGAAGATAAAGCCGATTCCTACCTCCTCGATGCAAGCGGCCACTTGTTCCGGCGTCAATTCCAAGTTGACGCCTAGCGCGGCGAGTACGTCTGCGCTGCCGCAATTGGACGAGGCAGCGCGATTGCCATGCTTGGCGACTTTTCGCCCGGCGCCAGCTAGGATAAAAGCCGCCGCGGTAGAGATGTTGAACGTGTGCTTGCCGTCGCCGCCGGTGCCGGCGGTATCGAGCAAACTGCCTCCGTTCACGCGGACTGGCACCCGCGTGGCATGGGCGCGCATGGCGCGCACGCTGCCTACAATCTCGGCTACGGTTTCCCCTTTCATGCGCAGGGCGATCAAGTAGCCGCCAATCTGGGCCGGCGTGGCCTGCCCGCTCATGATGATTTGCATGGCCTGTTCGGCTTCGTCAGCCGTCAGGTGTTGCCGTTGCAGCAACTTGGCAAGGAATGGTCTCAACAGATTATCCTCCTTTGCTTGTGAAGAAACGGGAAGCGCCCTCTCGCCTTTTGGGGCGGGGACAACAGGTTTCATTGCCAGGAAGTTGGTCAGCAATTCTTTGCCGTAATGCGTCAGAATCGATTCGGGGTGGAATTGCACGCCGAAGATCGGATATTCGCGGTGGCGCAATCCCATGACTTCCCCTTCGGCGGTCGTAGCGGTCACTTCCAAGGTAGGCGGCAGAGGTTCCTTCACAATCAGGGAATGGTAACGTGTTGCCTGGAATGGGCTGGGCAGGCCGGCGAACAGGTCTTTGCCATTGTGTTGAATCAACGAAGTCTTGCCGTGCATCAAGCGTGGTGCGCGCACGACTTCGCCGCCGAATACGGCCGCGATGCATTGGTGTCCCAGGCATACGCCTAAGGTAGGAAGGCGCGGCCCGAGGCGGCGGATGACCTCGTTCGAGATGCCGGCGTCGGCTGGAGTTCCTGGGCCAGGCGAAATAACCAGATGCGTGGGGTTCCGGGCCTCAATGTCTTCGACGCGGATGGCGTCATTACGGAAGACATGCACGTCCGCGCCTAGTTCGCCGAGATATTGCGCCAGGTTGTAGGTAAACGAGTCGTAGTTGTCAATGAGGACGACACGCCAGCCACGCCTCTCCATGGGAGCGATGTTTTCCGGAGTTTTCCACCGTCCCTCGGCGTTCTCGACGGCTACGACCAGGGCGCGTGCTTTGTTCAGGCTTTCCTGATACTCTCGCTCCGGGTCCGAATCGGCCACCACGCCGCCGCCGGCCTGGATGTAAACGGTATCGCCGTGCATGACCAACGTGCGCAGGGTAATACAGGTGTCAAGCGAGCCGTCGTAGGAGAAATAGCCGACCACGCCGGCGTAGATGCCGCGCGGTTGTCCCTCCAGTTCACTGATGATCTGCATCGCGCGTACCTTTGGCGCCCCGCTGACCGTCCCGGCCGGGAAGGTGGCCTGCAACAAGTCGAAGGCGTCCTGATCGGGGCGCAGCTCTCCTTCCACCTGTGAGACGATGTGCATGACGTGCGAATAGCGCTCGATGACCATTTCTTCCGAGACGTGGACGCTCCCGCTCGTGCAAACGCGCCCCAAATCGTTGCGCGCCAGGTCAACCAACATGACGTGTTCGGCGCGTTCTTTAGGGTCGGCCAATAACTCCTGTTCAATGACGGCATCCTCGCTGGCGCTCTTGCCACGTGGACGCGTGCCGGCAATTGGGCGGATGAGGGCGCGTCGTCCCTCGAGGCGAACGTGGACTTCGGGCGAAGCGCCAATTAATCGCAGGGGAGTAGGAACCGTCAGGGGGCCAAAGTCGAAGTAGAACATGTAGGGCGAAGGGTTGAGACGACGCAGCGCGCGGTAAATATCCAACGGCGCGGCGCCGGTCTTGCGACTCCATCGTTGCGAGGGAACTACTTGGAAGATGTCGCCGGCGCGAATGTATTCCTGGGCGCGGCGGACCATTTCCATATACTCTTCTCGAGTCTTGTTCGAGCGCATACTGCCCGCGACGATGCTTGGCGGTTTCGCTTTTTGCTCTGGCAGCGGCAGTTTCAGACGTGTTTCCAGATCGTTCAGGCGTGCTGTTGCCGCTTCCATTTCGTGTTCGTCCTCGGCGATGGCCAGCAACATTAACTGTCCGTATGCGTGATCGAAGACGACAAGCGTGTCGGCTTGCAGGAAGATAGCCTCTGGCCAGGATCGCTCAGGTTGGATAGGGACAGTGGATTCAAAGAAACGCACCACGTCATAGCCGACGTATCCTACGAGGCCACCGACGAAGCGGGGCAGGCCTGACGCGCTGACCACTTCTTGCGCGTTGAGAGCCTCGCGCAGCACGTTCAGCGGGTTCTCGCCGGAGGCGAGCGGTCGCTGTTCGACACCCTGGGCGGAGTGAATCTCCCACCTTCCTTCTAGAAGCAAGTACGCGCGACGGGGATTCACGCCGACGAACGAATAACGCGCTACCTGCTCGCCGCCGGTCACGCTCTCCAGCAAGAATGAGGGTTGGTCGTCGGCGAGTTTCAGGTACACCGACATCGGTGTTTCTAGGTCGGCGCTTTGTTCGCGCATCAAGACGCGTCGCTCTCCGCCAAGCGGAAAGACCTGTTGAGTAGATGTTGGCGAGACCATACACACCTCCGTACTTTATCAACGCGCTTAACAAAGAATCTCCTCTCATCCGAGGGACGAGAGGAGATTCCCGTGGTGCCACCCTGGTTAGGCCGGCGTCCATTAGCTAGGAAACAAAAACCCGTCGGTCAGACGACGGGAAAAGAAAGCCAGCCTCACTCATTGCGGGTACAGTCGAAGCGTGAGGATAGGTTCCC
>FMSI01085344.1_pt1 | contig 10475 bp, 7 predicted proteins | sample 1504471 | NCBI WGS metagenome assembly FMSI01 (sample SAMEA4475357, study PRJEB15587) | soil metagenome | biome: Soil; feature: Field | place: India | collected 2015-03-11 | depth 0 m
GGATGTCATTAAAGGAAGCTGTTGCTGAATATGTGAAAGATGGTGATATCATGACTGATGGTGGTTTTTGTTATGTTAGGACTTCTATCCAGTCATATTTTGAAGTTATTCGCCAGCAGAAGAAAAACCTTCAGTTCTGTAGTTCACCAAACACCAATCACTCATATATGATTAATGCCGGATGCTGCCGCTATTCACATAACTCATATTTAGGAGCAGAGATGCGGGGTATTGACCGTAATTATGCCCGCCAGCTAAAAGCCGGCAAAGTTACCATTCTGTCTGAGTGGAGTCATGGGTCAATGGCACAGGGTTTCAAAGCTGCTCAGCTGGGGTTGCCTGGTGTATTCAGCAAACAGCTATTAGGATCAGATATGATTAAATACAATCCTTATGTAAAGGTAATGCAGAATCCAATGCGTAGCGATTCTGATCCTGTGGTATTTATACCAGCACTATATCCTGATGTATCTATTATTCATGTACATGCTGCTGACAAAAAAGGCAATGCACGATTCTTTGGTCCTGCAGTGAATGATATTGCGATGGCAGCTGCAACTCGAAAACTTATAATAACAGCTGAGGAGATAGTTCCCGAAAGTGAGATCCGTTATAACAACAAAGGTGTATTCATCCCTGCAATGTATGTGGACGCAGTAGTTGAATTGCCTTTTGGAGCAGCACCAGGCCAAATGCCGGGATGTTATTACTGGTCACGACAGTGGTGGGAAATGGCATTCAGGTATGCAATGAAGTCAGATGAAAACTTCCAGCACTTCCTTGAATACTGGGTATATAGTATTAAGGACCAGTATGAGTTCATCGAAAAACTGGGTGGTGCAAAATGGATTGCCGAATCACGCCGCTTAACCAAGGCTGAGGAATATGATAATGAAGATATTGGTGTTAATTTTGATTATGAAGAATACACCAGTGGCGAGTGGCCTGAAAACATCAGTTCAATGAAATTTTATTAATATGTGGCATTTTAAAAATTTTAATATGTAAACTAAGGAGGAATTATGGGAAATAGATCTGACAAACCAATGAATCCGCTGGAAATGCTGGCATATATTTTATCCAGGCAGATAAATGATCATGAAGTAGTATATATTGGGACTGGATTGCCAATGATCGCTGGAATCCTGGCCCGCAAAACCCATGCACCTAACATTGTTCTGGTATATGAATCTGGTGGTCAGGATCCAATGGAAGGTGCTCTTCCGTGGTCAGTAGGAGGCCCGGCAACCTGGCGGAAGTCTCCATTAATTATGGAAATGGCATATTCATTTGGTCAGCTGTACAATGGATATGTTGACAAGGCCTTTTTGGGCTTTGCACAGATTGACATGTATGGCAATGTCAATACACATATGATTGGCAAGGATTTCCTTAAACCTGATCACCGTTTAACGGGTTCTGGTGGAAACAATGACCTTTCCTCGCTTGCTGAGAGCATGATTCTTGTTGGACTGCAGTCACCACAAAAGTTTGTTCCCAAAGTTGATTTTATAACATCACCGGGATTTTTGGATGGTGGCAACAGCAGAAAGAAAGCAGGTCTTCTTGGCAATGGACCAGTATGCGTTATATCTCAGGCAGCAGTATTTGATTTTGATCCTGAAACAAAGCGTATGAGAGTAAAATCATTACATCCAGGTGTATCGTTTGATCTGTGCCAGCTTGCATGTGGGTTTGAACTGTTGAAACCTGAAGGTGAAATACCAGTAACTGAAGTTCCATCCAAGGAAATTCTTGAAATATTGCGAAATGAAGTGGATCCACGCGGTGTGTTCACAAGCATTCCAGGCATGTAAATATTTTGATAATAAATAAAAAAGGAAACCTCTGTAAAACAGAGGCTTCCTTTTTTTCTACACATCTTTAGTACATTTACTATTAAAAGATACACACTACCATTTGTAACATTTTTGCCACAATTATTACTATCACCCTTCATAAACTAGAAAATAGCAAATAAATTCCTATTTCTTAGATTTAAAGATGTCACTTAAAGAAGTACTCTAAGAAAGATTTTTAAGATACTGTTACCTGGTTAATACTACTTTGATGATGTTTGTTATCTAAAATGCACCATTGAGTGTGATAGTCTATTGTAAAAAATTTACAAAGTATGAAATTGTATCAATAATTATTTATTGACACAATATGTATAATATTATATGAATGTAATACAATAAGTACATGCGATATTGAAATTTAAATTTGTTATTTTTTTAAGTTTCAGTATGCATGAAAAAATTTAATAGGGGGTACTGATGAGGTTGTTAAATCATTTTTGTAAGTTTTTTATAGCTACTTTGGTAGTAATTACAGCTTTTTCTTTAGCTGTTACCGGGAATGTATTTGCTGATGAAGATGTGTATCATAAGCTTTCACGCATAACCAAATCGCAGCAAGATGTGCACCAAATCAAAAAAATGAACAGTGCTGGCAGACAGATTGATTGGAGTAAAGCCAAAGAGGTGGAATGCCATGGTCATTTAAGGGTTTTGAAAACTGATATTATTAAAGGCAATGATGATGAAACAAAGATTTATTTTGTGAGGAACATCACTGGCGAAATCTATATATTATCAATTCCCAAAGAAAATGAATTGGTTGATCAGGATTTAAAAACTGCGTATAGTAACCTTGAGAAAATGTTAGAATATAAAATGAATTTTAAATTGCTTGTTGCCAAGAAAACTACAAATGGAGAAACTTATAATTATACGCGGTTTATAGAAGCGCCTACACAATTAGCATTGGATAAAATATTCAAAACATCGATTGTTTTGATGTTATTCTTTGTTATGTTGGGTATGGGTCTTACCCTCACTATAAATGATTTTAAAATTGTATTCCAAAAACCTAAAGGCATACTAACAGGTGCTATTTTACAATGGGCTGTAATGCCGTTTATTGCAGCTGCTTTAGGCAAAATGCTGGGGTTTTTTGAAGCTTTCCCTTATATTTATGTGGGAATTGTTTTAATCACGGTGAGCCCTGGTGGAGTTACATCAAATTTAATGACATATTATGCAAAAGGGGACTTAGCACTATCTATCTCACTCACTTCATTTTCAACAGTTCTTTCATTATTTTTTACTCCATTGTTGTTAACATTACTGTGTGCCAATGTGCCGGAAGTATCAATACCTGTAAAGCTTGTTGTTCAAACTATAATAGTTTTGGTTATTATTCCACTGGCTATTGGGATGTTTGTCCGCAATCGCCGGCCAGTATTTGCCGAAAAATCAACAGGCTTTTTCTCAATATTGGGGGTAATAGCATTGTTGTTCCTAATCATTGCAGGGATTTTAGGTAATTTAGAAGTTTTTGCCGATACTGAACGGTATGGGGTAAAATTTTATGTAACAGTATTCTCGCTTACCATGTTGGGCATGCTTATAGGTGCGATAGTTCCCAAGATGGTAGGTGTAAATAATTATCAAACAAGAGCTATTTCACTTGAAACAGGCTAGCGCAATGCATCATTAGCTATGGCTATAAGTTTACTTATTCAGGATTATATGGGCGATTTTTACGCTTCAATGTTTTTTACTTCAGCAATGTTTGGGATACTGATGTATCCTGCAGGGTTTATTGCTATAGAATTCCAGAAAAAGTTTTTACCTGTAGAACCTCAACAACCCATTCCAGTCAAGGCTGAGGAAGGGGAGTATTAAAAAATCTAAAATGGGGCTGTCTTGCTTAATAGAAACAACTTTTGCGACAGCCCCAGATTTTACTTATTTTTATTTCCCCAGAGCTAATTTAATAACCTCATACGCTCCATTATATATACCAATACTCTTTGCTTTTATTATATTGGTACAATAGAGAGAAAGCAGGTCATCGTCATACATTAAAAGATCCAGTGCCTGCAATGTATGTTCGGTGGTTTCACATTCTACTGTGCCGTCACCAACTTCAGCACCCCGTATTGCACCCCACATTTCATGACCGCCAACACGGGCCACAAAAAGCTTTGGAATAGGATAGAAGGCAAGCTCACTTGGTTTGGTAATCAGGCAATCGCTCACTCGCATTAATAGATTTGTGGCGTACACTGCAGAAAATATATTTTCATTATACATAATGTGTAATCCCGGGATATCTTTGGTGGATAATGCAGTGACCAGTTTCTCGGTTTCAGGCCATTGGGTGTAGGTTGCTACTTTTATTTTTTGGCCCAACTGTGCATTGACTATCATGTCAAATATGTTTTTATGATCGCCGGTATTAATTATTAATGTTAGCTTTTCATTTTCAAGCAGAGGTATACAGTGTTGAATTATGTCCATGCAGAGTTTTTGCTGAGCGCCAGCACCACCAATGCTTAGTAAAAAACGACGTGGCTTTTTAGCTTTGATCCTGTTTAAACGCGCATTACAGTCTTTTTCAATGTTGGCCACAAGTTCATGGTCAATATAATGTCCAGTATAGTATATACTATCCTTTGGCATTGGATTTAGAATCTCATTTCGTTTGCCCATATTCTTTAAAGTTCTGTAGCCGTAATATGCAGAAGGTGTCTGCACGGTGTGTATGGCTCCCTCGGATAGGTGCAGTGCAAGGGGCCAGTTATCCGGTATCATGTTTACAACTCTTTTCATCCCTGCGTGGATAGCAGCTTGAGATGCCCAGGCATGGGTTGCAACAAAAGGTACTGAGTGGGGCAGGTTCTCATAAACATTTGCAAAAAGTTCGGTCATTTTTTGATCCGTTGCGTTATATGACAATCGTTTAAATCCAATAGCAGTAAGATGTTCCCAATACAATTTATTAAAAAGGTAAAATTGCTGAGAAAGACGCGATCCCAACGAATATAACTTTTCCAGATGCTTTATAGTACGGGCACCGGCAGTATCAAATGATAAAAGATCAAACCAGTAGGGAGTAAGCCCCATCGAATGTGCTGCCGATGCTACTGCCATTGCTATGCGATAATGCCCATATCCCATGCGTATGGTGCCAATTATAATTGATTTTGATTTTGCAATTTCAGTTCCTTTTTCCTGCGAAACAGTATGCAGGTTGAAATATTTTTTTAACACAGGGTTTGGTTGGGCAAAAAGAGGATAGGTATCCTGTGGATTATATCCAAATTGTTTTGCAAAACGCTCTTTCTGCTTTACAGCCTTGTTGTACACACGCTCTGGAATCTGGTTACCAAATATTGATCGGGATTTGTCACTCATTGTAAGCCTCCTAGAGATATTCTACTGAACCATTTTTGCTATTTAGGCTATTACACAGTAACTATCGCCCAAAATTTTTTTAGCGATAGTTACTGTAAATTAATTCATCGAAAACAATAAAATATTGCAAGTTTTTAATTTAAAAATGTAAAAAAATTTTTTAAATTGTTGACATGTTTGCTATCTTTATCACTATGACCGACCATGTTTAGTGGTTTTCTTCCTCTAGATTAAAAAGAAAGCGAACATTAACCCACTATTGTAGTACGCGGTCGTTAGCATTTTTGCTGATAATGATATTATTGTAGTATAAGGAGTAAAATACTATGCCATTACGTAAATTGAGAAACATTGGTATAGCTGCACATATAGATGCAGGCAAAACAACTGTGACTGAACGGATTTTATATTTTACCGGTGTTACCAGAAAGCTTGGTGAGGTTCATGATGGACAGGCTGTGATGGACTTTATGAAACAAGAGCAGGAAAGGGGAATCACTATTTCCTCAGCTGCTATTTCATGCCAGTGGAAAGATCATAGTATTAATATTATTGATACACCAGGTCACGTTGACTTCACCGTTGAGGTGGAACGTTCACTGCGTGTGATTGATGGACTGATCGCAGTATTCTGTGCTGTTGGTGGTGTAGAGCCTCAGAGTGAAACTGTTTGGAATCAGGCTGACAGATACAAGGTCCCACGTATTGCATTTATCAATAAGATGGATCGCGTTGGTGCTGATTTTTACGAAGTTGTTTCGCAGATGGACAAATACTTAGATGCCAACCCGGTTCCATTTCAGATTCCAATTGGCGCAGAGGATAACTTTGAAGGTTGCATAGATCTGGTTGAACAGAAAGCAATCGTTTTTAAAGAAACTGAGCAGTTAGTTATTGATATACCTGATGACTATAAAGAAAAAGCTAAAGCTGCACGAAAACATATTGTTGAGAAGTTAGCTGATTTTGATGATGAGATTATGGAACTGTATTTAAATGAACAGGAAGTATCAGCTGAACTCGTCAAAAAAATAGGACGTGAGGCAACGTTGAAAATGCTGATTACCCCGGTATTTTGTGGTGCTGCATATAAAAATAAAGGCATACATCTTTTACTTGATGCAGTTGTTGATTATCTCCCGTCACCGGTGGATATAGGTGCTGTGGTTGGTACAGACCTTAATGACCCCGAAAAAACACATACGCGCCACCCTTCGGCAAATGAACCGTTTGCTGCGCTTGCCTTTAAACTTATAAATGACCCTTATGTAGGGCAGCAGACATTCATACGTATTTATTCGGGCAAACTTGAAAGTGGCATGCAGCTTTTTAATTCTACAAAAGGCAAATATGAGCGCATTGGCCGTATTATGCGTATTCATGCAAAGGAGCGTGAGGAGATATCTCAGGCAGGCCCTGGCGACATTGTAGCTCTTATTGGAATGAAATACACAAAGACGGGCGATACGCTGTGTGATCCCAATCACCCAATGTTGCTTGAGTCAATATTTGTACCGCCTTCAGTTATTGATTTGCAGATTATGCCAACATCCAAAAAGGAAGAGGAAAAATTGGGAATTGCATTGCACAAACTTGCAGCTGAAGACCCATCATTCAATGTGCGTGTTGATGAGGAGACTGGTGAGACCATAATATCCGGTATGGGTGAGCTTCACCTGGAGATTATGGTAGATAGATTAAAAGAAGAATTTGGCCTCAATGTGCAGGTTGGTGAGCCATCGGTGGCTTTTAGGGAAACTATTACCGCTGAAGCACAGCAGGAGACTAAATTTGTAAAACAGACAGGCGGAAAGGGGCAGTATGCACATTGTGTTATACGTATTGAGCCAAATCCAGCAAAAGGTTTTGAATTTGTGGACCATATTAAGGGTGGTGCAATACCAAATGAATATATACCATCTATACAAAAGGGGATACTTGCAGCTATGGAAGAAGGCATTTTAGCTGGCTTTCCAGTTGTGGATGTACGTGTGGTGCTTCTTGACGGCAGCTTCCATCCAGTTGACTCTTCAGATATGGCATTTAGAACCTGTGCATCAATATGTTTCAAAGATGCCTTTATGAAGGCAAAGCCAATACTATTAGAACCGCAAATGAAGATAGAAGTAAATACTCCTGATGAATACATTGGCGATGTGATTGGCGATTTAAATAAAAGGCGTGGGAAAGTTGAATCAATGCGGCGATTCCGAAAAGGTGCCCAGAAGGTTAATGGTTTTGTACCACTTATGGAAATGTTTGGCTATGCGACAACTTTACGAAGCCTTTCCAGCGGAAGGGCAAACTATGCTATGGAATTTGACAAATATGTTCCGCTACCACGTGAGATGCAGGAAAAAGTGCTTGCAAAGATAAAAGAAAAGAAGCGAAAACAATCAGCATAACGAACAAAAGGGCACTTACAAGAGTGCCTTTTTATTTTTATGCAGTGTGTTCGTATCCTTTCATTAAAAAGTACGTAATCTTGTCATAAAAAAGTATAATTCTATTGTTGATTTCAAGTGCTGTATATATTTCAAGTGGTGAGTGTAAAATATTTTTTTCAATAACCTGAACCCATATTGATTTCCTGCTTATTGCTATTGCACTTAATATATCCTTCAGGGGAACATTGTGTTTTTTTAGTTGTGAACCTACAATGCTGAATTCTCTGAAATTTTTCCATACTCTGCCACCAGTTAACCATAATTTTATGGTTTCCAATGCCTTCTGATGAATGGAAAGCAGAAGAGTATAGTTGTTATCGTCATACCTGGGTACTTCGTCTTGCCATCGTAATTTAAATAATTCAATGTCTGATTCAATCATATTTGCAATAATGGTAGAAATTAATTGATACTGTTTGGACTTTTCAGTGGGGATATCATGATGAGTGGTGATAGTAGGATGTATAAATTTTAATGAATCGATCATTGCCCATACATCTTTGTATATTTCTATAAACTTTTGCAAAGCTTTTTCATTTGATTCCCAGGCCAGTGGCGGATGAGTGGTGAGCGGAAAAAATTGTGCATCCAATGCGTCATCCCCTGCTTTGATTTGGGGAGTCAGCTGTTTCACTTCAAATGTAATGATTGCTAGGTCACCATAGAAATAATTTGATACTGTATCCACATCTATTATGCGGACTATTTCGCCTGTAACGCCAGCTTCTTCTTTTAATTCACGCAATGCTGCCTGTTCAATTGATTCGCCGGTTTCAGCAAATCCAATTGGTAAGCACCACATATTTTTATAGGGGTCATTCTTCCTCTGCACAAGCAATACTTCACGTTTCTCATTAATGACAATACTTGATGCAACAGGTAGTGGGTTTTCATAAAACGTGGTGTTGCAGTTTTCACAGTAGTCACGGTATTTTTCATCAATGAACCGTACGGTAACGGGAGCACCGCAAAAGCTACAATATATACGCTTTTTCTTCATAATATGGCTTCCTTGCGCCGTGGTGTGCGGGCAATGAATATCGCATCATCTTTATTGACTATAAACTGGTTGTAAGATGATGCATGCCATCTCAATCGGTTATAAAAGTCTCCAATTAATGCATCATATTCTTCCCTGTCTAAAGAAGCAATATCTTTAAAAATTAGATACTGCTTTTTCTGTATGTAACTTATGCAGTGGTCAATATCGTGTGATTTAAATATCAGGTTGTTTGGGTATCGTATGTAGGTGATGTGATCAAAGTGCGGTTGCAATTTTGCAAATCCATTTTCAGCTGAGAATGCCTGAAACAGTTTGATTATATGTAATGAGCTATCGCCCTCCATCATAATATGCCGTATGCTTTCCAAAAATAATGTTGTTATCTGTTCAAGAGTATTTTCACTGTGAGTAAGAGTAATAAAAATACCGTTGCCAGTCAGTATACGGGCAATATGCTCAATCAGCTGTGGGAAAAAATAGAGTGAGTAGCTTGCAATAATGCAGTCATACGATGAATCGGGAAATTCCATAATAATATTTGCAGTATCTTCAATGAACGTTGCGGTGTAGCCACTTTGTGCACAGGTGGAAAGAAACATTTTTTTATTATCGCCGCCAATAACGTCAATTCCTGTGATGTGGGCATCGGGGGCAATCCTGTTACTCAGTGCTTCGGTAAAAAAACCATACCCGCACCCTAAATCCAGAATATTTTTACAGTGCGTAAGGTCACATTGTTCTAATGTAAGCACACGAATATCATTTTTGTTCTGTGAGAAACGACGTATTATCTGCCGCGTTGAGAGATGGTCATCAATGTTTTCATACGTTTTATATATTTCTTCAAGTGTGTAAATGTTTACATGCATTGCTATATCGCATATCAGTAATGATTCACTAATTATACATTAAAAATATTAAAGTGTCAATGTATTTATTATCATAGAATGAAATTATCAAATAAAGATTTAAGTTATGTGCGATAGTTACTGGATATGAATTGAATATTACAATATATCTAATGATTAATCACGCAGAGAACGCAGAGTCCACAGAGTGTAAAGATGTTGTTGTATAGATTGGAATTTCATTTTTCATAGGTTGGGAAAGGAATCCTAATCAGGATAATAGAACTTATTTAATAATAGGCAGTATGCTCTCAGTATGCAAATCTTTGAAAGATTGATAGTATAATCTATCGCCAAGGTAGGAATAAGATAAAAAGTTAAAATTTTTACAGTAAAAATAAAAATTTAGTTTTAAAAATCGACAGCGATTATCGTATTAAATATATCAGGACGATATAAAACAGACAGGTACAGTGAAGAATTCAAATTTAAAATTTAAAAGATGAAAAATTTTATCTTCATGGATATACCCCTCTCCTTAATTTAAGGAGATGGTTTATGCGTACATCGAAGGAGGGGGCTGGGGGTGAAGTTAAAAAAATAATACTATTGTAATAAGGAAAATGAGATGGCAACCGTATATATCCGCAAACTAAAATCACCACATCAAAATGAAAGCTTTACAGTATTTAAGCCGCTTAATAGTGAGCTACGTAAGGAAATTAATATAACTGTGAAAGAGATTTTTGATAAAGCTGGCGGAGCAATGCTGCTTAAAAGCAGTAAGGATGTATATATAAAGCCAAACGGAATTGATGGCAAGCCATATTGTTTTACACGGCCAGAAGTTGTGGATGCCATTGTACAGTACTGGTTTGAAGCTGGTGCACGAAATGTCTATATAATGGAAAATTCCACTCAGTGTAATATTACACGGCTTGTGTTTGAAATAACAGGGTATGCTGATATA
>FMSI01060679.1_pt1 | contig 10473 bp, 8 predicted proteins | sample 1504471 | NCBI WGS metagenome assembly FMSI01 (sample SAMEA4475357, study PRJEB15587) | soil metagenome | biome: Soil; feature: Field | place: India | collected 2015-03-11 | depth 0 m
CCAGTTTAACGTAAATCCACCATCATCCTGTTGAAATCTCAGTATATCTTTAAGTATTGAATATAAAGTATTGTCGTTAACCTTCATTCCACATTCAATCAATGAGGAAAAAATCCACATGATTCCAATACCGGTAGCATCAAATACATCATATGCCTTTTTTTGTATTGATAATACATTGTGATAGTTGAACTCAGGATATCTGTCTTTTGGAATACTCAACTGCTTTGAAGCTGGAATGTTTTTTAATAAAAAATAGAAATGGAGATCATCTTCCACTAACCACGGAACACTGTCACCATTGAGATATTTGGATTTAATTTTCACGAATACTATGGCTACTTGTTTTTTAAACTAATAATGCGGTTGTAATTTTCAACAATCACAGCGTTATCGGGAGCTAATTTTCTTGCCTTCTCTATTATTTCTAAAGCTTTTTTTACATCACTAGCCTGAACATAACTCATAGCTAGATTATTGCATACATATGCTGAAGAAGGTGCCAGTGCATACGCAGCAGAATAGGCAGTTTGTGCCTGAGTAATCCTACCCAAAAGCATCAGCACATTGCCTAACTCATTATATGCATAGTACATCTCCGGGTCAAGTGAGATAGCTTTTTCTAGGTATTCCTTGGCCTGCCAGTATGAACCAATACCCGAATATGACAAACCCAAAATATAATATGCAATCGGGGCCTGTTTAATCTGTAATGCTTTACGTGCCCACGCCATAGCATCAGCATACCGCTTTTGGTCTATATATATAAATGCAATATCTATGAGCGAATCAACATTATCTTTTTGAATTTCCGCACAGCGCTTTAAATGTGTAAGGGCAGATTCATAATTGCCTTTTTTTGCGTGAATATGTCCTGCCAGATAGCGAAGATTATAATTTGGCGAATTTGGCTCAAAATCCTTTGAAACATCTAGCACCAACGCTATTTCCGCCAAAGCATCATCATATTTACCTTGCTCAAACAGTTTAAGGGCTTTGTTATAGTCTGCAAATAACAAGGCGGGAATTGCCAAAATGAAAAAAATAATACATGATAATTTAATTTTCACTTCTATCCCTCTTAAAAATATTTTTTTATGGGTGGTCATATCCTGACCACCCACACTTATATTACCATTTTACTTAGGGAACCGTATTGCTGCCTGAGCAGCAGCCAACCTGGCAATCGGTACCCGGAATGGTGAACAGCTCACATAATCAAGCCCAACCATATGGCAAAATTCAACCGAACTTGGCTCGCCACCGTGCTCACCACATATGCCTAATTTCAGTTTTGAATTAACCGAACGTCCTTTTTCAAATGCCATTTTAATAAGCTGCCCTACACCCTCTCTATCAAGAATCCTGAATGGATCATTAGCTAAAATTTTCTTATCAACATACTCTTTCAGGAATTTCCCTGCATCATCACGGCTAAATCCAAACGTCATCTGTGTAAGGTCATTTGTCCCAAATGAGAAGAACTCGGCAACCTTCGCAATCTCATCAGCTGTTATTGCAGCCCTTGGCACTTCAATCATGGTTCCCACCATGTATTCAACCTTCACTCCCATCTCTTTCATTACTGTTTCAGCAGTTTTAACAATGATGTCCTTTTGCATTATTAGTTCTTTCACATGACCAACTAAAGGAACCATAACTTCAGGTTTTACATCTACACCCTCCTTTACCAACTGGCAGGCTGCTTCAAATATTGCACGTGCCTGCATTTCTGTAATTTCAGGATATGTTATGCCAAGGCGACAGCCCCTGTGCCCAAGCATTGGATTAAATTCATGGAGTTCCTCAACCTTTGCTTTTACATCTTCAACAGTGATCTTGAGTTCTTTTGCCATCTCTTTCTGAGATTCAAGGTCATGTGGCAAAAATTCATGTAATGGGGGATCCAGCAACCTGATAGTTACTCCTAACCCCTCCATTGCTTTGAATATTCCATAAAAATCTTCACGTTGCATGGGCAGTAATTTATCAAGGGCTTTTTTCCGTCCCTCATAACTATCTGCAAGTATCATTTCTCTTACAGCTTTTATTCTATCGCCTTCAAAGAACATATGCTCAGTACGGCAAAGACCGATGCCTTCTGCACCAAAGCTTCGTGCAACTTTTGCGTCATGTGGGGTATCAGCATTTGTTCTTACTTTAAGTTTTCTTATTTCATCTGACCACTGCATTATGGTCCCAAATTTACCAGTCACTTCAGGCTCAACGGTTGCTACCTTGCCAAGCATTACTTCCCCTGTTGAACCATCTATCGAAATATAATCGCCTTCTTTCAAAACTATATCTTCAACCTTCATCCTTCGTTTGGCATAATCTATCTCAAGTGCACCACATCCTGATACGCAGCACTTACCCATGCCCCTTGCAACAACAGCTGCATGTGACGTCATGCCTCCGCGTGCAGTGAGTATACCTTCAGCAGCGTTCATTCCTTTTAAATCTTCAGGTGATGTCTCAATTCTCACCAGAATAACTTTTTCACCACGCTCTTTCCATTCATGAGCATCATCGGCGTTAAAAACAATTTTTCCCGTTGCAGCGCCTGGTGAAGCGGGAAGCCCTTTTGCTATAACTTTGCGCTGTGCTTTTGGATCAAAAGTTGGATGAAGCAGCTGATCAAGAGATTGCGGATCCACTCTAAGCACTGCTTCTTCCTTAGTTATCAAACCTTCTTCAACCATATCCACGGCAATATTTATTGCTGCATGTGCTGTACGTTTCCCATTCCGTGTCTGAAGCATCCATAGCTTTTTATTCTGTATAGTAAACTCTATATCCTGCATATCACGATAATGTTTCTCAAGCGTCGTGTATACATCTACAAGCTGCTTGTACACCTCAGGCATATATTCTTCTAGTGAAGGATATTTCTGTTTGCGTTCTTCTTCTGATATGCCATTTTCCCTGGCCCATCGGCGAGAACCTTCAAGGGTTATCTGTTGTGGAGTCCTTATTCCTGCAACGACATCCTCTCCCTGCGCATTAATCAGATATTCACCAAAAAACTCCCTTGCCCCTGTAGCAGGATCCCTTGTAAAGGCAACACCAGTTGCACAGTCATTGCCCATATTCCCAAACACCATGGCCTGCACATTCACCGCAGTGCCCCAGCTATCATCAATATTATTCATCTTTCTGTATAGTATTGCCCGCTCATTATTCCATGATCTAAAAACTGCACCTATCGCTCCCCATAACTGTTCAAAAGGATCATCAGGGAAGGATATATTTAATTTATCTTTAATAATCTTTTTAAAGCGTGTAACAAGTTCTTTCAAATCATCTACTGTAAGCTCAAGGTCATTTTTAACTTTTCTTTTTTCTTTAAGTTCATCCATAATTACTTCAAATGGGTCATGCTCATCCTTGCTTTCTGGCTTTAATCCAAGAACAACATCACCATACATCTGGATGAAACGGCGATATGAATCCCACGCAAACCGCTCATTTCCTGTCTTGGTCACAAGGCCTTTAACAACATCTTCATTTATTCCTAAATTGAGTATTGTATCCATCATTCCCGGCATCGATGCTCGTGCACCTGACCTTACTGATAATAATAACGGATTCGAAGGATCTCCAAACTTGGCATTCATTATCTCTTCAACTTTTTTCAATGCATGTAATACTTCATCCTTCAAACCATCTGGCATTTTCTGATTGTTTTTATAATATTCATTACACACTTCTGTTGTAATAGTAAAGCCTGCCGGAACTGGAATGCCAATACGTGCCATTTCTGCTAAATTAGCACCTTTCCCCCCCAATAGGTTTTTCATATCGGCAGCTCCCTCTGTAACAGTACCACCAAACAGATATACACGTTTTGCCATTGTTATTCTCCCTTCTAAATAATTTTATTTTAGTGCTATCAAAGCAATGTTACTATTGCTAATCTGCATAAATTACTATAAAGGTATAAATCACCCAAAAATCACCAAATCATGTAACATACCTATATTACTACAATTCTGCTGTAAAGATTAATTTTATTTTACCATCATCATTTTGCTGATACTATTATTTATTGAGCAACTCATTAACAATTTTTATAAAACATGCATCTCTTTCATTACAATTTTCACAGCTACTTGAATTAAAAATATCCATATCACATTGCACACTATCTACTTCAACCATAATTTCTTTATACCGAATATACTGAACTTCATCATCAGTTAAAGCATCCTCACCATGTTCTTTTAATTTTTGTACGATAGTTTTTTGTAAATCAATATCCTTTCTGTCCACTATATCATCAGGAGTAGTTTCCTTTTTCTTCTGCAATGCAACAAACCCTCTGGCTTTATATCTGATAGCATGCTTACGGGTTATTATAAAATAAAGTATACCCGTTGCCAGCCCACCTAAATGCCCTATATGGGATATGTTATCAAATCCACCTGATAGCTCCAGAAATAGTTCCAAAGCGCCATATAATATCACCAGTGTCCGTGCCTTTATAGGTATGATAAAAAAAAGTAATATCTCAACATCAGGGAATAATATTCCAAATGCCAGAAGAATCCCAAAAACTGCACCTGATGCACCAATAGTAGGAATATAATATCCCATACCACCGGATGTAACAGCAATAGTAAAAATTGCTAACCCTGCACCTACACCACAAATAAAATAATATATAAGGAATTTTTTACTACCCCATAACCGTTCAATAGGCACTCCAAAAATAAACAAAGCATACATATTGAACAAAATATGAGCAAACCCTGAAGTACTATGCAGAAACATATATGAAAATATCTGCCATATATATAATTTTTCAATTATTATATAAGGAATTAATCCAAAATAATAGGTAACCACATCTATCGACAATACATTCCCTTCAATGTTATAGAGTACAATCGTATTATTCAATAACAGTTGAATTAGAAAAATTATACCATTTGCTATTATTATAGTTACTGCCCAGTTTTTGTACATTGCATAATCCTATCATCTAATCAGTTACTCATTTTTATACTGAGGGCACATCCTAGAAACACCCGGTTCAAAGTTCCTGCACACAGCAGGGCGTGTTTCATATATGGTACAAGTATATAAACCGTCATCAGTCATTATTAAAAAAGGACATCGTTGAATTGAATGCCCATCACGAGAAGATATCAAATGGTCACCAGCCCAGATACTTGCTTCATTTTCAATTATATGCAAAATATCATTCCTCCCTTCGGCTCGCCACCGTATAAAATCATCCTCAGTTGCATATGCAATCATATCAACAAAGCAACACACTCCACATCGCTTACATTCTTTTCTTTGCATATAATTAAAAATATTGCAGTATAATTACGACAGCCCTTTTAAGGCAAACTGAAAGATAAATTCAATTAAATTATCTATTGTCATCCACTCTCCTGGAGAAAACCACAATCGTGTCCGCACAATCATTGAAGCGATAAGATTAAGAGCTATTTTCTCATCAACTTTTTTGAATATTCCTTTTTCAATTCCACGCCTAAGTATGGTATATCCAATACGATTGTATTCATCCCGCAGATCTAAAATAATTTTTCTCCTTTCAAGTGAAAGATTTCTAAGTTCTGTATCAAAGAGTAACTTTGAGGCTCTCTTTTCTCCCAGTGTAATTTTAACATGAGTTTCTATTAAAAAACGCAATTGCTGTAAAGGATCTCCATCTTCCTTTTCTAGATACCTGATTGGATCAACTATCTCTACCATTTCTTCTTTTAAAATTGAGAATAGTATCTCTTCTTTACTTTCAAAAAAATTATAAATATTGGCAGGCCTGAAACCACATTCATTTGCTATATCTTTCATACTGGTTTCTGAATACCCTTTTTCCCAGAACAGTACCTGTGATTTCTGCAAGATTAGTCTTTTTTGTTTACTGTCCTCTTTTACTACAATGTCTAGCATTGCTATCTCCCGAACAAAATATGCTACAATCCGCATTCGCAAGCTGAATAATGTTACACTATAGTTTCAATAGATCGTTACAAAGTTTTATGTAAACCACATTATAACAATGCATTTGCAATGACAAGAAAAAAACCTCGCATAAAGCGAGGTTTTAAGCACAGCAGGAGGTTCTTTATAGCTTTCTATTGTATTATTCACCTTTGAACTCAGGTTTTCGCTTTTGAGCAAACGCCATCATTCCTTCCATACAGTCTTTAGTAGTAAACAGCTTAGCCAACTCTTCCCTTTCCATCTTCAAATGCATTTCCGGAGACATAGATGGACCTGCAGACAATACCTTTAAAATGGCTTTTACTGCTAATGGAGGTCTACCTGCTATCTCTTCAGCAAACTTTATTACTTCATCCATATAACCCTGTTCATCATATGCTTTATGTACCAATCCTAATGACAATGCCTCTTCAGCTTCTAATTGCGTACCAAACAACATTAATTCAAGTGCCTTAGCTCTCCCTACTAAACGAGGTAAACGTAAAGTGCCACCGTACCCTGGCATTATACCAAGATTTGTTTCAGTTAAACCTATCCTGGCACCCTTTTTCATAAGCCTAAAATGACACGCCATTGCTAATTCACATCCACCACCAAGTGCATGTCCATTTAATGCAGCTATAACAGGTTTAGAATAGTCTTCTATCTTATTCCATACATCCTGTCCTCGCTTTAAGAAATCAACTGCATTAAAATCACCAAAACCCTGTGAAAGATCGGCTCCTGCACAAAAAATTTTATCACCAGACCCAGTGATAATTAGCACACGGATATTTTTATCCATTTCAAGCGAATCTAAATATTTTCGCATCGTTTCAAACACATCATGACTTAATTGATTTGCTTTAGGTTTATTAATAGTTAAAATTGCAATTGCTCCTTTTTGATCCATCAATACCGCATCTGACATATAGTACCTCCTATCTCCCAATTGTCTTAAATGAACCGTCTACTATTTCAGGTTCTGGTTTTAAAATATCTAATTTAAAACGTTCTGCTAAATAGTTCAGACATTCCGTCAATTGCTGTGGCTGTACACCTGAGGCCAAAGCAAAAGGACCTGCAAATGCATTCATCCCGTATTTTACACCATCATCAATATCCTGAACACTTGCTGCGATGCCTTCCTTAAAAACTTTCACAGCCTCATTTACTTGAACTGCCATAAGATGGAGTGGGGTTATTTCTTCAGTATCTGGCATTTCCGGAATAATTGCTTTGCCATCTTTCCACTCATATATACCCTTACCAGTCTTCATCCCCAAATAACCCTTTTCCAAACATCCAAGTAAAAACTTTCCTGGTTTATATTGAGGCGATAGTGTCTGTGAATAGTACTCCAACGTATGACAAAAAACATCCAAACCTACAAAATCAGCAGTTTCAAATGGTGCCATTTTAACACCCATTTTCTTCATTTTCCCATCTATCTGTGCTGGATGGATTTTTCCTTCATCGAGGATAGCACTCAACAATGCCTGGTTTGGAGCACTTATCCTGTTTACAATAAAACCTGGCCTATCTTTTAAAACTTTTACCGGATATTTATCTATTTTCTTTGCTAACTCACATAAAATATTAATAACATATTCAGATGTATTTGCTCCATAAATGATCTCAACTAACTTCATTCGAGTAACTGGATTAAAAAAATGCATACCAGCGAATCTCTCGGGATTTGTAACAGCTGTTGATATGTCTGTTATGCTCATCGTGGAAGTATTAGTTGCCAATATAGCATCTTTAGCACACGCCAAAGATGCTTTCGCAAATACATCTTTTTTTAGCTGCATATTTTCCGGAACAGCTTCAATAACAATCTGAACATCGGAAACACCTTTTGTTAAATCTGTTGTTCCGTTTATCCTACTAAGTACATCATCGACAGTTTCCTGTAATTTTCCTTTAGATGCAAGAAAATCTAAACTTTCCTTTACCTTTTTTAAGGCATTTTCAATGAATTCCTGTTTAATATCTATCATTGTAACATGTAAACCACTCTGTGCACATACCTGGGCAACTCCATGCCCCATAGCTCCCGAACCTATAACAGCAATTTTTTTTACATCATTAATACTTTGCATATAAACCTCCTTATAATATCATATATTTTACATTTCTAACAGCTTACTTTAATTCCTTACTTGACATCTCTAACACATTACGTGCTATTATCAGGTGCTGTATTTGCCCAGTACCTTCAAAAATATCCATGATTTTGCTATCTCTCATCCATTTTTCTGCAAGAAAATTCGTTGAATATCCAACCGGACCTAACAGCTCAGCACATCGTTGAGTAATCAGAGTTGCATACCTGCCTGCTTTTGCTTTTGCCATAGAAGCTTCCACATTATTAAATTGATTGTTATCAGCCATCCAGGCAGCACGCCATGTCAAAAGTCGCATTGCTTCTACATTTGCCTCCATCATGTACCATTCCCGTTCAACTGCAGAAACATTGTTGATATTCTTTTTATAATCAAATGAATAACCCTTCTGCTCAAATTGTTCTTTTGAAAATTCAACCGCTGCACGCGCTATCCCAGTAGCCATGGCAGCAACCAATGGGCGGGTGTTGTCAAATGTTTTCATTACACCTTTGAATCCTTCAGTGGACATTTTCACCTCAGGATCACCCAGTATATTATTAAAAGGAATTTTACAATCGCTGAGAACAAACGTACCTGTATCAGAAGCTCTAATACCCAGTTTATGCTCCAAATGCTCAAGTTTAAATCCTGGGGTTCCCTTCTCCACAACAAATGATTTTATCCCTGCTTTACCAGCTTTTTTATCAACTGTAGCCCATACTACCACCACTTCGCATCTGTCTGCACACGTAACAAAAATCTTTTCACCATTCAATACCCAGTAATCACCTTCTCGTACAGCAGTGGTTGTGATAGCTCCAGAATCAGAACCTGCACCTGGCTCAGTAATAGCCATCGCAGCCCATTTATTTCCAAATCGCTCCAGCTGCTCATCATTGGCAACCGCTAAAATAGCTGCATTGCCCAAACCAGCATTAGGAAAGGATAATAAAAGTGCTGCATCGCCCCAGCACATTTCTTCAATAGTGACCACCATTCCTAAATTAGGACCACGTTTTGATTTCTTCTCTTCTCCTGAAGATGCTGATTCTCCTTCCTTTTTCTTTTTGGGACGAGACATAACCTTTATACCTTTAAACATATCGAGTTCTTTAGGATACTCATGCTCATTTTCATCATATTTCCGCGATATTGGACGTAGAACACCTTCTGCCAATTTATGCATATTATCCTGCAAAGTCTTTATATATTGAGGCGTTACTAACTGTATCATCGTTTTCCTCCTTAACTGTTTAAATAATTGCCATGCCTTCACAAATGGCAATACTTCTCCCATTTCGGTAGTATCTCTCTACTGGATGGTCTCTGATATACCCATGCCCGCCAAGAATTTGTACACCATAGTCAGTTATTTTCATTGTCATCTCTCCTGCATATATTTTTGCTAAAAAAGATTCTCGATTTGCATTCAATCCAGCTTCGATAGTAGATGCAGCTTTCCACGTTAATAATCGCATTGCATCAACTTCATATGCCATTTCAGCTATCATAAATGCTATTGATTGTCTGCTGGCTATTGGTTCACCAAATTGTTGTCGTTCTTTAGCATATTTCTTTGCATACTCAAATGAAGCACGAGAAATTCCTGTTCCAATTGCGGCCATAGCAGTCCTTGTTCTCTCTAACAACCAGCTTATTGCAGTTTTATCGCCTAGAACATTGTCCTCGTGAACTGTGCAATTTTGAAACTCAACTTCAAACGTGGGCAATGCCCACCACCCACAATTTTTTTCTTGTTGCCCAAATAATAACCCAGGTGTATCTTTTTCTACAATAAACAACTGAGGACTGCCTTCATAATTTGCTACAACCAACAAGAACTTAGATTCATTGGCTAATGGGACAAAGCATTTCTTCCCATTAAGAATGTATGCATTACCCCTTTTTTCCGCCTTAGTGCTACACTCCCACACATCAAAACCTACAGAAAGTTCGTTAATAGCCAGTGAAGCTGCTACGAAAGAATCTTTACAAAATTCAGGCAGATACTTCTTTTTTTGTTTCTCTGTCCCCAGATGGACAATAGGCAGTACAAACAATGCTGGTAACATTGCATAAACTGCAAAGGCCATATCCCCACATGCCAGCTCCTCCAGTACAAGAGTATGCAATATTGGAGAACTACCCATTCCATATCCACCATACTCTTCTGGAATCATTGACTGAATAATACCTAGTTCCCAAAATTTCTGTACCACTTGATTGTCAAGCTTTCTGCTTTCATCCCATTGATGAATAGTATCAATCACACTGTTTTGAACAAACTCTCTTACTGTATCCTGCATCATCTGCTGTTCTTCTGATAATGCAAAACTTATTTCTTCTACCATGCTACCCTCCTGAAAATCTATTAACATATAATAGTACTGACATGTCAGTACTA
>FMSI01002631.1_pt1 | contig 10470 bp, 8 predicted proteins | sample 1504471 | NCBI WGS metagenome assembly FMSI01 (sample SAMEA4475357, study PRJEB15587) | soil metagenome | biome: Soil; feature: Field | place: India | collected 2015-03-11 | depth 0 m
TGCTGACGCACAAGCTCGCTCAAACGCTCCTCGGGCTCGATGGGAATGCCGTTGGGGTAGAGCCGGCCGGCCAACTCCGGCGGGTAGCGGCGGCCCTCGATCCCCGGGATCTGGGCGGCCGTGAACGCCACCACCTCGTACGCCTCGTTGTCCCGAAACACCATGTTGAAATTGTGAAAGTCACGGCCAGCTGCACCCATGATGATGACCCTGGTCCTGCGCATGCAATTCACCTCGGCTTTTGAGGATTGGGGTTTCTAATTATATCAAAGACGCCATGATTTTCACGGTTCCGGCGCGTAATATTTGGTCGTGACGGTGGCAAACGCCCTGACCACGTTGCGCCTCCTCCTCGTCGGCCCCCTGGTGTGGGCCGTGCTGGCCCAGCGCGGCGGACTGGGACTCATTTTCTTCCTCCTGGGCCTGGCCACGGACGTTTTGGACGGCTGGGTGGCCCGCCGGGAGCGCCCCACCCTCCTGGGGCAATTCCTCGACCCTTTGGCGGACAAGCTCTTCTATGCCGGGGTGTTCGGGGCCCTCTACGGGGCTGGCCAGGTGCCCCTCTTGGGGTTGGTGCTCTACGCTGTGCCGCAAATGGGGATTGGGGTGGGCGCGCTGGTGCTGTGGCGGCGGCGGAGGGGCTTGCGGGCGCGCGGGCCGGGCAAGGCTGCGGCGGGCCTCACCGCCCTCGCCGCCGGCCTCCTCCTGCTCACCGAGGCCGCCCTTCCCGCCCTCTGGGTGGCCGTGGCCGCCCAGTTCGCGGCTGCTAGCTACTACCTCGCCCTGCAAGCCAGCCGGAGAACTCCGGAGGCGGAGGAGCCTCAAATTCCCGCCACACGCCGTCCGTAGGGTGGTAGAAGCCCAGGCGCCAAGCGTGGAGGAACAGGGGGCCTGTGCCTTTTCCCCCGTAAAGGGGGTCACCCACCACCGGGTGTCCGATGGCCCCCAGGTGCAGACGGATCTGGTGCGTGCGGCCGGTGATGGGGTGCACCAGAAGAAGGGTGCGGCCCGGGTACCTGGCCAGCACGGTGAACTCCGTGCCCGCCTCCTTTCCCCTGGTCTGCAGGCCCATGCGCCAGGGTTCATGGGGGTCCCGGCCCACTCGGCCCTCGATGGCCCCCGCGTCCACCTCCACCTCGCCTTCCACCACCGCCAGGTACTCCTTCTTCACCCGGCGCTCCTTGAACTGCTGCACGAGGGAAACGTAGGCCTCGGGGGTGCGGGTGAGAACAAGGGCCCCGGTGACGGGCGCGTCCAGGCGGTGCACCACGCCGGGGCGCTGGGGGTCGCCACCGGCCAGAGGACCGTGAGCCAATAACGCGGTGACCACCGTGGGGCCGCTCATCCGGCCCACGGGATGCACCGGCAGCCCCCGCGGTTTATTCACCACCACCACGGCCGGATCCTCATAGATGATGGGGATGGGGAAAGGCGTGGGGGTCAGCCCCGGCCCTTCCCAGCGGACCTCGACCGCGGCCCCGGCCGCCACTCGTGTGTCCGGTTCGGCCAGGCGTCCGCTCAGGTGGGCCTGGCCCTTGAGGATGAGGGCCCGGGCCTGGGCCCGGGAGATGCCCAAGCGGCGCGCTAAAACCCGGTCAAAACGATCCCCGGCTTCCGCCTCATCCACAAAGAACCGATCCAATCGTGATCCATTTCCCGTGCGCACGCTCAACGGTGCAGTATAATGGCAGATCATGGGGTTAGGAAAGGAGCAAATCGAGGCGATCCTTCGCCGCGGTACGCAGCTGGCCCAGGTGGAGTTGTATCACTGGGAGCTGGCTGGTGCGGGGCGAGGGCTGCGCCTGGTGGTGTATATCGATCGGGAGAGTGGGATCTCTGTGGAGGATTGTGCGCGGGTCAGCCAGATCCTAAGCGACCTCCTGGATGAGGCCGATCCGATCCCGTCCTCCTACGTGTTGGAGGTTTCCTCCCCTGGGCTGGACCGCCGGCTGTGGCAGCCCTGGCACTATGCCCGCGTGGTGGGGAAAAAGGTTCACCTGCGGGTGCGGGGGCTGCCCCATACCGTCTATGAGGGTCGCCTCCTGCGGGTGGAGGAGGGCAAGGCCGTGGTGGAGGCCCAGGCCGGCCCGGTGGAGATCCCTCTCGACCAAGTCACCCAGGCCTGGGTGGTGTACGAGGGGGAGTAGGCGATGAACATCGAGTTCCTCGAGGCCCTGGAGGAGATGGCGCGGGAGCGGGGTATCGATCGGGAAGCGGCGTACGAGGCCATGGAGAAAGGCATTGCTGCTGCCTATCTGGCGGAGTTCGGGGGCACGCAGCCTCCGGAGGTCAAGATCGACCGCCGCTCTGGGGACGTGTACATCAACGGCCAGAAATTCGACCTCTCCAAACTTGGCCGGGTTGCCACGCGGCGCGCGGAGGAGTACTTCCGCCGGGAGATCCTGCGTCGCCGCCGTGAGGTCCTGTATGAGATGTACTCCGGCAAAGTGGGCGAGATCGTGCACGGCCAAGTGCACCGCTTCGAGGGCCGCGATGTCTGGATCCATCTTGGCGACCTCGAGGCCATCATGCCCGCAGAGGAGCGCATTCCCAACGAGCGCTATGTCCCAGGAAGCCGCCTCCGCGCATACCTCTACAGAGTCGAGCGCGCGCAGGGCGATCCCAAGGTTTTTCTTTCCCGTGCTCATCCGGGCTTTTTGGCCAAACTCTTGGCGCTGGAGGTCCCAGAGCTTGAGCAGGGGATGATGGAGATTTTAAAGGTGGTGCGGGTCCCTGGGGTGCGGGCCAAGGTGTTGGTACGGGGACTGGACCCGCGCATCGATCCCGTGGGCAGCTGCATTGGGCCAGGAGGGAGCCGGGTGCGGGCGGTGAGCCGCGAGCTTGCCGGGGAAAAGATCGATGTGATCAAGTTCAGCGAGGAGGTACGGGAGGTGATCCGCGCCGCCTTGGCCCCGGCCAGCGTCCTGGAGGTGGAGCTGGACGAGGCCCATAAGAAGGCCACGGTGGTGGTGCCCGAGCACGAGGTGTCCTTGGCCATCGGGCGGGACGGGCACAACGTGGGGCTGGCCGCCCGGCTCACGGGCTACGACATCACGGTCCGCACCCCCTCTGCCGGTGAAGCGTCCAAACGGTCCTGACGCGAAAGGGCCTGGATCCTGGCTGGCCAGGCTGGCGCTGGCCCGGCCCACGTTGGTTGTTCTCCTTTTCTTGGCCCTCATGGGCCTGACCGTTTATTACATCCAGACCATCCCCTTCCGCACCGCCTACCTTGATCTTCTTCCGGCGCAGGACCCGCTGGTGGCCAAGTACGAGGAAATTCAGGCGGAACTGAGCGGCATGGACGTGGCCGCGGTGCTCCTCTCCTTGACCGATCCTCCCCCAGACCCACAGAAGCGCGCTCAGCTTTTGTTTTCCGGCGCGGATCGCATCATTGCCACTCTCGACCCCCACCTTTTTCTTGAGGCCTCCTACCGAGTGCGCACGGAGTTTCATGTGCCCCCCGAGCTCCTGGTCTTTCGCAGCATGTACCCTGAGGAGCGGGAGGCCTTGGCCCACGTGGCCAATAGGCTGTGGGAGTTCGTGTCGCTTCTGGGAAGCGTCCCAGCTTTAGTTCCTCCCGCGGACCTGCCGCCGGACCCTATGGAGTTGGAGGCCGGGCTGCGTGGGGTGGAGGAGGCGACCAGGTCCTTTCTTTCCTTCCTGCAGAGGCTGCCTGAGGGCCAAGCTTTGCTTTCCCAGGCCGCCTCCATCCTGCGCCAAGCCCAAGCTCGCACCCCGCCCGCGGACGAAGGCCAGCCCCTTCTCTCCCTGGACCGCACCCACCTGGTGGTGCAGGTCTGGCCCACCCGGCCGGCCTATGCCGACATGGCCTTCAACCGCAGGGTGCGGGACGCCCTGGTCCGTGCCGTGCGGGCGGCAAAGCTTGAGGAGCTGGGGGTCCGCGCCGGTATCACCGGCCTTTATGTGACCACGGTGGAGGTGGAGGACGCCATTCGCCAGGACATGGCGGCGGTGACCCTGATCTCCGCCATCGCCGTGTTATTTCTCGCCCTTTTTGCCACGGGAAGCCCGATCCTCGCCGTCCTTGCCTTGATTCCCGTGGTCATCTCTGCGGTTCTCACCGTGGGCTGGGCCAAATTTGCCGTGCATGGTTTTAACCTCCTTACCACCTTCCTTCCCGCCCTGGTGTTGGGTTTGGGGATAGATTTTTCTCTCCACCTGCTTTCCCGGTTCAGCGAGGCGCGGGCTGACGGGCTTGGTCTTAAGCGGTCTGTATCCGTGGCTGTGCGCAAAAAGGCTGGCTCGTCCTTCGTGGCCGCCCTCACCACGGCTGTGGTGTTCAGTGCCCTCCTTCTTTCCCGCTCCCGTGCCCTATGGGAGCTTGGGACCATCATGGCCCTGGGCATCCTGTTGGCCTACATCACCACGTTTTTGTTTACGCCCGCGCTTCTGCTTTTGGTGGGGCGGGTGTTTCCCCATGTGCGGGGACGCCCCCTGCTCACCCGGGATCGTCTTTCCCCCCCTTATCGTAATTTCCTGCGCTTGCGCAAAGGGGTCCTCTTCCTTTCCCTCATCCTTACGGCGATCGCTCTGGGCAAAGCTGTACACATCCAATTTAGGTTTGCTTCTGCTGACCTCTTGCCGCCCACCCCCGGCCAGCAGGTTCTCCGGGAACTCATGGAGCACTTCGCGGGCCAGCTGTGGTTTGGCGAGACGTTCCGGGTATTCGTGGCTAGGCCCGAGGAGATCGCCAGGGTCAGCGCCCAGCTCAAAACGCATCCTTTGGTGCAGGGGGTGGCTTCCGCGCGGGATCTCCTTCCCACCGCTCTTCTTGGGGAGGCCGCGCGCTTTCGCGAGCTGCCCTTCTCCTCAGTGGAAACAGGGCTGGCGCAACTGCGCGCGGCCATTCAGCGCTGGCCCCAGTTTCACCAGGAGCTGGCGGACGCCGCTGCGCTCTTTTCGCTCTTCCAACTCCAGGCCCTCCTGCGCGGGGAGACCCGCCGGGCCCTCGTTCTCGCTCGCCACGCCGAGAATTTCTTCCTCCTCGCTGACGAGCTCGGGGAGGTGGATCTTGGGCAGGTCACAAAGCTTTTGGAGACCATCGAGCTGGATCTCCAGGACCTCGCGACCTTCGCGGAAAATCTTCGTAATCTGCCAGACGAGGGAGCTCTGATCGAGCAGATCCTCGCCTTTCTGCCCGCAGGAATTCGCAGCCACTACCGCGTCTCCCGGGGCTATGTGCTGGAGGTACGGGTTTTGCCGGCGATCTACGCGGGACAGAACCTCACAAGTTTCGTGGCGTGGTTACGGGGGCAAGGGGTGGACTACGTGGGTTCAGCGGAGATCCAACTGGCCCTGGAGCAGCACATGCGCCGCGACTTTTTCCTCACCAGCGGCTTGGCCTTGGTCCTGATAGTTCTCATTTTGGCCGTGGATCTAAGAAGGTGGGGGGAGACCCTCTTGGCTCTGTTGCCCCTGCTGATGGGCTATGCCTGGATGCTGGGGGGGATGGCCATCTTAGGAATTGGCTTCAATTTCACGAATATCGTGATCTCCCCCCTGCTCATCGGGCTTGGGGTGGACGGTGCGGTGCATATGGTGCATCGCGTGCGGGAGGAACAGGGCCGGGATGCGGTGGTGCGGGCCACGGCGGCCACGGCCGGGGCGGTGTTGGGCAGCTTCCTCACCACCATGGCCTCCTTCGGTGCCTTGCTTTCCGCGCGCACCCCGGGCCTGCGTTTCTTGGGCACCTCCGCCCTGTTGGGATTGGGCTTCACCGCCCTGTGGACGGTGGGGTTCCTGCCCGCGGCCATGGAGCAGTTGCGGGAACGCGGCCGGACGAATAAAGTTTTGCGGTGATTTACGAGGCCCTTCTGTTCACGCTGGTGGGGGTCGTGGCCTTCCTTGTGGGGTTGGCCCTTCCCTTCATTTCTTGGCGCCACCGCCAGAGCGAGATCGAAGCCCAACTCGAGGAGGCCAAAAGGCAAGCGGAGCGCCTGCGCCAGGAGGCCCTCCTTTCTGCCCAGCGGGAAATACAAGAGATGAGGGCCAGCGAGGAACAGCGCCTGCGCCGCTGGGAAGCGGAGCTCAACCAGCTGGAGGACCGTCTGCGCCAGCGGGAGGACCGGCTGGGCAAAAAGAGCCATCACCTGGAGATGGTGGAGGATGCCCTGCGCCGAGACGAGGCGGAGCTCGAGCGGCTCATTGAGATGGGGCAAAAGCTCCTGGCGGAGGAACGTGAGCTTCTGGAGAAGCTGAGCGGCTTCACCCAGGAAGAGGCCAAGGAATACCTCCTGAAGCTTGTGGAGGCCGAAAGCGAGCGGTACTTTGCCAAGAAGATCGCGGACGTGGAGCGCCGGACCAGGCAGGAGGCGGAGCGCCGGGCCCGGCGGATCCTGGCCGATGCCCTCCAGCGCCTGGCCTTGGATTACGTGGAGGAAGCCACGGTCACCGCTGTGCGCCTTCCCAGCGAGGACTACAAAGGCCGCATCATCGGCCGCGACGGTCGCAACATTCGAACCTTTGAGGCCCTGACCGGCGTCGGGGTTCTGGTAGACGACACCCCGGAGGTGGTCCTCCTTTCCTCATTCCATCCCATTCGCCGGGAGATCGCTCGCTTCGCCCTGGAGCGGCTCTTGGAGGACGGCCGCATTCATCCCGCGCGGATTGAGGAGATGGTGCGGAAAGCCAAGGACCAGGTGGAGGCCGTGATCAGGGAGCAAGGGGATAAGGCGGCCATGGAGGTGGGCGTGGAGCTTCCCCTCGAGCTTGTGCAGCTGCTGGGGCGCCTGTACTTCCGCCAAAGCTACGGGCAAAACCAGCTGCGCCACGCGGTGGAGGTGAGCGTTATTGCCCGCATGCTGGCCGAGGAGTTGGGGATTGACCCGCGGCCGGCAAAAAGGGCTGGGCTTTTGCACGACATCGGCAAGGCCCTGGATCACGAGGTGGAGGGGCCCCATGCCCTCATCGGTGCGGACCTGGTGCGGCGCTACGGCGAGCCCTGGCCCATCGTCAACGCCGTCGCCGCCCATCACGCGCAGGTGGAGCCCGCCACCGTCACCGCTGTGCTCATCCAGGCTGCGGACGCTCTGTCCGCGGCCCGCCCGGGCGCCCGCATGGAGACCTACGAGCGCTACATTCAACGCCTTTCCGATCTGGAAAACCTTGTGTGCGCGTATCCCCATGTCAAGGAGGCCTATGCCCTGCAAGCGGGCCGAGAAGTGCGGATCATTGTGCGGCCGGAAAAGACCACCGATGAAATGGCCGCCAAGCTCGCGTATGATATCGCTCGGCGGATTGAGGAGGAGTTGCAGTACCCTGGAGAAATCAAGGTGACCGTCATCCGGCAAACCCAGTACACGGAGACGGCGCGATGAAGGAGGTGGCCGTGAACGTTCTTAAGGTTGCGGCAGGTTCGGATGCTCAGGCTACAGCGGGCGCGGTGGCCAACACCTTCCGCGAGGAAGGGGTAGCAGAGCTGCAGGCCATCGGCCCCAAAGCAGTGAACCAGGCGGTGAAATCCATCGCTATTGCCCGCGGGTACGTGGCGCCCAGTGGGATCGACCTCTTTTTCGTGCCCTCCTTTGTGGAGGTGGAGGTGAACGGCGAGATCCGCACGGGGATTCGGTTCACGGTGCGGTCGCGCACGCCGGTGCTGTCGCTGCGCCCCCGTGCCCGCCGCGGGGAGAGGGGCTCTGGCAAGGAGGAGTGGAAGGACATCTAAGGCGGGCCCAAGCCCCCTGCGCGCCCTGGCCCTGCTGGGTCAGGTGGGTTTTCTTGTGGCCGCAGGGGTGTTCGTGGGCTATGGGGTGGGCTGGTGGTGGGACCAAGGACACGGCGGTCGTGCCGGAAAGGTGGTGGGGCTTTTTGTCGGCCTGGCCGGAGGGATCTGGGCAGCCCTGAAGCTCCTTTTGCGCGAAGCCAGAAAGGGAGAGCCTAAATCATGAGAAGCTGGCAGAAGATTGTAATTTGGTCAGTGGTTGTGGGGTTTGCGGCCGGAGGAATCGGCCTCTTCACGTTCCAGCGCTTCTCTCCCCCCCAGAAGGGCAGCGCCGAGGAGATCGTGCTCGTCGTGGAAGGCCAGGAGTTCACGCGCCTCAAGCTCGGCCAGACCCTGAGGAATGTCCTGGACTACTACCGCCAGCTATACCAGCTTTTTGGCATGGACTTCGAGGCCCAGCTCCGCGGCACAGACGGGGCCTTTCGGGTCTTCCAATTCCAGGGCCAGGCCGCGGAGGTCCTTATCCGCCAGGTCCTCATCCAGAACGAGGCCCGCCGCCTGCGCGTGAGCGTGGCCAAAGCCGAGCTCGATAAAGCTGTGGAAGAGCGCTACAAGCAAGTGCTACAACAGTTCGGCGGAAACGAGGAAACGCTCAAACTCTACCTTCAGGCCCAAAACCTCACGCTGGAGCGGTACAAGGAGCTTGTGCGCCAAAGCGAGGAGTATCGCCTCACCGAGGAGAAGCTCAAGGCCACGGTGGTAGGGGCCATCGAGCCCACGGATGCTGAGCTCCAGCGCTACCTTGAGCAGAACCAAACCCTCTACCAGACGGAGCCAGAAAAGATCAAGGTCAGTCGCATCCTCGTGACAGATCCTAAGCTAGCCGACGAGCTCTTGGCCCGGGTGCAAGCGCCGGGAGCAGACTTCGCCACCTTGGCCCGCCAGTTCTCCCTGGACCAGGCCACCCGGGAAAAGGGCGGCGAAACGGAGTTCTTCTCCCGCACCGACTCGCCATTCTCCACCACTGCTACCGATGTCATTTGGAATCTGAATGTAGGCGAGGTGCGCTTGGTGGGGGATGAACAGGGGTATCACATCGTGAAACTTTTGGACCGCCGTCCGCCAGTGGTGCCTGCGCTGGCGGAGATCAGGGATCGCGTGCGCCAGGACTACGTGCGCACGGAAACGGACAAACGCTGGACCTCCTGGTACGAGGAAAAGCGGGCCACGGTGAAGCTGAAGGTGCACGACCCTGTGCTTTTCGCGTCCCTGGTCTATCCGAAGGACAAGGAAACCGCGTTGACCAAGCTGCGGGTGGCCCTGGAGGAGGGCTATGCCCTGGATCTGCATCTTCCCTATTACCTTGGCCGCCTGTATGAAGAGCGCTACAACGAGGTTCTGACTCGGCGAGTGGAGCTGGAAAGGAAAGACAGCCGCACCCCCGCGGAAGAGGAGGAGCTCCCAAGGCTCAAGGCCCAGGAGGCCGAGCTCAAAGCCCAAGCCCTCGCCCACTATCTGAAATTCATGGAGACTGGGGAGGGCGACGAGGCTTTCTTCAACCGCGTTCTTCTTCTGGACCCCAAGAACCTGCAGGCGCGCTTCCAGCTTGCGGAGTTCTACAGGCAAAGCGGACGCTATGTACAGGCCGACGCGGAGTATGGCCGGGTGGTGGAGTCCGATCCCAGCTTCGTGGCGGCCTGGGTGAGCCGTGGGGATAACGCCATGGCCATGCAGCTTCCCCTTCGCGCGGCCGAGTTCTATGGCAAGGCCTTGGAGCTCCAGCCCGGGAGCACATCCCTGAAGCTGAAGCTGGTCGAGGCCCATCTGCAGGCGAGAAGGCTTGCAGATGCTCGTCCCGTTCTGGAGGAGGTTTTGAGGGCTCACGCGGACAACGCCACCGCTCTTGCCCTCATGGGCGACCTGCTGGTGGCGGAGGGGAAGCCCGTGGAGGCCGTGGACTATTACACCAAGGCCTGGCAGCGCACCCCTACGCCGGTGGTGCAGCTGAAGCTGGCCCAGGCCCTGGCCGCCGCTGGCCGCACCCAGGACGCCCTGCGCCACTTCCAGGACCTCCTCCAGCGCTCGCCCTATGATGCCCAAGCCAGGCTGGGTTACGCCGACATGCTCCTCTCCCAAGGCCAGAGGGAACAAGCCCTGGAGGAATACCAGAAGGCCCTGCGCTTTGCGGCGGATGTGGAGACGCGGGAGCAGGCAGCCCGCCAGATCGTGGCCATCAACCCCAACGACATCCCCATGCGTTTTCGTCTGGCCGGGTATTTCCGGGAGCAATACAAATATGACAGCGCTATTGCCCAATACGAGGCTATCCTCACCTTGGACCCCAAAAACATTGATGCCATCATCGGTCTGGGCGACTGCTATGTGCCCAAGACCCAATATGACCGCGCGTTGGAGAGCTATCGCCAAGCCCTGGGGCTTGCGACCACACCGCAAAAGAAGGTCGAAATCTACGGGAAGATCTTGGCCAGCGAGGAGAAACGGGTGGGCTTGAATCAGCCCCTCACCGCAGCTGGGCTTGACGCCCTGTGGAACAGGGCTCTGCTCTACAAAGAGCTGGGACAATACGACTCAGCCGCAGCGGACCTCCAGCGCCTCCAACAGAGCGCCCCGGAGTACCGCACCGAAGAGGTACAGAGGCTTCTGGCGGAGTTAGCTCAGCCCCAGCCGCGATGAACACGCGCGTGGCCCAGGCTGTCCAGGACGTGGTGGAGGTCATCGCCCGTCTGCGCGGTCCGAACGGCTGCCCTTGGGACCGGGCCCAGACCCAT
>FMSI01024959.1_pt1 | contig 10470 bp, 10 predicted proteins | sample 1504471 | NCBI WGS metagenome assembly FMSI01 (sample SAMEA4475357, study PRJEB15587) | soil metagenome | biome: Soil; feature: Field | place: India | collected 2015-03-11 | depth 0 m
CTGCGAAAAACGCATCCGGCGTTATATGCAGGAGAAATCGAATTTCTTCCCGCAAAGGATGATGTTATGATCTATAAACGTACCTTGGCTGATAGTCACAATATTATTGCGCTTAATTTTTCTTCATCCACAAAAGAGATTAACTTTAACAGCAAGCTCAAAGTGTTATTATCTTCCCTGAATAAAAAGCATATTGATTCATCAAAGATTGCACTGAGTCCTTTTGAGGGAGTTGTCTGCAGATTAGCCTGAGATTTATTACCATGAGCTATCGCAACTGAATAATGGTAACGCCGTCACCACCTTCTTCAGGCTGGCCAGGACGGAAATTTTTAGCATAGAATGAATGTTTTACATAATCCCGCACCGCTTTTTTCAATGATCCTGTGCCATGCCCGTGAATAATCACAGCAGCAGGGATATTTCGTTTTATCATATCATCCAGTTCATAGTCTAACTTTTGCAATGCTTCATCAACGCGCAAACCCCTAAGGTCAATGGTATTATACTGTATCTGGATGGTGATGTGTATTGGAGTTACTTCCTCTTTTGTAACTGGTGGTTTCTTTTTTGTGGCAACTGTTTTTTTTGATTCTACAATACAATACACATCATTAAAAGAAAACCTACTTGCTATTGAGCCCATTCTTACTTTAACAGTATTTTCTTTTGTATCTATTTCTTCTATGATGCCATATTGTTGTAAAGAAGGTAAATATACTTTGCTTCCTTTTGCAGCAGATTCGGCAGTACACGGTACAGCGCCTTCATATGGTTTTTGTAATGATGCTATGGTTTGCTTAAGCTTTTCCTGCAGCCCGGTTATATCCTGAATCAGGTTTGTAGCATCTTTCATTGACATGGACTGTATTTGCCTGATTCTGTTAACAATCATATTTCGATATTCCTGTAGCTCATTCATAAAAGAAGTTGCCTGTTCTTTAGTAACCTTTTCAATGGTTGCCTGTAACTCGCTAATTTTCCTGGTATACTCATCCTTTAGTTTTTGCAATTCTTCTTTAAGGTGCGATAGTTCCTCTTCCTTTTGCTGCAAAGCATGCGATTGCTCAGTAATTTTTGAAAGCAGCGCATCAACCGATTGCGATGTTGCATCCAGTAGTGATAGCGATTTATTAATTATTGTATCAGGCAGCGATAGGTTTCTGGCTATTTCAATTGTATAGCTGGCACCTGGAATACCTGAAATGACCTGGAAGGTTGGTTTCATGCTGTGAATGTCAAATACAACCGATGCATTTTCAAAGCGCTTATCATGAGATGCAATTTCCTTGAGTTGTGAGTAATGAGTGGTGACAGCTATTATTGCCTTTTTGTCAACTAGATGTTCCAGCACTGCCTGGGCTATGCTTGCTCCCTGTTTTGGGTCAGTACCCACAATTATCTCATCTATCAAAATAAGGCTCTTTTCATTTGCCTGGTTTAGTATCCGTACGATATTTTTAATCTGTCCACTGAACGTGGATAACGATTGCATAATATTCTGCTCATCACCGATATCTACAAAAATGTTTTCAAAGTAACCTACCGTTGAATCGGGATTTGCAGTAATAGGCAAGCCGTGTCTAACCATTAAAGCAAAAAGACCCAACATTTTAAGCAAAACAGTTTTTCCGCCAGTATTAACACCTGAGATAATAAGGCAGTTGAATGATTTACCACATGAAATATTACAGGGGACAACTGTATCAGGTATTAGAATTGCCAGTAATGGGTGGCGGGCGTTAATACATTCTATGTAAGGATGAGATGAAGTCGCAGGCGTGTGTGCATTGTAGGTAATGGCAAACCGTGCGCACGCTATACAAAAATCCATATATGCTAAAATGGCAGCATTATTTTTTAGCTCTTGAGTATATGACCCAATTTCAGAAGAAAGTATCTGTAATATTTTATCTATTTCACGTTGCAACTCAATTTCTTTATATAATAGTGTGTTATTTAATTCATGAATGTTTTCAGGTTCAATGAAGAAAGTTGCTCCTGACGAGGATATATCTAGAATAGAGCCATTAATTTTACTTTTATGGGATGATTTAACAGGAATACAATACCTGTTATTTTTCACTGTTAATATTTTATCCTGTAATGCGTGACCTAAGGTTTGTGAATGGATAAGGCTGTTCAAATTTTTTTCAATAGTAGTACGTATTTCATTAATATCTTTTTTAATTTTTCTTACATTAGGATAGGTATGTTCATTAAGGTTGCCATTTTCGGTAATAGATGAAGTTAATAGTTTGAATAGTTTTGTACAATCGTTAAGTGCATTAAGTTCCGTAAGCACTGTCGTATCATAATGTACTGATTTAAAAAATGTGGTGATTCTGTGTTGTGCAACTAAAAACAATCGTATTTTAAAAATTTCATCTAATGAAAGTGTAGCACCCTTTGCTGCTTTATGCAGTAAGGGGGCAATATTATATATTCCAGAAAAATCAGGGGAATGGCCTATACGTAAAATTTCCTTAAAGCAGTTAATCTTGGCATATTGAGTAACGATATCCTGATAGTGGAGAGGTTGTAAATCTGTGCAGTACTCTTTTCCTGTTTCAGTAGAGCAAAAATCTTTGAAATATGACAAAAGAGTATGCCATTCAAGCATCTGTGCTTCATCGTATGTTATTACTGGACAGGTATTCATATTGCAGACTGGATTGTTCAATCAGGAGAACTAATGTGATTTTTTTGACAATAAAGAGTACAATGCTTCATAAAGATTAGAATAGGTAAAGCTAAATTTTGTAGATATCAGCACATCCGGATGGACTTTTTGACTGGATAAAATCAATTCATCAGCCATGTCACCCAAAAGCATTTTTATAGCAACCTCAGGAATCTTAAATAAGCATGGTCTGTGCAAAACACTAGATAATGTTTTATAAAAGTACTTTGCCTGAACAGGGTTAGGGCTTACAACATTGACGGGTTCTTTAATATTGTTATTTTGTAAACAATGGATGATAGCATTTACTTCATCTTCAATATGAATCCAGGACATCCATTGCAATCCATCACCAAAATAACCACCTAAATACCATTTGAACACTGGTATTAAAATTTTCAATAAACCTTCATTTTCACCTAAAACAAGGCCAGTCCTGATAATTACATGTCGTATGCCATAGTTAATTGCTTCTTTAGTAGAAGCTTCCCATTGTATTGCCACATCAGGCAAAAACCCTAAACCAGGGCTTGAAGATTCATTTAATGATTCACTTCGTGAACCATAGTAGCCTATAGCAGAAGCCTGTATCAATACCTCAGGCTTTTGGTTTGCTTTTTTTATTGCTTCGATAATAGCATTGCCAGCATTAAGCCTGCTTTGCAATATTTTGGCCTTTTTTTCATTTGTCCATCGTACACCTGCAATTGATTCGCCTGCCAAATTTATTATAGCTGTTGCTTCATTAACAATGTTACCCCAGCTTTCAGCAGTTTTACCATCCCATCCAACATATTTAAGCGAATCAGTATGAGATAAAAATCTGTCAGGGTTGCGTGTTAGTATAATTACCCTGTATCCTTTTTCAAGCAGTTTTTGCGTCAGCTGAGTTCCAATAAATCCTGTACCACCAGTAATTATTACTGTATACATTTTATTCTCCCTTTTTCATGATTACTACAGTTGTGCCCCAATTACCCGGTTTGTCATAAAAATTAGATATTCTAGGATCTTTTTTAAGATAGCTATAAACAATTGCTTTATTTACCGATTTGCCTTTTCCATGAATTATCTCAATCTGCTTATAGTTTTTCTCGATTGCATTATTGATGAATTCATCAAGAATAAATTTTATATCTTTTGGGTGAAAACAATGCAGGTCAAGTGTGTCATATAATTCGACTTTTATAAATTCATTATTATTTGCATGATGATGTTCCATATAATCTAATATATCTATACATGCAATGTTATGTCAAGTATTGTGCTATTTTTATAAGCACATCAAAAACCGCTTCAATCCTTTAAAAAAGATTTTTCAAGTTCCTTAATTATTTGAAGAAATGATTGATGAATATTCATGATAACTTTATTTTGATACATTTTAACTTTTTCTATTGACAATCATGGAACATCTTTAAGATTGATAGGCATTCAACTACTTATAAAATGATGTATAACAGATAGCAATTGGCTATCTATAATAGAAAATGGATAATTATGCATGACAATTAGAACCAAGGCATTACTATTTGATTTTGATGGGACTCTGGTAGATACTATGGAGGGTTTTGCTGACATTGCGGGTGAGGTTATTCATAGATTTCATCCTGAAATTTCATTTGAAGAAGCACGAAGGAAATACCTTGAAACATCGGGTGTGCCATTTTTTCAGCAGCTTGAGATAATTCTGCCCGGAGATCCCACCAATGACCAGAAAGCCACAATCTTTGAGGAGACAAAAAAGGATGGGTTTTTCCGTTCTACATTCTCTGAGGAAGTAAGATTTGTAATTAATGAATTAAGAAGAATGGGATTCATTGTTGGTGTATCATCAAATAACTTCCAATATCTTATAGAGCAGTTTATTGCAAGAGAAGGTTTGCAATTTGACATAGTGCTGGGATTTAAAAATGGTTTTGAAAAAGGAAAACAACATTTTGAGTATGTTATTACGCATTTTAGTTTGCAAAAAGAAGATTTGACTTTTGTTGGCGATTCACTTAAAGATGCTGAAAAGGCTATTTCAAATAATGTTCAATTTATAGGTTTATGTGGAACATTTTCCAGAGAGCAATTTTTGCAAAAATATCCCAACATTGTAACGATTGAATCTTTGAAGGAGTTATTATCATGCGTGCAATTGTATTAGCTGCAGGAACAGGAAGCCGTTTGGGTGAAATGACTAAAGATAAAACAAAAGGCATGGTTAAAGTAAATGGTAAACCTTTAATAGATTATCTTTTTGAATTTTTTGACCTTAATTTCTTTAATGAAATAATTGTTGTGGGTGGATTTGCGTACAATGATTTGGAAAGGCATTTAAAACAAAAACAGATAGAACATTTAAAAATTCTGGAAAATAAGGATTACCATAAAGGGAATATTTTTACATTAATTACAGCGTTAAAAACGTTTGCTCATGATTCATTCCTTATTACAAATGTTGACCATATTTATCCAAGAGTAATGTTTGAAAAAATGAAGCAATCATTCAATAAAATTACAGCAATGTGTGATTTCGATAGGCAATTAGGCCCTGACGATATGAAGATAAAATTGGACGCTGATAGAAAAACTATTGTTCACATCAGCAAACAGCTTCATGATTTTGATTGTGGCTATATTGGAATGACGTATGTAGACAGAACCATGGAAACGGTCTATAGAGATGCAGCGTATAAAGCAATGGAACGATTTGGGGAAAAAGCAGTTGTAGAGAATATCCTGCAAGTACTTGCAGAAAATCCAAAAACTGCACCTACAATATGTGATCTTTCGGGATTTGGCTGGTATGAAGTTGATGATGAGCAAGACCTCATGAAAGCTGAAAAAGGATTATTTCAAAATCCAAATTTTTTGTAAAAAATTATCCTACCATATAAACATAATAGGATTGAGCATCTTACCGTGTTGTAACAGCATAAAGTGTAGATGAGGGCCTGTTGATCTTCCTGTTGAGCCTACAGTGCCAATAATAGTATCGGTTGTTACAAATTCACCTTTTTGAACAAACATTTTCTGGCAGTGGCCGTACCAGCTTTCGTACCCTTCATCGTGCTGAATGATTATTGTAAATCCATAACCATCTAACCAACCGGTGAAATTGACAAATCCATTTTGAACTGGTTTAATAGGAGTGCCTTGTGGTGCACAGATATCAAGTCCATTATGAAACGCCATGCCGTGCTCTAAGGGATCAACCCTGTCGCCATACATTGATGTAAACCTGCCATTAATTGGGGACTGAAATTTTTGCCTCAACGTATAGAGCTTTTCAATTTTATCGTTAACAGCAACAGGCCGCGCGTTTTCAATGAATGCAAATCTGATGTCATCCATGGCCAAAAGTTCCAGAGGGTGATGTAAGTATCGTCCCTTAATGGAGCCTTTTCCTTTTGTATAAAATTTTGCAATCCAGGCATCATAAAAATGTTTACACACAACAAGCAATCCATCTTTATGAGGTATAACAACTTTTGTTCCTGCTTTTGCAAGCAAAGAATCTAAATGTGGATTTGCGCCAATAAACGTATCAATACTTATGCGATATCGTTGAATCACATCCCAGTACGATTCACCCTCACGAAGAGTATAAATTGTTAGGCTGGTGCCAGGGTTATAAGGATATTTTTCAAGGACAGAGATATACGTATTGGCATCTTTAAAAAGTAGAAAACCATTTTTTTTATACAATACGTTATCAGACAGGTTGATGGGGTTTTTAATAAAAAAAGAAATTATATTTCCAATTACAAATATGACAATTAATGCTGGTATCATAAATCTGATTGCTTTTTTTATCTGCCATATATGGTAGTTGGTGAGCATTATTGTTCCCCCAGCTTTTTTGATTTACTATAGGCAGCTTCGATAGCATCAATTATAATTCCTGCAAATCCATTTTTTTCCAGTATATGAATGGCATCAATTGTAGTTCCACCAGGAGAAGTGACTTTGCCGCGTAATGTAATTGGCTCTTCCCCCTGTAACACCATTTTTGCTGCACCTAATACTGTTTGTGCAGCTAACGTCAGAGCGTCGTTTCGTGACAAACCTGTTTTTACTCCTCCATCTGCCATTGCCTGAATAAACGTGAATACATACGCAGGGCCGCTGCCCGAAAGCGCAGTAACAGCATCCATCAAATATTCGGGTAATATCATGACTTTTCCCACGGCACTAAAAATTGATTCGGCAATTTTGATATCATTTTCAGTGGCAGAAACAGTGGATAGTACTGACATTCCTTCACCTATTAATGCTGGGGTATTGGGCATACAGCGTATTACACGGTAACTATCGCCAAGCCACTCAGAAAGCTTTGCAAGTGTTATGCCGGCAGCAATTGAGATAACTATAGTATTTTTGGTTTTTTTCGATAATTCCTTTGCTACTTTTTCAACGACGTTTGGTTTGACTGCAATAATAATGACATCACTATTGTCCGATAGCTCCTGTATGGAGTCAGCAGTACCTAATACGATTTTTGATGAAAGGGCTTGTACCTTAGAGCTGTCGGTATCAAATCCTATTATGGAATATTTATGTAACGACTGAGCAAGGCCGGTACAGATGGCACTGCCCATATTGCCAAGGCCAATACATCCAATGGTAAGTTTCTCTAAATCCATCACGATATCCTTTGCCCAAAAATTGCTGTGCCAATGCGTACCATGGTGGCACCTTCTTCAATGGCAATATCAAAGTCGTCCGACATCCCCATCGATAACTGCTTGAGTGAAATACCTAAGGAGCGATTTATTTCTTCCAACAAAAACCTCAATCTTTTAAATGCTTCACGTATTCTGTTACGATCCTCTGTTAACGGGCCTACGGTCATAAGACCAAGGCAATTAAGGTTTTGCAGGTCCAGAATACCTTTACATAGCTCAAGTGCTTTTTCAGGTTCAACACCAAATTTTGATGGCTCACCTGATGTGTTGACTTCAATAAGGATGTTTTGTATCTTATTAATCTTTTTGGCTTCTTTGTCAACCTCAATTGCAGTTGAAAGCTTGTCAATTGAGTGAATGCAGTCAAAAAGTTTGACAGCATCTTTTGCTTTATTTGATTGTAAATGGCCTACTAAATGAAATGTGAATGAACCTTTTAATTGAGGAATTTTTGCCTTTGCTTCCTGTACTCTGTTTTCACCAAAAATGGTGATACCACCATCAATTGCCTGTTGAATGATTTCAGGTGGAAATGTTTTACTGACTGCGATAAGGGTAATATCAAGAGGATTTTTGCCTGCCATGAGGGCAATCATTTTTATTTGTTCTATAATATGATTATAATTTTCAATAATTCTCATTGTCGTTGTTTTAAAGACTATTTAAAAAAATATAATTCTTAGAAGAAGACTAAAACTAGAAAAAAAATACATAGCAGGTAACATTGATGTATCATTTTCGTGTATTTTAATAGTTATATAAAATAAAGTCAAACAGTTTTTATATCTATGGTAGTGGAGTGAGAATTTGAAAAGGTATTTAGTCACATGCTACAGAATAACATATAAGGTGGGTCACGACAAGAATGAAATAGAACAACTGTGATTTATAAGGATTTTAAATTTTTAAAATATTTGTTTTCTAAGCGTTATCAGCATGAGATAAAAATGAATAATACAGAGAGAGTACGATGTGTGGAACGAATAAAAAATGATGATACAAAATTTCATAAATTATAAATTTTTATATTGACAATATTTACATAAAATTTCAAAGTTCAAACGTACTGATACCATAAAACTTATACTTTTGAGGTGTGCAATGGATGACCTGATACTGTATCTTATTCGTGAGTACCATACTGCAGTTATTCATACGTTAACTATTTCAACTATTATTGCTGTTTGGGTGGTAATATGTGGCTGCATCCGTTTTGGCATCGCAGTATATAGAAGAGCTAAAGGCATTTATCCTCCAGCCGAAAGCTTAAGGGAAGGGCATTAATTCTTAATTTTTGTTATTTTTATATTTTTATACATTCAAAAGCTACCGGGGTGGGTAGCTTTTTTTAATGTATTTTTTTAATGTATTGTTGAAGAAAAATAAAATACGTTTTCAACTCCTTAGTGAAAGTTCTCAATCACATCCATCTTTATCATTAATATTTATAATAGGCATATATCTCATTTTTAAATAAAAGAGTATTTTTTGTATAGATAAACATGTTAATTTATTGTTAAATAATTGTTTTTTACAAGTTATGCGGACGGATTTTTTAGAAGAATAAATATATTTACTATATATTAAATTATGAAAAATATGAATATTGCAATTTTGTCTATAATTTAACAAGAGGATTTGTAATATGTCATTACTCCTTGACCTTTTCATGGCACTTTCACGATCCATAGATTTAATTGATCCACACATTGGTAATCATAATAAACGGGTAGCATACATTACAGGATGCTTAGCCTACTGTATGGGATTGGGACCTGATGATATAACAAAAACAGTCATTGCGGCTGCCCTACATGATATAGGAGTTTTAAAAGATATCGATTATGAAGAATTGATTGATTTCAATTATAAGGGGGGCATTGATTACCATAGCACAATGGGATATCGTTTCCTTAATTCATGTGAATTGACAAAAAACCTTGCTCCAATAGTAAAATATCATCACATACGTTATTCTGATAAAAATAATGTGTCCGATAGCAATTCAATACTGTTGGCTGCAGATATAATTCACGTTGCTGATAGGGTTGATGTCCTCATTAATTATGAAGAGGATTTGCTCAGTCAAAAAGATTATATATGTAAATCAATCCAACAACATTCAGGTGATAGATTCAACCCTGACGTTGTTAAATGTCTTTTGTCGATATCAAATAAAGAATCGTTTTGGTTTGATCTTCAATTTAACAATATTGAAAAAAGTTTAAAAAATCATATAATATATAATCCTTTTCTTACATTGGAACAGATCCATGATGTTGCAAAACTTTTTACAAAGATAATAGACTTCAGAAGCAGATTTACTGCAACTCATTCAACCTCGGTTGCAATTGTTGCACGGGAGCTGGGAAGATTACTTAATTTTTCTGAACGAGAGTGTCTCATGCTTGATATTGCTGGTCATTTACATGATATTGGTAAACTTGCAATACCACTTTCCATATTGGAGAAGAATGATAAACTAACACCTGACGAATGGAAGGTAATGAAGACGCATACGTATTTCACATACATAGTCCTTGATCATATTGATAATCCAGTATTTAAAGTGATTAATGAATGGGCTGCTTTGCATCATGAAAAAATTGATGGAAGCGGTTATCCATTCAAAATTGACATTAAAGATTTAACAGTAGGTTCAAGAATTCTGGCGGTAGCTGATATGTTTACTGCATTGGCAGAATCACGACCATACCGAAACGCCATGGATGATGATATGATTAAAAATGAATTGAAAAAAGCTAAAGGAAAAAGCTTGGATTCATATATTGTTGAAGCCTTAATTGAGAACTATGATGCATTTAAACAAATTCGTACTAATGCTTTTACTGATGCTCTTGAAGATTTTACATTGTTATTTGATAGAATATGAAAGTTGTGTTACATCTTAAGTTTATTCATTTTTGTATGTGGTATTTAGTATTTGGTATATAGTATTTGGTAAATAATCTCTTATTTTAGCATATTAATTAAAATTAAGTCTTTCTACTTCAGATTTTCAATAGATGAAATCATACTATAACAAAAGCAATTTTTATATACTATAAGTTTACACAAGTATGGGATTACAAAGGAATATCTTTAAAAAAA
>FMSI01108289.1_pt1 | contig 10466 bp, 6 predicted proteins | sample 1504471 | NCBI WGS metagenome assembly FMSI01 (sample SAMEA4475357, study PRJEB15587) | soil metagenome | biome: Soil; feature: Field | place: India | collected 2015-03-11 | depth 0 m
GAACCCGCGACAGCCTGCTTGGAAGGCAGGAACTCTACCACTGAGTTACTCCCGCCGGAGTCATATCCATTTTAATCTTAGCTGACGGCCTTGTCAAAGAATTCCCTTGACCTCTTTTCTATCTTCGCTTCCCAGGCGTAAAAAAACTTTCCCAGGACACTAGAGGGTTTTAGAAGTGAAATTCCTCGAGTTAGGTATTGTAATGAGGCAGTTAATAGATTAAAATGGGCAAAAGTAAACCCTGATCGAATATGTAAACTGTGCACCCAATTCTTTAAAGGGGGACTGACATGAAAAAAAGCCGTTACAAGAAGATTGTTCAGATTGTAGTACCCATTATCGTAATCCTGCTTATTCTTCCATTAGCAATTGGTTATGGCCTGTTTTACAACATGACCAGGGCACCGCTGCCGCAACACAGCGGAGAAATAAAAGTAGCTGGCCTGCAGGACACGGTGGAGGTTTTGCGGGACAAATGGGGTATACCGCACATCTATGCCAAAAACATGTATGACCTGTTCTTTGCTCAGGGATATACACAGGCACAAGACCGCTGGTGGCAGATGGAGTTCTGGCGCCACATAGGCAACGGCAGAATCGGGGAGTTAGTTGGTAAAAAGAATGCGCTGCTAGGCACAGATATATTTATTCGTACTCTTGGCTGGAGACGAGTAGCTGAGAAAGAAATACAGATCTGCGACGAAGAGTCTCTTGCCAGGTTGCAGGCCTTCGCTGATGGTGTTAACGCCTATATTATCAGTCGCAAGCCAGGCAAGCTGGCCCTAGAGTACAGTATATTAAAATCGATAGGCATCGATATAAAAATCGAGCCATGGACACCCGTTGACACGCTGGTATTCGGAAAGATGATGGCATGGGACCTGGGACCTAGTGAAAACTATGAGACACACCGCGCTACACTATATGAGTTGCTCGGCCAAGAGATGACCGACCAGCTACTGACACCTCCGTGGCCGTTTGGCAAAAGGCCCACTATCATTAGATACGACGAACTACCCAAGGCGGACGGACCAAGATGGGACCGTCAATCCACTGCTTTCAAGGAATGTGATGGACTTGACATGCTTTTAACTGGGCAGCTGTCAACTTCGGATTCACTACCTTCAATTAGTCTAGTATTCGGCAAAAGTGGAGGCGCTGGCAGTAATAACTGGGTAGTGAGTGGCAGGATGACAAAAAGCGGCAAACCGCTGCTGGCCAATGACCCACATCTGAAAGCTCAGATGCCATCCATCTGGTATGAAATCGGCTTGCACTACCGGCCCGAAAATGGGGAGGCCCCGGCTGACCTAGTCGGTTTCACCTTCTCCGTTACGCCCGGAATAATCATCGGTCACAATAATTTCATCGCCTGGGGAGTGACCAACGTTGGGCCAGACGTGTTTGATTTATACCGTATCCGTGTGAACCCGAACAACCCACTTCAGTATGAGTGGAATGGCCAGTGGCGAGATATGACAGTTTATGAAGAAACTATTCGCTTCGGAAACGGCGTAGAGCCGGTCACTGTTAAGATTCGAGAAACACATCTTGGCCCAATAATCAATGACAACAAAATAGACAAGGAAACCGGCGAAATTCTGGGTTTCAATAACGAAGACCCACTGGCATTACGCTGGACGGCCCTAGAGCCAGGTACCCTGATGCAGGCAATCACCAGACTCAACAAGGCAACGAACTGGGATGAGTTTCGCAAGGCTTTGAGCTACTGGGATGTGCCGTCACAAAATTTTATTTACGCTGATGTGAATGGAAACATTGGTTATCAAATGCCTGGGCGCATTCCCATCCGTGCCAAAAACCACAGCGGACTTATACCGGCACCAGGCTGGACGGATGAGTTCGTATGGAAAGGTTTTATTCCGTTCAATGACTTACCCAGCGTATTTAACCCCGAGCGCGGTTATATTGCTACCGCAAACCAGGCAGTAGTTCCACCGGAATATTATGATCATCTGGAGAAAAAGTTGGGCAAGGGCTTGAACTACATATTCGGTCGCGAGTGGAATTACGGCTATCGCGGTCAGCGCATCGAAGAGCTGCTTAAAAAGTTGGCACCACACACTGTTGACACTTTTCAGTCGATACTCGCTGATAATAAGCTTCTTAGCGCCGAAGAAGTGATGCCTTATCTTGCCAAATTGAAATTCGATGATGCCAGGTTAACTGAAACTAGGGATTGGCTACTGAACTGGGACTGCCAGTGCAATGCTGATAGCCCACAAGCTGCTCTCTACGCTCAATTCTGGGCAAGCCTCATCAGAAACCTGTACTACGACCAGTTAGGCGGGGTTTATAACCCGGATGGTTACAGTCGGGAGATGTGGGCTACTGCACTGCTCATGGAACAGCCTGACAATGTTTGGTGGGATGATACAAGGACAAAAGAAATAGTTGAAAAGCGTGATGACATACTTATTCGTTCATTCAAAGAAGGCTATGCCGGCACAGTAGCAACACTGGGCAAGGATCCCAGTAAGTGGAAATGGGGTGAACTTCATACTGTAACCTTCATCAGTAGCCCGCTTGGCCAGAGCGGCATAGGGTTTATCGAGAAGATAGTCAATCGTGGTCCCTTCCCCACAGGGGGTAGCTCCGACACGGTAAACAATGCCGCCTGGAGTATAGAAACTGGCAATTTCACTGTTACAGCATGGCTAGCATCCATGCGCATGATAGTAGACCTTGGCGATTTCACGGAGAGTGTCGCCATCCACACCACTGGCCAGAGCGGTCATCCTTATAGCAAACACTATGATGATATGATCGGACTGTGGCTGAATATGAAATATCATCCCATGCTTTGGACAAGAGAGCAGGTGGAGAAGGCCATTGCTAACAGGCTGATACTGACTCCGGGCAAATAGAGAATAATGCCCTAACTACAAACTATAAGCCTTCATCCCTGTTGTATCTCGTACTGATGAAGATTCTCATTCTCTCAAGTGTCCCTTATTGTACCTCAAAGCAGCTTTCGCCCATTTCGATGGGATACAAAAAGTAAATCTATTTAGATTCAACTCGAGATATCGATAAATACTACGTAGGCTATCGAGACAAGAATGTTATTGTTCAGTGACCAAATCATAGAACATTAACACAAACAGACAATAAAGTTGACCGAAAATATTGTTTTTTGATACACTGCCAATTTGGCTGCGATGCCTCACAAAAATACGGTGTGCATCTTGTTTCACCTAATGACAGACAAATAAATAACACCAAAAATCATCAATATGTTGGAGGGGAAAAGTGTCACCGGTCAAAATAGTAGTTGATAGGAAGGAAATAATTGCCGACGTTAATCAAACTATCCTCAACGCGTGTAGACAAAACGGGATTCATATTCATACCTTATGCTCAGGTAGTCACGCTAAGCCTCTTGATTGTTGCTGGGTTTCAGCTGTAGATGTCCAGGGATTAGGAATAGTCACCCCTTGTACCACACTCATAACAGATGGAATGGTGATCGAGACCGGCAATGATAGAGTCATGGCTACTCGAAGACGATGTCTGGAGTCACTTCTGTCTGACCATAACGGGGACTGTATTGCACCATGCCAGTCAACTTGTCCTGCCGGCATTGACATCCCCGGGTATATTGCGCTAATTAGACGGGGAGCTTACAAAGAGGCAGTAGAGGTTATTAAAGAAACTCTCCCCCTACCTGCAATCATAGGACGTATTTGTCCTCATCCCTGTGAACAAGCCTGCCGCAGGAACGTGGTAGACCAGCCTGTTTCCATTTGTAGCTTAAAGCGCTTCGCTGCTGACCAAGACATTTTGGGCAAAGACAGGTTTGTACCTGTTCTCAGACCAAAGAGTGGCTTTAAAGTGGCCATTGTTGGCTCTGGGCCAGCTGGTCTTTCCGCCGCCTACTACTTAATTAAGGATGGCCATGATGTTACAATTTTTGAGGCACTGCCTCAACCTGGGGGTATGCTACGCTATGGTATACCAAGTTACCGGTTGCCGCGTGACATTCTTGACCAAGAAATCTCAACAATTACAGACTTGGGTGTAACCATTTTAACCAATCGAACTTTAGGTGTTGATTTTACAATCAAGAGTCTTTTGGATGATGGTTTTAGAGCGATTTTGCTTGCAATAGGTGCCCATCAGAGCCAAAGAATGAATGTTGAAGGAGAGGACCTGCCAGGGGTATTGCCGGGCACTCAATTTCTCCGCGAAATTAATCTCGGAAAACATATACAACTTGGCAACAAAGTGGCGGTAATTGGTGGGGGGAACACTGCTATTGACGCAGCCCGCACTGCCATTCGCTTGGGGGTAAAAGACGTCACCATTGTTTATCGGCGCTCCCGTGCTGAAATGCCGGCCAGTCCTTGGGAAGTCGAGGAGGCTGAAGAAGAAGGAGTCAAAATACACTTTCTGGCTGCACCAACCAAAATCATAGCTGAAAATGGAAAGGTGACCGCTATAGAATGCGTCAAAATGGAATTGGGCGAGCCAGATGCCAGTGGGCGTCCTAGACCTAAACCTCTACCGGGTTCTGAGTTTATTATACCTGTTGATTCGGTGATCGCTGCTATTGGTCAACAGCCTGACCTTTCATTTCTAACTGGTGTAACCGATCTCAGAATTGAGAAGGGGAATATAGCGGTTGACCGTAACACCTTCATGTCAAATATAACAGGAGTCTTCGCTTGTGGCGACTGTGTAACGGGAGCTGCCACAGCGGTGGAAGCTATCGCCACCGCAAGAAAAGCGGCTGCCGCCATTTGCAGCTATTTAAGGGGTGAAGAACTTCCACGAACCAAAGAACCATTTAGCATCAGCAAAGGACAATTGACTGAATTAAATTTGGACGAATTTGTTCAATTGGAGCGAAAGCCAAGAGAGAAGATGCCGAAACTTAATACAGAAAACAGGCGTAATAATTTCGATGAGATCGAACTCGGTTACTCTGAAGAAGCGGCCAAGAAAGAGGCTGAGCGATGCCTAGAATGCGGCTGCAAAGCAGCATACTACTGTGAGCTTCGCCAGCTGGCAACAGAATACGATATCCCATCAATAGCAACGGTTGGCACCAAGTTTCTTTATCCTGTAGACAAAAATCACCCGTTTATAGAACGAGACCCTAATAAGTGCATATCCTGCGAACGCTGTGTCCAAATGTGCCGTGACATCCAAGGCATAGGTGCCATTAATGTAGGTTACCGAGTTGAGGCTTTTAAGGGTTACGGTAGCCCACTGCCAGGCATAGCCTGTGTTTCTTGTGGTCAGTGCCTTTCCGTTTGCCCAGTAGGTTCGCTCGTCCCCAAAAATGAAATGCGCCCTGAACGTGAAGTAAAGACCATCTGTTGTTATTGCGGTGTAGGCTGCGGTTTGTACCTGGGCGTCCGGGGTGGCCTTGTTGTTAGCGTAAGGCCTGATGCCGAAAGTCCTGTTAACAAAGGTAACCTTTGTGTCAAAGGGAGATTTGGCTATGAATTTATCAACCATCCAGAGCGACTAAAAACACCACTGGTCAAAAGAAACGGTAAGTTTGTTGAGGTAGCGTGGGATGAGGCTCTGGAACTTATCGCCAGTAGATTGTCAAGTTACAAAGCGGAACAATTTGCCTTCATTGCCTCTGCCAGATGCACCAACGAAGAAAACTACCTGGCCCAAAAATTTACTCGGGCTGTCATGCAGACTAATAACGTGGACCACTGTGCCCGTCTTTGACATTCTCCCACCGTGGCCGGTCTGGCCACTAGTTTCGGTAGCGGCGCAATGACTAATTCTATTGGTGAAATCAGCAGCTCTGCTTGTACCATCGTCATCGGTAGCAACACTACCGCCTGCCATCCTGTGTTAGCCTTGGAGATAAAGAAATCAGTGCACAATGGCGGGAAGCTTATTGTAGTCAATCCCAGGGAAATTGATCTTTGTCGTTACGCTGACATCTGGCTGAGACCCATACCTGGTAACGATGTGGCTCTACTTATGGGCATGGCAAGAGTTATTCTTGAAGAGAGATTGGCAGATTTGACTTTTGTAAGTGAGTGTTGCGACAATTTTGATGCCTTCAAGGAATCATTGAAGGATTTTAACCTCGACTTTGTAGAAAAGGTTACTGGCGTATCCAGAGATGATATAGCTGAAGCAGCTCGATTATACGCCACCCGCAAACCAGCAAGTATTATTTATTGTATGGGTGTGACCCAGCACAGCCACGGCACTGATAATGTGCTAGCTATAGCCAATTTAGCTATGTTGACTGGCAATATAGGCAAACGTTCATCTGGCGTGAACCCATTGCGTGGGCAAAACAATGTCCAGGGGGCCTGCGACATGGGAGCTTTACCAAACGTATACACAGGTTACCAGAGAGTTGACAATTCAGATATTCAGAGGAAATTCGAGACTGCCTGGAAATGCAATTTGAACCCCATACCTGGGCTAACTTTGACCGAGATGTTTGACGCCGCTTATCAAAAGCGCATTAAAGCAATGTACATTATGGGTGAAAATCCGATATTAAGCGACCCAGACACAAGGCATGTTCGTGAGGCACTAAGCAGGCTCGATTTCCTCATAGTTCAAGACATGTTTCTAACTGAGACTGCTCAACTGGCTCATGTTGTTTTGCCAGCAAGTAGTTTTGCCGAAAAGGATGGGACATTTACAAATACCGAGCGACGAATACAACGAGTGCGAAGAGCAATCGAACCAATAGGGGAATCCAAGCCCGATTGGTGGATCATCAGCAAGCTAGCCCAAAAAATGGGTGCCAACGGTTTCAACTTTGACCATCCTTCAGAAATAATGGAAGAAATCGCTAGCCTGACACCTAGCTATGGAGGTGTTAGCTACCAGCGTTTGGAAGAGTGTAGTTTACAATGGCCCTGTCCCACCAAAGATCATCCGGGGACACCTATATTACACGTAGGCAAATTCGTTTGCGGCCTAGGAAGATTTACGCCACTCAAATACAGGCCGCCGGCTGAATTGCCTGATGAAGAATATCCTCTCATTTTAACTACTGGTCGTAGCCTGTATCACTATCACACTGGCAGTATGACACGTAGAGTTGCCGGACTAAATACAATCGAGCCAGAAGGAGTGGTGGAGATAAGCTCGAAAGATGCCGCCGTTTTGAAAATTAGGGACGGCGAGAAGGTCAAAATCATTTCACGTCGCGGTGAAGTAATCGCCAAGGCGAAAGTCACTGAAAAATTGCCACCAACGGTAGTCTACATGTCATTCCACTTCGTCGAAACTCCGGCTAATGTCCTGACCAACACAGCACTAGACCCTGTATCAAAAATTCCGGAACTTAAAGTATGTGCCGTACGGATTGAGCGGATTAAATGAGGTTGAAGATTATGTCAAACGACACAAAAGCTGGTTATTTAAGGTGCGCTTTGCTAAATGGGGAGAACTGTCTTAGCAATATTATGCTGCCGCAGCAGAGGCAGTCCAGCTTTATCAGACTATGCTACCCACAACACAACTGATATGACTAAACAACTCGGGAGGAAATATGTATAAGATCGTGGTTAAAGAAAATCTCTGTCCCGTGGTATATTTAATGGAAATTGAGGCACCAGCAATCGCCAGAAAGGCTAAAGCCGGCCAATTTGTCGTTATCAGGGTTGACGAGGTCGGGGAACGCATCCCACTCACGTTGGCTGATTGGGACGATAAAAAGGGAACAGTCACACTTGTGGCTATGAAGGTAGGAACCACAACCTATAAGCTGTCCTGCCTTAATGCTGGTGATAATGTACTTGATCTGATAGGGCCATTAGGGCTACCATCAGAGATAGACAACTTTGGTACGGTAGTCTGTGTGGGCGGTGGTGTTGGTGTCGCCCCAATATATCCCATAGCCAGGGCTCTGAAAGAGGCTGGAAATAAAATTATTACGATAATGGGAGCTCGAAGCAAAGACTTGCTTTTCTGGGAAGACCGATTGCACAGCGTAAGCCATGAACTCATAGTCACCACAGATGACGGCTCATATGCGCGCAAAGGAGTGGTTACCGAACCTTTAAAAGAAGTCCTTGAACAGAATCGTGAAATTAATCGCGTCATCGCCATTGGCCCAGCCATAATGATGAAGTTCTGCTCTTTGACCACAAGGCCATTCGGGGTACACACTGTCGTCAGCCTCAATCCGATTATGGTTGACGGCACAGGAATGTGCGGATGCTGCCGCGTCTCAGTAGGCGGTATAACCAAATTCGTTTGTGTCGATGGTCCAGAATTTGATGGACATCAAGTTGACTGGGAGCTTTTGTTCGCACGTCAGCGGATCTACTGTGATGAGGAAAGACAATCTTTCGAACTATGGAAGTTACATCAGTGCCAGCACGCTTGACTTATATAGAGTTGTCGCCATATTTCATCGTGCTGCTTTGCCTGAACAATGCCCCACACGCGACTGAAATTTAATTTTAACAAATTTTAGTTAAGGAAGACTAAAATGCAAGAGAAACCGAAACCAAAGCTAGACTTAAACAGAGTAGCCATGCCTCGCCAAGACCCTAAGGTCAGAATAGAAAACTTCGACGAGGTGGCTCTGGGCTATAGTGAAGACATGGCTATAAAAGAGGCCAGCCGCTGTATCCAATGTCCTAAAAGACCATGCGTTGCAGGCTGCCCGGTATATGTAGATATCCCCGAATTTATAAAGGCAATACGCGACAACAACATGCCTGAGGCAGTGAGGATAATGAAAAGTAAAAACGCCTTGCCAGGCATCTGCGGGCGAGTCTGCCCACAGGAAACACAGTGCGAAGAAGTATGCACGTTGGCTAAAAAGGGAGCACCCATAGCTATAGGTCGACTGGAACGATATGTTGCCGACTGGGAACGGACCCATACCACTGAATTAAATTCACCAGTAGAACTGCCACCACCAACAGGCAAGAAGGTAGCTGTCATTGGCTCAGGTCCTGCCGGACTGACCTGTGCTGCCGATTTAGCCAGGCTAGGACACCAAGTGACCATCTTTGAGGCACTACATGTCGCTGGTGGGGTCTTGATGTATGGGATACCAGAGTTCAGGTTGCCAAAAGTTATTGTCCAAGGTGAAGTAGATTATGTCAGGTCATTAGGAGTAGACATTCAGCTAGACTCAGTAATGGGTAAGCTGGCAACTGTTGACGAGCTTTTAGCGAGCGGTTATAGTGCCGTCTTCTTGGGCACCGGCGCTGGTTTGCCTATGTTCTTGAACGTGCCTGGTGAGAACTTTAACGGCATCTATTCAGCAAATGAGTTCCTTACCAGGGTAAACCTGATGAAGGCCTACCTCTTCCCCCAATATGATACCCCGATAAAAATAGGGAGGAGGGTGACAGTCATCGGTGGTGGCAATGTAGCTATGGACGCAGCTCGCTGTGCCTTAAGACTTGGGGCTGAAGAGGTCTATATTGTCTACCGCAGGTCAAGGCCTGAAATGCCAGCACGGCGTGAAGAGGTAGAAAATGCCGAAGAGGAAGGGATTATATTCAAGTTCCTTACCAATCCAAAAAGATTCATCGGTGATGCCCATGGCTGGGTTACTGCAATGGAGTGTTACGAAATGGAACTTGGGGAGCCTGATGCCAGCGGTCGACCTCGCCCCATTGTAAAAGAGGGCAGCGAGTTTATAATGGAGGTTGATGTGGTTATTGTAGCTCTGGGAACCACACCTAATCCGTTGATCCCATCAACGACCCCGGGATTGGAGACGAGGAAAAACGGTACTGTAGTGGCCGATGAGAATACTGGTAAGACAACAAAGGAAAGAGTCTGGGCTGGAGGAGATGTTGTGACCGGTGCCGCTACAGTTATCAGCGCCATGGGAGCTGGCAAACGAGCTGCGGCTTCAATAGATGCCTACCTTAGAGGAACCACTTGACGATTATCCTGTGCACTTTCGCACCTCTGAGCAAGGTCAGGCACTCATGCTTAGGCCATTCTAGATAGGCTTGTTGCTATTTTGTTCGATATGATATAATTTCTTCACCTTTAAACCCTACAAGGTAGTAAATAATGTCAAACTACGAATTGGTAGTTATAATCAACCCTGAAATAGTTGATGAAGAAATGCCTAATGTTATCACCAAGCTCAGCGAAATGATTAAGAAGATTGGTGGGAGTGTTGACGAAATTAATCAATGGGGGAGAAAAAAACTGGCTTATCCGATAAAAAGACGTGCTGAGGGGAATTATTTATTAGCGAAATTAAAGCTGAAACCAGCTTCAACAAAGGAGCTGGATGCGAATCTGCGCCTTTCGGGGGAGGTCCTACGCCATCTACTAATAAAGCTGGCGGACTAAGGTGTAAGGAGTGTCAGTATGGTGAGCTTAAATAAGATTATGCTGATAGGCAATGTTGGTACTGATCCAGAGATGAGATTTACTCCAAACGGTAATCCAGTAGCTTCATTTCGTCTTGCAACCAGTCGACTGTATACGGCACCTGATGGAGAACGTAAACAAGAAAC
>FMSI01082658.1_pt1 | contig 10448 bp, 8 predicted proteins | sample 1504471 | NCBI WGS metagenome assembly FMSI01 (sample SAMEA4475357, study PRJEB15587) | soil metagenome | biome: Soil; feature: Field | place: India | collected 2015-03-11 | depth 0 m
GGGACAACCAGCGCACCAACAAACGGTTTATCATCCGCTATAGGGAACACAATATCAACATAGCGTGAAACTGAAAATAAGCTTTCAATTTTAGCAGCAGGAACATTTTTTCCTGTATCAAGGACCATTATTCCTTTTTTTCTGTCCACAATCTTTATATATCCATCAGGTCCCATCTGCACTATATCCCCAGTTTTATAGAAACCATCTTGGGTAAATGCCTCTTTTGTTGCTTCAGGATTATTCCAGTAATTCAGGAATATATTATCACCACGCACCTGCCATTCACCATCGCTTGCTATGCGTCCTTCCACACCATTACACACTGGCCCAACATATCCCGGCAACACCTTATGTGGCAGATTAAGATTAACCGTGTTACAGGTTTCAGTAGCACCATACCCTTCGTAGATTCTTATACCCATTGCCATAAACACTTTGCACAAATCAGCTGGCAAACTGCCTGCCGCTGAAAACGCAAATCTGAATCTTCCACCTAATTTTTCCCGTACCTTGCTGAATACTAACTTATCAACCAGTCTGTATTTAAATGCCAGCCATTTGCTTACACCTTGAGTAAAGTCAATACCTTCTGACATATCAATAAATCCATTTTCATCTGCACGTGCATCTGTCAGTTCCAAACCTGTCTTGATTGCAAAATCAAATATCTTCTTTTTTACCGGTGATTTTGCTGCCATATCACGCATCGCCATAAAGATTCGTTCGTAAATTCGTGGAACCGACATAAACACTGTTGGTCTGAATATTTGCAAATCTTCAACCAGCGTCATGGGTGATGAATAGGCAATGGTGGCTGCTGCCATCATAGCCGTACCATGGCCGCACTCACGTTCATATGTATGTGCAAGTGGCAAAAATGAAAGCAGCACATCATCTTCACGGTATTCGGGGACAATACGCAAATCCCTGCAACATGCCGCATTAATACTGAAGTGGGTATGGACTGCACCTTTCTGTCTGCCAGTAGTTCCTGATGTATACACAATGGTCATGGGATCAAGAATATCCACCGAACGCCATCACCGTTCATAGGCAAGTTTATCTTCAGCCAACAGTTTAACCCCTAACTCCTTTACCTGTGTGAGTGTAAGAATACGTGAATCATTTACGTTATACTCATCTTTCATTATGATTATTTTTTCAAGTGTTGGCATTTCACTGATGCTACCTAAAGCCCGTGACAAAATTTCCTCATCCTGGGCAAACATAATCTTTGAACCGGAATCATTTATAATAAAACTCATTTCTTTTGCTGAAAGCGTTGGGTATATGCACACTGTTACACCACCAGCACACAATATTGCATAATCTGACCATAACCATTGTGGTGCAGTATGTGACGCAATGGCAACACGGTCACCCTTTTCTATACCAAGACTCATAAGGCCAGCTGCCAGCTGCTTTACTATAATTCCCAATTCAGCATAGGTTATTGAAGTTGTTGTGCCTGGCCCCGTTTTCCACCATTGTGCACGCCGTGTGCCAAATTGTATGGCATTTCTGTTAAGTAATGCAGGGAATGTTTGTTGTGTTATATACCATCTGAGTGACATAAAAGCCTCCCTATTGATAATGTAAATTAAATGCAAGTACACTCGCTAATTATCACACAAATATATTAATTTGTATAAGTCAAGTTGTATATTATAATTATTGATATATACAGAAAAAATTTTTAAAACTGCTATCGTGAATGCTGACGAGATATAAAACAACATTACGCTATTTGTGTTTATGAACCCCATAATACACTATCCTGATATTTAATGAAAATAATCATTGATAAAAAAATAGCACAGCCATTCCAATGGTGATATTACTGTTAATTAAGGAAACAATCTTACCATATAAAAAATTTATATTGTCTGGGGTGATAATTGCCATGAAGCATCTGTCAGTAACTATCGCACTACTTGTTGTAGCTTTTTCCATTTTTATTAATATTGGTTGTAGCTCCGGCCAGGTGCATCAGGCTCAGCCCATACGTTTCGTTATTATTAACAATACTTCTCCTGGCTCCCCCTACGAAACACTACCTTCTCAGTTAGAACATACCATATTGTCCATTAATAAAGAAAATCCAGTTTTTACAATTCACAGTGGCAATATCATTCATGGCGGTTCATTAGCCATGGGAATTAACCTTATAGATATTGAAAAGCAATTCAGGCAATTTTATAAATATGCAAAGAAGCTCAATAGTATCTTGTTTACTGTGTGTGGACCATTAGATATATATAACGATTCTACCGCACTGTATACTCAATTCACTCAGAAAGATCCATGGTATTCATTTAATTATGGCACAAATCACTGCGTCGTGTTATACAGTGAAAGTAAATCTTCTTTATCAATATCAGAAAAACAGCTGCTATGGTTGAAAGAGGATTTAAAAAAACATTCCTATGCACATACGTTTGTTTTTTCATATTTTTTGCCAGCAATACATCGCTCAAAGCAACAATTTATCAACGATACCCACCAAAATTTGCACAAGTTACTCATGCAATATAACGTGAAAGCATTCTTTGGTACAGCTGAGTTTACTCAACCAGTAACTATCGGCACTATTCAATATATCCCTGTTACCTGTGATAATAACTATGCCAATAAATATAAAAAATCCATACGCTATTATGTCGTTGACTTTGACGGGCAATACATTACCGTTGTACCACGGTATTTTTAAGATAGATAAGGATAAGCAATGCAACGCGAAATAAAATTTGATTCGTTACAAGAATTTATTAATGCCCTGCATGCTAATAACATAACTAAAGCAGCGTTTACACAGATTAATGAAAAGCGTGCAGTTGAAGTGAAATCTGGCACACTGCAGGTTGTGGATGTAGTCATAGCAGAAATACTTGCATACAAAGATGCAACCATTTACAAATGCAAAATTGAAAATGCTGATTTAGATAGCCTCTACACAATGCTGGAAAATGAAGGTTTTGAACTCACTAAACGAAGCAGGAATATCACATAATCATGGAAGCGATAGTTACCATTGAAAACCTTACCATATCATTTACAAATCTGTATGGCAAAAGCTACGCAGTACGCGGTCTTTCACTGGCAATCCCAAAAGCCAAAACATTAGGCCTTGTGGGCGAATCAGGCTGTGGAAAATCAGTTACTGCATATTCCATACTCAATCTGGTGCCAAAACCTGGTAACATCGAAACAGGTACCATCATGTACAATTCCATTGACCTGTTGCACTGCCCAGATTCCACCTTAAGATCAATTCGTGGCAAAAACATAGCAATGATATTTCAGGAACCAATGACATCGTTAAACCCGGTGTTTACCATTGGCTATCAGGTACAGGAAGCAGTTGAGCTTCATTTAAAGTACAACAAAGAAGAAGCAAAAGAATACACCATTGAGATGTTGGGAAAAGCAGGCATCCCCAATCCTTCTCAAAGGTATTATGCATATCCCCATGAGCTATCCGGTGGATTACGCCAGCGTGCAATGATTGCCATGGCACTTGCCGCCCACCCTGACCTTTTGATTGCTGATGAGCCAACAACAGCGCTTGATGTCACCATACAATCGCAGATACTGGATTTGCTGCTTACACTGCAGGCAACAGAGCACATGTCCATGCTTTTAATAACACACGATTTAGGCATTGTTGCCAACACCGCTGATTATATCGCAATCATGTATGCTGGCGAAATTGTTGAGCTGGCACTAACAAAAGAGATTTTTGAAAATCCATTGCATCCCTACACCCACGGTTTAATGAATTGCATTCCTTCATTACAAAAAACAACAAGGCGGCTATATACTATCCCTGGCAGTGTACCAATTATTACTCAACCGCCTAAAGGATGTGTTTTTCATCCACGATGCTATTTAGGTGATGACCAATGCACACAACACGCCATTAGTCTAAAAGAAAAAAAGAAAGGCCATTTTGTGCGGTGTATTAAAGCGGTGTAGGGGCAGGTTTTAAACCACGCCCCCGCTAATTCTAGTATGCCAGATTTATATGGTAGGTTTTCTTGATGCCGTTTAATATTGACTGGAATCTTCCAGGATCTTTTTCGCGAGCAGTCTTTAACAAATCAACAACTTCAGCACGTGTTAATACAACATCATAATGTTCGCAGTGAGCCAATGATTCCTTGCCGCATATATTTCTGTTAATGCATGTTGAACAAATTGAATTTCCCATTGTGTCCTCCTTCTATAAACATACTGTTTATATTCTAAATAGTGTGTGCTTAATATATAAGCAATTACCGTGCCAGCATGCTTGCGTTTTAATGTATTTTTTATTTATAAGGAGGTTTTATGTGCTTTTTAGCAAAATTTTACTATTTTCACCTTAATTCCCAGCCAATATTTTAAATTTTAACACGTACTTTTACATTTTTTATTGGCGATAGTTACTGATAATTGAACATTTGCATATTATTGTCCATATTTTTACAGCAGTTTTTGCATCTACGTGTTGAATATTAATATCACTGTATCATTTTTACAACATCATCCAAGTATACTGATGAAAGCTATTCCTGCCAGAATAACCAATGCTGCGATGCTGTGCTGCAACAGATTCTTTTCTCCAAAGAAAATAGATCCAAAGATGATGCCAAATAGCATACTTGAGCGCTTTACTGAGATCATGTAGCTTACCGGAGCTAACTCTAACGCTAACATGTGGAACGTTATCATAATACCCTGCGTTAAACCAATGAGCATAATATCTTTTGAAAAAATGCGCTTTGCAGTATCCACCACCATTGACCACAAAACAAGAATTATAGCAAGAATAGTAAAATACACCGCACCAAAGAATGATGGACTTGAATACATCACGCCCATCTTGCCAAAATTTGCTGTTATGCTATACAGTAATGCCACTACAAGCATAAATAGCGATCCCCTGTCGGATAGTATTGCTTTTAACGGCTCAACTAATTTTTGTCCTGGCTTAAAATAAAGGCTATACGTTCCCCCTACTACACAGGCTATTCCCACAGTACCCCAGATGGTAACCTCCTCTCCCAGCATACACCACGAGGTAAGAATCAGCAGAAGCGGAGTAAACGCTAAAAACGGCAATGTGCGGTACATTGGCGAAATCTGCAGCGCGCGCATATATAGTACCAGTGCAATTACTTCAAGCGGCGGAGAAAATATAAACGCATATATAATGCGCTGGTCAATAGCAGGGATTCCCTTAAAGAGAGCTATCGCCCACAATACCGGTAAAGAAAAAAATATGCGCCCTGCCGCTATTGTGACAGGATGAACCTTTGGCGTATTCTTAACAAGTGCATCACCAATGGCTAAAAAAAGCGCACACAGCAGTGCATAGATAACCCAGATGGAATGCCTCCTTTTGTTATTAAAATTTGGTAAATGGACGTACTATATTAATCCTGGAATACATTCGTCAAACAAAATCAAAGGTATATCGGCAAATATTTGCAACTTAAAGTTTTAAGCGCACCACTTATATGTTTTGTGAAAAAACTCATACGGTAAAAAAGGATCCAAGCGCCACCCGCCATTTCCCTTATGTACCCACTTTAGCTGCTGCTTACTTATTGTAGATATTAACCATTACACTTTGGGCTGCACAATAGCATCCCTTCAGGCTACCTGTCCTTTGCCTGTTTTAGGATATCCCACATCCTAACCTGCCGTACATCACTAAACGTCACACCTTTCAACTAAATATCATAATACCGCTGTAAATTTTTGTATGAGAGCGCCTCCAGTATATGGCGCTTTTCAATTGCCTCAGAATTATCAAGGTCGGCAATGGTACGGCTTACTTTTAATATGCGGAAAAAACTGCGTGCTGAAAGATTCATACGCTTTATGGCAAGTTCAAGTATTGATTCGCATTCAGCGTTAATAGCGCAGAACTCCTTTACTTCATCGCTACTCATGCGCCCATTGCAGGTGGTACTGCGGCCATGAAAACGTTTGGCCTGAATCTCACGCGCTTTGATGACACGCTCTCGCACCTTTTTAGAGCTTTCAGCATTTCCTTTACCTAAAAGGTCTTTATAAGGCACCCTTCCTACCAGCACCTCAATATCAATCCTGTCAAGGATGGGACCAGCTATCTTGCTGAAATAGCTGCGTATCTTGCCTGGCGAACATTTGCATGGGATTTCCGGATCAAAAAGATAGCCGCACTGGCAGGGATTGCTTGATGCTACCAGCATAAAGTCAGCAGGAAACGTCATGGTTCCCAACGCACGTGATATGGTTATCTGGCAATCCTCAAGTGGCTGGCGCAACGCCTGTATCACATCATTACGGAATTCTACAAATTCATCTAAAAATAGCACTCCGTTGTGCGCCAGCGATACTTCACCCACATTGGGGATTTTGCCACCACCAACAAGCGCTGCATCAGAGCTGGTATGGTGTGGCGACCTGAAAGGCGGTGTGTACATAAGCCCCTGCCCGTGTCCAAGTGCACCACCTACCGAGTGTATCATGGTAGTTATGATTGCCTGCTCCTTTGAAAGAGGTGGCAGGATACCTGGCACACACTTTGCAAGCATGGTCTTCCCTGAACCAGGTGGTCCATACATCAGTATGTTATGCCTCCCTGCAGCTGCTATCTCCAGTGCACGTTTGGCTGATTCCTGCCCCATGACACTTGCCATATCAAGGTAACCGTTACCGGAGCTATCGCCACTTTTATGCTGAGTATGTGCCTGCATCTTTCCGCAGCATGCTTCTATTGCCTCACGTATATTCTTAACAGGATATACTTTAATACCCTCAATAGCTGTAGCTTCATTGCAATTTTCATGCGGCACTATAAACTCATATATACCAGCACGGTACAGCGCTATTGCCATTGATATAATCCCCTTTATTGGGCGCACCCTCCCATCAAGTGACAGCTCGCCCACTATGGGGATATCAACGCGCGCGCTGTCCACCTGCCCAGTTGCAATCAGTATTGATACAGCTATGGGCAAATCTAGATTTGCACCTTCTTTTCGATAGCCAGCAGGGGCTAAGTTAACAATAAAATTTTTTGGTGGGAATTCAAATCCAGAATTTTCGATTGCCGAACGAATTCTTTCTTTTGACTCGCGGATAATAGAATCAGGCAAGCCTACGATAGTAAAATTAGGCAATCCCTTTACAATATCCACTTCAACATCAATTAAATGCGCCTCAATGCCGTGAATGACTAGTGAAGTAGCCTTTGAAAGCATAACAAATCCTCCTTAAACAAAATGCGTTTTATATATACAACGCACAAGGAGGGAAAAATTTAAAAAATTTTGTGGTACTATTACTGTTATTTCTTGGGCTTGCTAAAAAAGCTACATAATTATTTTTATCATCAGTGAATTTACCAACCAGGGCAATATCTTCATTGGGGAATACAATTATCCTTGCAGATGTTATTACAAACAGATAGATATTTTTTAAATTTATGTTATGAATTCACATTTGACATTGCATCTCTGCATGATGTATATGTTCATCATGCAGAGACTTCAAAGATTAAATTACCGTTTTATTTTCTTTACAACTGCCACCCCTACTAAAGCTACTATCGACACAATTAAAAGAAGCACAAAAAATCCAATCCACGTAACTTTTGTCCCGCGCTTAAGCAAAGAGTATGGATTAAGGCTTGCTTCTACCACTATCCTGCCAACAGGTGCTTTATACATCGCAGGTACATCGGGAATGGTATCCCCGTCTTCATCCTTGAAGCTACGGATGTATTCAATGACACCCTGCCACTCTTTTAGTTCCTGAATGCCTGGTAAACGTTTATCTGCATCTACACGGGCTTCGGTGAGCTTTTCAATTGGTGTACCATCACGCCACTTTGGTTTTATATCTAATATATGCCAGGTAAAGTTGCCAATGATCTTTAAAAATGTTGCGTTGTAGATATCCGCAGCTACACGGTAAAGCTTTTTGTTTTTGTCCGAATAATCAAGTGGCGTGTAGCCTTTTTCTTCATCGCCAATCCATATTTCCGTGACGCGGTCAAAAAGCATGCGGTTTGGGTTATACGTAAACTTAACACCTGAAATCTGTATAAAGTAATCACTGCCTTTCAGAGGATAGATGCTTGTTAAAATTTCCATTGCTTTCTTAATTTCTGATGCGTACAGATAGCAGGTTATAAGCGGATAGCCCATTGTCTTCTTTTCATCCATTCCAATGCCAAGCGGTATTGCTGCAAATGCATCTGAAAAGGCTACCTTACCGGTTTTGCCCACAACAATATTGTCACGGATAACGCCATTAGATATTACTCCCAGTGCAACTTTGCTGTCAGGATCTTTTGGATCTGAATCAACTTTATTAATGTACCAGCGTATTGAATCAGCAATGAGATTACCCAAATTACTTTCTTCTTCTTTGATTACTAGATCAAATTTTGTTTTGGCTAAAATGCTATTCCAGGTAAGTTTTAGTGGCGATAGTACCCGTTGATTAACCACCTGCGCAAACTGATTGATAAGCGCAATGATTGCCGGATCACCCTTTATTGAGTCATCGATGTCTATGAATTTGTAATCTTTCAGCTGCAACGTTCCATTGGAAAAATTGCAGTCAAGGACAGCTACCTGTTTGCCATATTCGTATGATTGAGTTATAATTGTAGAACCAACGATAATTGGCTTGTTGATTTTTACATGTGTATGACCACTGATGATTACATCAATTCCTTCGACTGCTTTTGCAAGCTGTACATCCTCAGACCGTTTTGAGTCAATTTCATTTTTGTCTTTATATTTACCTATGCCGCTATGTGAGAGACATATAACGATATTTACTTTTTCTTTGTTGCGCAAAATGTCCACCATTTGACGGGCTGTTTGTACTTGATCAGCAAATGTCACAGGGGATGCAAATGGGGCGACTTCGGCTGCATCTTTGCCAATAAGCCCAAAAAATCCTATTGTAAGGGCTCCCTTTTTTAAAACAGTGTATGGTTTGACCAATTCATCCTCAAAGACTTTTTCAAGGCTGTCATCATCCTTGCTATCGGCACTGAATACAATATTTGAAGCAACAATCTGTGGCAGTGCATTGTACTTTTGTGCTGCGCGTATAATTCGTGCTAACCCATCAGGATACAGGTCAAATTCGTGATTACCAACTGTGATAACATCATACCCCATTTTTTTCATGAGGCGTAATTCAAACGCTTCTTCACGGCACAAAAGATGAAAAAACGACCCCATAAGAAAGTCGCCAGAATCAAGCACCAGTACTGGATTTTTTCGGCTTTTCTTTACATCGTTTATAACAGTTGCAATGCGCGCCCAACCACCTTTGGTATTGTCATCATTAATCTTGTCGGGTGTATAATCAATGTTTGGCGGAAATCCTAAAAAATGTGAATGCAGGTCCGTTGTTTGTATAATAGTTATATCCTGCGCAAACGATGGTATTGTTAAAAGCAACAGCAGGCTTATAACAAAAAACATATACTTCTTCATGATTCCAAACCCCCTTTACAGTATATTGTGCATACTAATGTAGCTGATAGCGTATAATTTGTTCAAGCATAAAATAATTTGATTGTGAATGAAGCAGCTCATGTTACACCTGTAAAGTGATTATATCACCCAGAGTACACAAAGAAAGTGGGATGGGAAAAAATATATAGAATTTTTGTGTCTGCACCTTACGTAAACTCTGTATGAGAATAATGAGTCAGAGCATGTTATTAAGCTTTCCACGTCATCCATTGCCACTAAATAGGGTCAGAGCCATTGTGATGTCTGTATTCCCATGTAATTGTAAAGGAATTGAAGAGTAACAAAATTTTTAATAGAAAACTTCCTTGCGCTATTGTAGTTCGTATCTATGGATTTTCCACTACCACTACAAAATCCTATTCTGCTTGCACCCATGGCAGGCTATACCGATTCGCCATTCAGGCGTATTGCACGCTCCTTTGGCGCAGGCATGGTATTTACTGAGCTTATCAGCGCTGATGGTATCGTGCGGGGTAATAAAAAGACTTTAGATTTACTTTCTTTCACTCCTCTGGAAAGACCACTGGGAATTCAGATTTTTGGCAATGACCCATTTACAATGCAGGATGCTGCGTACCGGTTACTATCACACAATCCTGATTGCATTGACATAAACTGTGGCTGCTGCGCTCCTAAAGTCTGTAACAACGGCAAAGGTGCAGGATTGTTGAAAGATGTTGATTTATTATACAAAATTGCAAAAACAATCGTTACAGCAGTTACCGTGCCAGTTTCAGCAAAAATACGTTTGGGATTTACGCAGGGATCACAGAACTACATGGAAGTGGTAGCTGCTTTACAGGAAGCTGGAATTTCTTTCATTACAGTTCATGGCCGCACCCGCGATCAGTATTTTGGCGGGAAAGCTGACTGGGAGAAAATAGCAACGATAGCTCAAAGTGCAAAAGT
>FMSI01036031.1_pt1 | contig 10446 bp, 10 predicted proteins | sample 1504471 | NCBI WGS metagenome assembly FMSI01 (sample SAMEA4475357, study PRJEB15587) | soil metagenome | biome: Soil; feature: Field | place: India | collected 2015-03-11 | depth 0 m
AGGCCGCTTATCCCCCAGGGTCTGTCTTCAAAGTACTTATGGCAACTGCGGCATTAAATGAGAAAGTTATCACACCTACAACTACATACAATTGTAATGGGGAATTTGGTTATGGAAACCTTACTTTCAGATGTTGGAATAAGGATGGACATGGCTCTGTAAATTTAAAGAAGTCTATTGCTGAATCCTGCGATGTGTATTATTACAATGTTGGGTTGAAGTTGGGCATAGATAATATAGTAAAATATGCCAAAGGGCTTGGTTTGGGAAGTAAGACTGGTATCGATCTCCCGACGGAGAGCAGTGGTAATTTCCCAGATAGAGATTGGAAGAAAAGGGTTTTCAAACAGGCATGGTACCCAGGAGAAACTATCATCACCTCAATTGGTCAGGGGTATATGACAACTACCCCTCTACAGCTTGCCACAATGTTGAGTGGTATATTCAACGGAGGAAAACTCTACAAACCGAGATTATTAGATAGGATTATAACCCCAAAAGAGGTTTTTAAGATCAATAGTGAGCTTGTAAGGGATATGCAAATTCCAAAGGAAGTGGTAAATACTGTTCTTGATGCTGTTGTAGAAACTGTTATGGGTGAGAGAGGAACAGCGTATAGGGCAAAGGTGGATGGTATATTGGTGGGTGGCAAGACAGGTACCGCACAGGTGGTAGGTCTAAAGAAAACTGAAAATATGAATCAGGACCAGATCCCAGAAAAGTATAGGGATCATTCCTGGTTTGGTGGAGTTTTCCCTGCGGATAATCCTCAGTATGTTATAGTTGTCTTCGTGGAGCATGGTGGGGCTGGTAGCTCAGGTGCTACACCCATTGCTGGTGCATTGATAAATAAGATGGTGCAGTTGGGTTATGTTTCAAGTAGATAAGAGACTTTTTAAAAACTTTGACATATATCTAAGTAGTATTATACTTCTGATATTGATGTATGGACTTCTGGCGGTGTATAGTGCATCTTATGACCCCACTCAGAATAGGTTCAGTTCGTTTTATATTAAACAGTTCTATTGGATTTTGATAGGAGTGTCTTTTTATATCTTTTTTTCATTCTTCAATTACAAGCATCTCATAAAGTGGAATATCATATTTTATATATTGGGGCTCTTTATGCTCCTTCTTGTACTTGCCATTGGTCATATCGGAATGGGTGCTCAAAGATGGATCAATATAGGTGGGTTTAGGTTTCAGCCATCGGAATTTTTTAAGATCGTTTTTATCCTGATGATGCCTAAAATTTACAACGATTTCGATGGGAGTAAGTTGGGGATTATCGATGTGATAAAAAAGTTTTTCCTCGTAGTACCACCATTTATATTGGTATTTTTACAACCAGATTTGGGTACTGCTATGGTATTTTTAGCAATATGGGGTATCCTTCTGCTGTTTCGTGGTGTCAAGATCAAGACACTACTTTTTTTCATAATAATAGCTGTTGTTGCAGCTCCACTCGCCTGGAATAAGTTGCACGACTATCAAAGGGAGAGGGTGCTTACATTTTTAAGCCCAGAAAGTGACCCTTATGGTGCTGGGTATCATGTCATCCAGTCCAAGATTGCAATAGGATCAGGGGGTATCTTTGGAAAAGGTCTGCTCAAAGGGACACAATCCCATCTAAAATTTCTACCGGAAAGGCACACAGACTTTATTTTTGCCCTGATAAATGAAGAATTTGGATTTTTGGGTGGTTTGGTAATGGTGGGATTGTTTGGGGTTTTGATATTTCGCATTGTTTATATTGCTCAAAATACTAAGGAGTTTTCCGCAAGGATACTTCTACTTGCCATCGCATCCCTCATATTCTTTCAGTTTTTTGTCAATGCAGGGATGACACTTGGGTTACTACCTGTTGTGGGGATTCCGATGCCTCTGGTGAGCTATGGTGGATCTGCTCTGATCACATTTATGACGCTGCTTGGTATTGTAAATTCTGTTTCCATAAGAAAATTCGATTCTCCGGGGGATAATAGGTGAAAGACTTCATTAGAAAACTTACAAAGGTATCAAAGCCTGTAAGATACATAAACAATGAAATAAATAGTATTCATAAAACCATAACGCCTGATATGATAAAGGTTTGCCTTGCCTTCCCTGATACTTATGAGATAGGCATGTCTCATTTGGGGATGAAGATACTCTATGAGTCTTTGAATAGTTCATCAAAGATAGTTGCAGAAAGGTTCTTTACCCCTTGGATGGATGCTATAGAAGTTATGGGGGGTGAACTGTTTGTTTCCCTTGAGTCCAAAATCCCACTTGGTAAGTTTGATATTTTGGGGTTTAGTTTGCAGTACGAACTGTCTTATACAAATGTTTTACTTACCCTCAAACATTCTGGCATTCCTGCTAAAAGTATCGATAGGGGGGAAAAGACACCTATTGTTGTGGCTGGTGGCCCATCTGTGTACAACCCAGCACCTTTGAAATGGATTGTGGATGCCTTTTTCATCGGTGAGATGGATGAGGCTTTTAGAGATGTGATGGAAGGGTTAAAAGATTTTAATAGCAGAAGGGAGAGGTTGGAGTATCTAAATAGCTTCTCTTTTGTATATGTGCCACTTTTAGATGCAAATAAAAAGGTAAAAAGAAAGATATTTGAAGATTTTTCGAGCAAGACAAACCTCAAAAATCAGATCGTTCCTCTTATGCCGATAGTGCAGGATAGGGTAAGTATAGAGATTTCGAGGGGGTGTACAAGGGGTTGTAGGTTTTGTCAGGCGGGGATGATATACAGACCAGCAAGGGAGCAGGATGTAAAAAAGGTTATTTGTGATGGGGTATCTCTTATCGATAAGACAGGGTACAATGAAATATCTCTTATGTCTCTTTCTGCTTCTGACTATACAAAGATCGATGAATTACTGATATCTCTTTCAGAATTGGTGAAGAAAGATAAGGTCTCCCTCTCTCTACCATCCCTCAGGGCTGACAGGATAGATGATGTGATTTTCGAGTCTTTGGCAAAGGTGAGAAAATCGGGGTTTACCATCGCTCCAGAGGCTGGTTCTCAGAGGATGAGAAACATCATCAACAAAAATCTATCAGAAAATGAGATCTTCTCTGCTTTAGAGAAAGCGGTAAAGAATGGTTGGAATTCTGCAAAACTCTACTTTATGGTAGGACTACCCTTTGAGACTGATGATGATGTTGCTGAGATAGCAGAGTTGGTCAGAAGACTTAAAAATAATTTTAGAGGTAAATATAAATTGGAGATCACCGCATCGGTATCCAATTTTGTTCCTAAAGCCTTTACCCCTTTCCAATGGAGTCCACAAAACAGAAAGGATGAATTTCAGAGAAAGCATAATATATTAAAAGATCTTTTTAGGAGATATAAGATCAATTTCAAACTGCACAACATAGAACAGAGCATCTTAGAAGGGGTTTTTTCCAGAGGTGATGATAGACTTAATGATGTGATTATAAGAGCGGTAGAAAAAGGGTGCTGTTTTGATGGATGGAATGAGTATTTTGATATAAATAGATGGGAAAGTGCGTTTAATGATTTCGGGTATAGTTTTGAAGAGTTTTCATCCAAGAGATATGATTATGACGATCCTTTACCATGGGATAATATCGATTCACTCGTTAAAAAAGATTTTTTATGGAGTGAGTATCAAAAAAGTTCGTTGGGCGGTGTATCTCAAGATTGTAAGATCGATAAATGTACTGGTTGTGGTGTTTGCGATTTTGAAGAGATAAAAAATGTCAAAGCTAAATGGGAACAGGTTCATGTTGAGGTAAATGAGGTTAAACCGAAAGATTTGGACTATCTCATGATCTTTGAAAAGGTTGATTTTGCAACGCTGCTCTCGGCGTTGGAACTTGGGAGAGTGTTTTCTCATGTTTTCAGGATCTTGGGGTATCACCTGACACACTCCCAAGGTTTTAATCCCCAGCCAAAGATCAATTATGTCTATCCTCTTCCCGTTGGTGTGGAAGGTGAAAATGAGATCATCATTTTTAGAGGCGATGAGATAAGAGATTTCGATGAGATGATAGGAAAGATGAATGAATTATTACCTGATGGATTAACAGTAAAAAAGATAGGTAGAATTTCCCGATATGATCAGGGAGAAGCAGAGATCAGATACGGGATGGATAAAGATGATTATCTATTTTTAAAGAACTCCTTCGAAAATGGAGATTCTTTCTATTTCAAAAAAAGTAAAAAGGGGGAAGATAAAAGGGTGGATATTGTAGACTATCTTTTGGGGTTTAGTGATGATGAACTTACTATAAGTTTAAAAATCAGTAATAGTGGTGGATATAATCTACTTGATTTTTTTAAGTATAAGAATTATAATTATAATAGATTGATCAGGAAACAAATAACTTTAAAGGGGTTAAGATATGTTTAAAGAGATGGCTCTTCAAGCATTAAAAGAGAATGGCTACAAGATCACAAAGCCAAGAGAGTGGATCATCGAATACTTAGATGGGAACAAAAATCATCCAACTGCCCTTGAAATCTTTGATGACATTAGAAAAAACGATAAATCTATCTCGTTTGCGACGGTTTATAATACCCTTGAAACCCTTGTAAAATCAGGTATTGTTCAGGAGATCTCCGTAGATTCCCAGAGCAGTAGGTTTGATCCAGATACTACGGATCATATCCATTTTGCATGTGTTAAGTGTAAGAGGGTGGTTGATATCTTCGATGATTCATTCATGTCGTTTTTGAGGAATGTTCCCGGCAAAATTCAGAGCTACAATGTTATCATTAAGGGTGAGTGTGAGGATTGCATTTCTAAATCTTAAAAGTGGAGGTATATATGGCTGTATTTGTGTGCAAGTCTTGTGGTGAGAAGAAAGAGGGTAGGGGTAAGCCCAAGAAGTGCCCAAAATGCGGGGGAACAAATACTTTCGAAAAACAGGGATAATCTCCTAAATTTTTTAGAGCATTGTTACAGTATTTACAACAGGGTCGAATATGTCAAAACCGACCCTATTTTTTTCCCTACTATTCAAGAAGGGGAAAGGGAGTATATAGCTTTTGTTTCAGCCTTGTTTGCCTATGGGAAGGTGTCCCTTATCAATAATTTTTTGCAGAGATTCTTTGATCATTATGGCATAAAACCGAATACACTAAAAAATTATGATCCTAATGTCTACTATCGATTTCAATCCCACGATGATGTTTACAAAATTTACTATTTTTTAATGGATGTCTATGAAAGGTATGGTTCCATTGAGAGATGCTTTCTTTCATTTTCTGATAATTTGGAGGATGCCCTTGGGAAGTTTGTGAAGTTCGGTAGAGATTTTGGTATTAGGCATGATGCTGGTTCAGGTTTTTTTCAGCTCTTTCCCGACCCCAAAAGTTCAGGATTAAAACGAATCCGTATGTTTCTCCGTTGGATGGTGAGAAAGGATGAGATAGACTTCGGTTTGTGGAAAAATTTTGATAAGAAAGATCTGATATACCCGATAGATACACATATTCTTAGGTTTGCTTTTAAGAATGGAATAGTTAAAAATGAAACGAACAGTTTAAAAAACGCCATCAAGATAACAGAATTTTTTAAAGAATTAAATAGTGAGGATCCCTTAAAGTATGATTTTACCATAACAAGATTGGGGATGGTATGCAGATGTGAGTATGAGATCAAGGCTGATTGTGGGGTCTGTGCCCATAGAGTTAGATGCCCTTTCTGTTGACAAATATTCAAAGTTGTATATATTATAAAATCGATAAAGACAACAAGGAGGCTATAATGGCTTTGGTTTTTACAGAAAGTAATTTTCAGTCTGAGGTAATTTCCAGTGATGTTCCTGTGCTTGTGGATTTCTGGGCGGTTTGGTGTGGACCTTGCAAGATGCTTGCACCTACAATAGATGCTCTTGCTACAGAGTTTGAGGGCAAGGCTAAGGTGGGTAAGGTAAATGTGGATGAGAATCAGCATTTGGCCGCTCAATACGGTATTATGAGTATACCAACTGTAATGATTTTCAAAAATGGAAAGGTGGTTGAGCAGTTTATCGGTGTTCAGCCAAAAGGTGTGTATATAGAGGCATTAAAGAAATATCTATAAGAGGTAGAAGATGCCCATATACGAGTTTAAGTGCAACGATTGTGGTAAGCAATTTTCAAAACTTATCCTAAAAAAAGAAGACACCGCTCAGTGTCCAAGCTGCAAGTCTGAAAATGTTGATAAATTAATATCGGTAGTTTCATCTTTTGGTTCTTCAAAAGGGGGGTCATCTGGTAGTAGCTGTGGCGGAGTTGGTGGATTTCGCTGAGGTTAATAACTCCACTCGTGTAGTGGAAAAAAATATAGGGGCGTTAAGCCCCTTTTTTATTATCTAATAGTTTCTGGCTACTTTAAAAGAGCAAGCTTAATCTCTCTACTTGGCTTGAAATATGGGATCGTTTTAGCCTCAACAACAACCTTTTCACCTGTTTTTGGGTTTCTTGCCTCTTTCTTGTCCTTCTTTCTCACTTTGAAGGAGCCAAATCCCCTGATCTCTACCTTGTCTTCCTCTTCAAGTGCAGATTTTATTGCGTTAAAAACACCGTTTACGATGAATTCTACCTGTCTTTTACTAAGATGCTGATGTTTTTCCGCAATTTTTTCTATAAGCTCTGATTTGTTCATATCGGACTCCTTTGAGATTTTCATCTATATATCTAAATTTTTATACAACTATTTGATAACTGTCAAGTAAAATATTATTATCAATTTTCTATTGAAATTTATTTAATAAGAGTTATAATTCTCCGTCTGTGGAAGTATTATGAATTTTCAATGAGGTGTGTATGTTGAAAAAGTATCTCCTTTCTCCTGGACCAACGCCGGTGCCAGAAAAAGTTTTACTTGATATGGCAATGCCCATGATACATCATAGAACAAGTGAATTTTCCAATATCTTTGCAGAAGTTAGAGAGGGTTTGAAGCCTATCTTCGGTACTAAGCAAGATGTTTTGATGCTCGCAGGAAGCGGTACTGCGGCAATGGAGGCAGCAGTAGTAAATACACTCAATGAGGGTGACAAGGTCCTTGTAATAAATGCTGGGAAGTTTGGTAAAAGGTGGGCTGAGATCGCCACTGCTTACGGTCTTGAGGTATTGACGATAGACTTGGAGTGGGGTAGGTCAGTCAGACCAGAACAGGTAGAGGCAAAATTGATTGCTCATCCTGAAATAAAGGCTGTGCTTATTCAGGCAAGTGAAACATCTACAACAGCGTATCATCCAATCGAGGAGATTGCAAAGATCGTTTCATTGCGGGACGATACCCTTTTTATAGTAGATGGGATAACATCAGTTGGGGTATATGAGACGAAGATGGATGAATGGGGGATAGACATCCTCATTACTGGATCTCAAAAGGCATTTATGTTGCCACCTGGGCTTGCTCTGATTGCTTTGTCCGAAAAGGCGTGGAAATTTACAGAAAAATCGAAATTACCTAAGTTTTACTTAAATCTCAAAAAAGAGAGGAAGTCGCAATCGGATAACACTACCTCCTGGACCCCTGCTGTGAGCCTCATCATAGGTTTGAAATCTGTGCTTGAGATTATGAATAAAGAGGGTTTGAGCAATGTCTATAAAAGGCATGCCCTCTGTGCCGAAGCCACAAGGAAAGGTTTGATGGCGATGGGGTTTGATCTTTTGGCAAAGGATATCCCATCCAATTCGGCTACAGGGGTTGTGTTGCCTGAGGGGTTTGATGGTGGTAAGTTTGTAAAATCTATGAGGGAAAAGGCTGGGCTTACCTTTGCAGGTGGCCAGGATCATCTAAAGGGTAAGATCTTGAGGGTATCCCACTTGGGTTACCATGATTTCTTCGATACGATAATAGCCCTTTCTGCTCTTGAAATGGGATTTTCTCAGTTTGGACTTAAGATAGATTTGGGTGCTGGTGTAAAAGCGGCAGAAGAGGTATTCAAACCTCATTTGGGTGTGTAGATGACGAATCTATCTGCAATAGATCGCGCAAAGAATATGAACAGGATCATCAGTGTGATATCTGATGTTCTGTCTCTCTACGGGTATTCGGAGATCTTTTTACCTATATATGAATACTACGATGTTTTGGCAGACAAAACATTTAATTTCAGCGATGAGAATATCATAAGATTCATAGATAGAAATACTGGCAAATCCCTCGTGTTGAGACCCGATTTTACACCACAGGTTTGTAGGATAGTTGCCAATTACCTCTCGGATATGCCCCTACCAATTAGACTTTCCTATAGTGGAAGGGTCTTTAGGAATGTGGGGATCCACAAGGGGATGAAGTCGGAGAAATATCAAGTGGGTGGCGAACTTTTTGGAGCCGATGAGGAGTTGGGGGATTTGGAGATCCTTTTGGTAGTAAAGAGGGTCATGGATAGATTGAAGATAAACAACTATAAGATTATTCTGGGGGATAAAAGATTTTTATCTATCTTATCAGATTTTATAGATATAGATAAGTTTTTAAAAGTGTTAGAAACGAAAAACTACTCAGATATAGAGCATTACATCGCAAGTATCCCCCGGGATAATACTGTTTATAAGTTGTTGAAGTATCTACCAGATGCCTATGGTGGAATGGAAGTGTTGAGTAGAATAGAAGAGTTATCCAATTTTTCCACTAAACTGAAAGATAGAGTGTCCTACATGAAAGACCTAATAAATAGTTTTGTGGAATTGGGTGGTGATCCTGATAAGGTTGTGTTTGATATCAGTGAAACAAGGGGGTTAAACTACTATACAGGGATCAATATCGATGTTGTGTCATCAGAAAATGGGAGTTCCTTAGGTGGTGGCGGTAGATACGATACCCTTATGGAGAAGTTTGGCTATGGGATTACCGCTGCTGGTGTGGCGTTTAATGTAGAGGAGATCCTCTCTCTGATAGGTTTTGATAAATATATCGATGAAAATGTCATTATCATGGACGATGAAAAAGGTATAAAGGTTGCCGAAAAACTCAGAGATGAGTCAGTGAAGGTGTTTTTTAAATAGATCAATAAAAGGAGTAAGTCTATGAGTTGTGTAGTAGTGTTGGGTGCCCAGTGGGGCGATGAAGGAAAAGGAAAGGTTGTCGATATCTATACGAAGCAGGCGGATGTTGTAGTAAGGTATTCTGGTGGTCATAATGCAGGGCATACAGTGGTGATAAATGGGGAGAAGTATGTGCTTCACCTTATCCCTTCAGGTATAATGCATAAAGATAAATACAATATTATTGCCAATGGTGTGGTGGTGGATCCTCAGGCCTTAATCGAAGAGATGGAGGACCTCAAGGCAAAGGGGATCGATTTTACCGGACGACTTTTTATCAGTAAGAGGGCTCATCTTATTATGCCATATCATAGAATCTTTGATAAATTCAGTGAAAGCAAAAAGGGTAGCAAAAAGATAGGTACCACAGGTAGAGGGATCGGTCCCTGCTATGCTGACAAGGCAGCAAGAGTGGGGATTAGGGTGTGTGATCTCTACGATACAGAAGTGTTGAAAGAGAAGATCTTTCAAAATGTGGAAGAGGTGAATGAAATTGCCTCCAAGATACACAATATCGAAACCTTGGATCCTCATCAGGTATATGAGGACTATCTTAAGTATGCGGATATCCTTGCACCTTTTATCGCAGAAACATCCTATCTAATAAACAAATTGGCAAACGAAGGGAAAAAGATCATGATGGAGGGTGCTCAGGGTACCCTTTTGGATCTCGACCACGGTACCTATCCGTATGTCACATCCAGCAATCCAACAACAGGTGGAGCTTTTACCGGTACGGGGCTTTCACCAAAGTATCTCACAAATGTCGTTGCAGTAACAAAAGCGTATACTACAAGGGTAGGTAGTGGTCCTTTCCCAACAGAGCTAAACGATGATCTGGGTGAAAGATTGCGCAAAGTTGGCAACGAATACGGTGCCACCACAGGTAGACCCAGAAGATGCGGATGGCTCGATCTCGTGGCTATGAAATACTCCAAGATGCTCAACGGTATAGATTATATCGCCCTTACCAAACTCGATGTGCTAACCGGTATCGAAACGATCAAGGTATGTGTGGGGTATGAGTATCAGGGTAGAATTTTGGAAACATTCCCACCAGAGATAAAGATTCTCGAGCATTGTACTCCAGTCTACAGAGAGTTTCCGGGGTGGAACGAGGATATCTCTAAGGTAAAGGTTTACGATGACCTCCCAGAAAATGCTAAAAAATATTTGGACTTCATCAAGGATTATTTAGGGATAAAGTATGCTCTGATCTCTGTAGGCACAGACAGAAGTGAGACGATCAACCTTAATGAAGTTTTTTAGAAAAAAATATAAAAAAGATAAAATTTTTCTTGACTTTGTTTTTTAGTTTTGATATACAACTCTTCCGCTGGTTTTAAATAGGTCAGCGGAAATTAAGGGGAGCCGTTAGCTCAGTCGGTAGAGCAACTGCCTTTTAAGCAGTGGGTCGTAGGTTCGAATCCTAC
>FMSI01101922.1_pt1 | contig 10443 bp, 7 predicted proteins | sample 1504471 | NCBI WGS metagenome assembly FMSI01 (sample SAMEA4475357, study PRJEB15587) | soil metagenome | biome: Soil; feature: Field | place: India | collected 2015-03-11 | depth 0 m
TAAGTTTGTTTTTTCTTATTTTTATAAAGCTCCTTATCTGCCCGTTCAATCATCTCATTGACACTAGAGTAGGTCTCACTAAACTTACACATACCAAAGCTAAGAGATACCTTCTCTTTAATGTTAAAATTTAATGTCATTAACTTATTATTTATGTCGTTCATAATCTTTTCTGTCTCAGAAGTACCACTTTGTAAGAGAATTAGTGCAAACTCATCACCACCATATCTAATTGGGTAGTCACTAACTCTTAGTCTATTTTTTATGGTCTTAGCAACCTCTTTAAGCACCTCATCTCCCTTTATATGTCCATATTTATCGTTTATCTGTTTAAAATTATCCAAGTCAGCAACTACTAAAGTGAAAGAGGAGCTATATCTTTTTGCCCTTTTAAACTCCTTCTCAAGAACTTCATAGAAAAATCTTCTATTATAGAGCCCCGTAAGTTCATCAATAACAGAAAGCTCCTTCAAAAAGGAAAACTTTCTTGCTCTATTAAAGGTTTTAGCTACTTCCTTGCTAAGCTCTTGGAAAAAAGGAATAGATGTCTCCGAAAAGGCATTAAGGTCTTTACTATGAAAGTTGAGTAACCCCATAATCTTTTTTTTAGGCCCAATCAGAGGGAGAGATAGTATCTTTCTTGTTGGCCTATGTGGTATCTCTCCACCATAATGATTTTTTATTCTATCTGCCTCAAAGATAGCAGGATTTTTTGTTTTAATGACTTTAAAGAAAGGCATGTTGACATTATAATCAATCTTGTTGAAATGTATCTTTTTATTGGAACCATTGCTTGATATGACCTCGAAGGTATCACCCTCTTTTATAAAAAGATATATACCATCAATACCAAGAATCTTACTTGTTGATCTAAGACCTTTAACGACGAACTCTTCAACTTCTATTAAATGATTAAATTGTTTTACTATTTCGTAATGAAGATTTAGCTGGTTTAGAAGAAAAGTCAGATGATGTAGGTGTTTCTCAATGTCAATGTCAGAAGGGTTTAAGTTTTTATTAATATCTGAAAATTTTTTCATAATTTTGATTTATATTTTATAACTTATCATTTTAAAATCAACTGTTTTTTATAGATTTTTGATATTGTCTTTTTGATACACCCCAGTAGAGGTTTAGAAGATTTTTATTGTAATAGATGAGAATAAACCATACTTAAGTGATAATTTTACGATTAAGAAGCAATAATTTTAAACTTAGTGAATGCTAATATCTTTGCCTTTAGGTGTTTTCTTTAAAAGAAAGGCAAAACCAATTATTAAGGTTAAGAATGAGAAAAGATAAAAATTATCAAGAAAACTTTTAAGATATGCCTGTTTTTGAACCTCTAACCCTAAAATTTTATAGGAAAGTAGTTTTTCATAGCCAGGAATATTTATAATTTTTTGTTTTAAAAAAAATGATATTTTTTCAATACTATAGTTAAGATTATTATTTAGTTGATGAAGATTATCAACAAGCATAGACTGGTGAAACTGTGCCCTTCTATTTAATAAAGTCATAACAATAGCGATACCAATACTACCACCAATATTTCTCATTAAGTTATAAATACCAGTAGCACTACCGATCTTCTCCTTTGGAAGATAGGCAACGGAGGCAACAGAGATGGGTATGAAGAGAAATCCCAAAGAGAGTCCCTGTATAAACCTTGGGATACAATATTGGATAAAACTGGCTTCTAAACTTATTGATGACATCATAATCATAGAGATAAAGTTTAACAAAACCCCAACCATTATAAGATATTTACCCTCAAATCTTGTTATTAGTCTTGCCGTCAAAAACATGCTAATAAAACCACCGATTCCACCTGTTCCTAAAACGAGACCAGCAGTAAAGGCATCATAACCAGCCAAGTTTTGTAACATAATGGGCACAAGAGTTATGCTGCCATATAGCACGACGCCAAGAACTGTTATAAATATTATCGATAGGGTGAAGTTCCAGTTTTTCAGTAGTGATAGATCAACAACAGGCTCTTTTTCTTTTTTCTCCCAGATAAAGAAGAATGAACCTGCAATGACACAAATAATAGAAAAATATATAATCAAATCTGACTGAAACCAATCTTCTCTCTCACCCTTATCAAGAATAAATTGCAATGTCCCCAAGAAAAGTGCCAATAGGAAAAGTCCAATGAAATCAAAGGATGTCTTAATCCTCTTTAGATAAGGTGGGTCTTCAATAAATAGGTAAATCAAGATAAATGACAATGCTCCAATAGGGAGATTAATAAAAAAAGACCATCTCCAGCTATAATTATCGGTAATCCATCCGCCTACTATGGGTCCTAATACAGGTGCTATAACTACTACAAGTCCATAAAATGCCATTGCAAGTCCTCTTTTGTCAGGAGGATAGGCCTCCAAGAGAATAGCCTGTTCAATGGGCTGTAGCCCACCACCTCCTAAACCTTGGAGTATTCTTGCAATAATTAATGTTTCAAGGTTTGGTGCGATGCCACAAAGAAAAGAGCTCACCGTAAAGGTTAAAACACAGAGCATAAATAGCCTTTTTCTTCCAATTATCCCAGCTAACCATGGTGTAATAGGGAGAACAATAGCATTAGCTACAAGGTAAGAGGTGATAACCCATGTTGACTCATCAGTACTAACAGAGAGATTTCCTGCTATATGAGGTATAGCTACATTTGCAATTGTTGTATCTAACACCTCCATAAAGGTGCCTAACATGGCAGCTAAAGTGATGAAGGCTAATCTAAGCCAGCTCATAGATGAACTTTTACCTCACAGGAAAGCCCAAGTCTTAATTTTTTATCAGCAGGTAGGTCAAGAATTTTTATTCTAACTGGTATTCTCTGAACAACCTTTATCCAGTTACCTGTAGCATTTTCTGGTGGCAATAAAGAGAAAACAACACCTGTACCAGGTGATATACTTTCTACAATACCCTTTAATTTTAGATCAGGATAGATATCAATTTTTATGTCAGCTCTATCGCCAACCTTGATCTTTCCGACCTCTGTCTCTTTAAAGTTAGCTTCTATGTAAAAATCCTTCATTGGTACTAAAGCCATTAATGGTTGACCTCTGCTAATTACGTTTCCTATTTCTACATTTTTTCTTGCAATATAGCCATCTAGAGGCGCATAAATTTTTGAGTAACTAAGAAATTGTTTTGCCTCTTGAAGAATCTTTTCATTTCTCTTTATTAAAGCCTCTTCGCCCTCTATCTTCTTTCCAATGCCTGCCAGTATAGTCTCTTTTTGCTTTAGAACAGAGTTAAGACTACCATTAGCAACCTTATAGAGAGTTTCAGCTTTTTCGAGGCTATCTCTTGGTATCAGGTTTTTTTCATAAAGCTTTCTTGCCCTATTTAGGTCTGCTTCTGTCTTTTCTAATTCTGCCCTTTTTATCTCTATTAAGGCATCTATCTCTTGAGTTTTGGTCTTTAACTCGGAGATTCTATTTCTTGCTTCATAGACAGCCATTCTTGCCTGTTCTACCTTAATATCATAGTCTTTTGGGTCTATCTCAAGTAGTAAGGTGCCCTTCTTGACATAATCATTTTCCTTACAGTGTACTGCTATTACTGTTCCTTCTATCTTCGAAGAGATGAGGGTAAAATCTTCTTTTACATAGGCGTTGTCAGTTTTCACATAGCTAAGACTATTTTTATAAAGATAATAGGATAATAGGGCACCTGAAAGGACCAATAAAAAAACCAAGATAAATATTATCTTCTTTTTTTTCTCACTTTTTGGTTTTTCTTCACTCATTCTACCCCTCCGTTAAAATTAGCAAGTTTCCCCTTAGCCCATAGTAATTTTATGTAAGCTACTTTGTATTCGTAAAAAGCGATTGTATAGTTTAGTTGTGCCTTTGAAAGCAGAAGAGTAGCATCAATAAGATCAGTAGCAGGAATTAGATGTTCTTGATACTTTCCTTCTTGAATCTTTAAGTTTTCTTCTGCCTGAGTTATGGCAGTTTTTGCCACTTCTTTTCTATTTTCAGCGGTCTTTATATCATTAATGGCCTGCTTTACTTCTGTTCTAACAATATCTTTAGCTAAACTCAACTTTTCTTTTTGTTCCTCTATCTCCTTTGTGATAGACATTCTCTCATTTAATGTAGAGTTGCCTGCATATAGGTTAAGCTTTATTCCTGCTGTAAGAAAATAATTATAATCTTTTACTCGGTACCTATTCTCCTCATAGTTAATACCTGTCCCAACGTAAAATTTTGGGAAATAATCACTATCAACCTCTTTTAAAGAGGTATTTTTGAGAGATAAGAGCTTTTTGGCAATCAAAACCTCAGCTCTGTCTTCAGGCTTGATATCCTCATTGATATCCCTTTCATCTATCTCCAAGTTATCTTTTAGATTATAATTGCCTTCTAAGCCAGTAAGAAGAGATAATGTTTCTCTAAAATTCAATATATCGTTATTTGTTTTAATAATTTTTTGTTTTGTGTTGCTTATCTCTACCTCTATCTGTAATACCTCATTTCTAGTAATAAGCCCTTCCTCATAGAAACCATCAATTTTTTTCTTATGTTCCATTAATGATCTTAACTCTTCTTCATAAATCTCTCTAGTCTTCTCCAAACTTAGCAGTTGATAAAATAGCCTTGCAATATTCAAACTTTGGTCATTTATCTCTTTTTTTAAGTAGAGGCTTGTTATATCTTTGTCTATAACTGCTTTGTTGATAATACTGTCTCTCTTCCCAAAGTCATAAATAATATAAGATAAGACAAGCTGTCCCTTAAGGTATTTATCCTCACCGGCTGGCATATTGCCTGTAATAGTTTTAATTCTTGGCTCACTGTCAAGAAGGGTATAACTAATATCTAAGTCTAATGAGGGGTACTTAAGACTTTCGGCCTTGTTAATGAGATATTTTTTTGCCTCTAATTGGTTAGACAATGATTTTATTGTCTTATTGTTTCTTTGATAATGTGATAATAGCTTTGCTAAACCAAAATCCTCAGCGATAGCTAAGTTTGTTGATAAAAGGACAACTATTATTGTTAATATTTTTTTCATAACTAAAACTCCACCACTTTTTTTATGTATAGCCATGTCGTATCTAATACATCCTCTAAGCTTTTGTTATTTTTAATCTGGTATAATATAGAACTTCTTAGGATACCCGTGATGATGTAGGGTATAATTTCTTCTTTATCTATACCCAAGATATTTTTCAAAAGGGCAAAAATTGTCTGTTGATGATCTAAAAATTTGCTCTCTTCTCCCGTATCAATTTTTACCAACTCCTTTTGAATAAGAAAAAAAACATTTCTATCCTTTTCCAAAGTAAGAAAGACTGATCTAACAAAAGAATATAGAAGCTGTTCTTTTCCTACCCTTCCCTCAGATTCTTTCTTGTAAGTAGTCATGAAATCATTAAAGGCACAGTCTAATAATGATTTGTAAAACTCTTCTTTGCTCTTAAAATAATAATAAAAGGAGCCTTTACTTATATCAGCCTCAGCAACTATTTGGTCAACAGAGACTTCCGCATAGGGGATTAAGGCAAAAAGTTTAATTCCAGCTCTTATAAGTGATTGTTTGGTAACAATATTTTCTGACATAGAGCCCTCCAGAAAGAATTATTTATAGTGTACTGACCAGTCAGTATAATGTCAAGAAAAAACTTTTGTCAATAGATCAAAGATAGAAACAAATTGGGCTAAGTTTTAGTGTATAAATAGGGGGAAAAAGATATAACAATCTCTTTAAGTTGTAAAGGCTTAAGAGAAAATAGTAATACCTAACCCTAATCTTTTATTGCTAATCTTTTTTTGTGTTCTTTATAAAGTTTGTACTCTATGCTGTCAACGAGGGCTTGATAGCTTGCTTCTATAATATTTTGGGAGACCCCTACGGTTCCCCATTTATCGTCTTTGTCTCCTGATTCTATTAAGACCCTTACTCCTGCTGCTGTACCTTTATCCGAGCTAAGTACCCTTACTTTATAGTCAAGGAGTTTTACGTCTTTTAGCTCAGGATAGAATCTCTCCAGTGCCTTTCTTAAGGCGTTATCTAAAGCATTAACAGGTCCATTGCCTACTGCAGCCGTGTGTTCTATATTACCACCAACCTTTATCATTACTGTTGCCTCAGCTATGGGCATCTCTCCTTCTTTCCTCTTCTCGTCGATAACCCTAAAGCCCATAAGATCGAAGTATTTTCGCCTCTGTCCGATGGCTTCCATCATAAGCAGCTCAAAGGAAGCTTCTGCACCTTCAAATTGAAAACCCTGTAACTCCAGCTCTTTGAGTCTGTTTAGGATATCAATTGTGATGGGGTCTTTACTGTCAAGATCAATGTTAAACTCTTTAGCTTTAAAGAATATATTGCTCTTTCCTGAAAGGTCAGAGATAAGTATTCTTCTTCTATTACCAATTAGCTCTGGTGGAATATGTTCATAGGTGGAAGCATTTTTTGTTATAGCACTTACGTGGACACCACCTTTATGGGCAAAGGCGCTTTCTCCCACAAAGGGCTGATTTTTTGGTGGTGGTAAGTTGGCTATCTCATATATGTATCTTGATGTCTCCTTAAGTTTTCTTAACTTATCTTGTTCGAGAACTGATATATTAAGTTTAAGTTGTATAATAGGGATAATTGAGACTAAATTAGCATTACCACATCTCTCTCCAAAGCCATTAAAGGTGCCCTGTACCTGGATGGCTCCATTTTCTACAGCTGTAATAGAGTTTGCGACAGCAAGCTCACAGTCATTATGGCAGTGGATACCAAAGGGGGTTTTAAAACGCTCTTTAAACTTTTTTATTATAGAGGTAAGTACAGTTGGTACTGTACCACCATTTGTATCACAAAGGCAGATAAGCTCTGCCCCTCCATTTATTGCTGCCTCAATTGTCTTTAAGGCATACTCTGGGTTTGCCTTAAAGCCATCAAAAAAATGCTCTGCATCGTATATTACATTTCGCCCCATCTTTTTTAAATAACTGATTGAATCTTCAATTAGTTTTAAGTTATCATCGAGTCCTATTCTAAGGGCTTCTTTTACGTGAAAATCCCATGTTTTTCCAAAGATGGTGATCCAATTTGCCTCTGATTTTAATAGAGTTTGAATATTGGCATCCTTTTCTGGTTTGGTGTGGGGCTTTGCTGTGCTTCCAAAGGCGGTTATCTTTATATTTTTAAGGTTATACTTTTTTATCTCCTTAAAAAAATACATATCTTTAGGGTTTGATCCAGGCCATCCGCCTTCTACAAAATCAACCCCTAACTCATCTAATTTGAGTGCTATTCTTAGTTTGTCCTCTAAGGTAAAGGATACATCTTCACCTTGAGAACCGTCTCTTAATGTGGTGTCATAGATAAAAATTTTCTTTTTCATTTTTCCTCTACAGGGTATTCTTTGTCTAGCTGAAAAGCATCATGTAATACTCTTACTGCCAACTCTGTGTATTTCTCATCAATAGCACAGGAGATCTTAATCTCGGAGGTGCTAATCATTAAAATATTTATACCCGCTTTCCCAAGTACTTCAAACATCTTAGCTGCAACTCCAGAATGAGACCTCATGCCCAATCCTACTATTGATATTTTAGCTATACTATCATCCCATAAAACCTCTGTAACTCCCAGTTCTTTTGCTACCTTTTCTATAAGTAATAGAGCCTTCTTAAGATCCGATTTTGGTACAGTAAATGTTAAATCTGTTGTCCCATCAATACTTGAGTTTTGTATTATCATATCAACTACGATATTTCCTTTAGATATCTCGCCAAAAACCTGAGCTGCAATACCAGGTCTGTCAGGTACTTTAACGAGAGTTATTCTTGCTTCGTCTTTATTGTATGAGACACCAGAGACTATGACTTTTTCCATATCTTTATCCTCCTCACATACTATAGTGCCAGGTTCATCAGAAAAAGATGACCTCACATGGACAGGAACTTTATATTTTTTTGCAAGCTCAACAGACCTAATCTGCAATACCTTTGAACCTAAACTTGCTAATTCTAGCATCTCATCGTAGGATATCTTCTTTAATTTTCTTGCTTTATTGTAAATTCTTGGGTCTGTAGTATATACACCGTCAACATCAGTATATATATCACAGACATCTGCCTTAAGAGCCGCAGCTAAAGCAACACCTGTTGTGTCTGAGCCACCTCTTCCCAAAGTTGTTATGTTACCTTCACCATCAACTCCTTGAAAACCTGCAACGACTACAATATATCCTTTATCTAAATCTTTAAGTATATTTTTTGATTCCACCTCAATAATTCGTGCCTTAGTGAAGGCACTATCAGTAAGTATCTTAACTTGATCGCCTAAATAAGATTTTGCCTTGTATCCCAATTTTTTTAAGGTTATTGCCAGTAAGGCTATTGATACCTGTTCGCCTGTTGAGATAAGTACATCAAGCTCCCTCTCATCAGGTAGATCTGTAATTGAATGGGCAAGTGCTATAAGTCTGTTTGTCTCACCAGCCATAGCAGACACTACAACTACCACCTTGTTGCCTTTTTCATACTCTGCTATAGCCTTTCTTGCAACATTCTCGATTTTATTAATGTCTCCAACTGAGGTGCCACCAAACTTCTGAACAACCAATGCCATCTCTGCAAGTCCTCCCAATAAAAACTTAGATAGAAATCAGAAATATCTAAAACTTTAGCCAACAATCTTGCTAAGTCTTGATATGTAAAATTAGGGTATTTTTCAATTTATTAAAATATAGATTAAAAGGCAAGAAAAAAGTTTGACATAATTCTTTTTTTTGGTTATTATCTGAATACTATGGAAAAGCTAAAACTGCTAATAGGTGTTTTTTTCTCAAAAATTAGGGATTTCTACAATAACCACAAAAACGATTGGAAAAACCCTAAGTTTTTTACCCTAATGATACTACCACATGATTCTACAAACATAAAAAAGTTTAATATCACCTCTAACTGGTTCAAACTATTTGCTATAGTCTCGATCATATTTTGGTTATCCTCTCTTTTTATGTTTTTTAGCTATTTTAATCTTAAGAATAGGGTAGCCTATCTATCGGAAGTTGAGAAAATTAATTTAAAACAAAAGGTGGAGATTGAAAATCTCAATGCTAAGATTCAGTTTATCGAGACTCAGTTGGCAAGACTTCAGAATATAGATATAAAAATACGTGAGCTTGTAAACTTAGATGTTAATACATTAGGTACTCCTGCAGCAGGTGGTATTTCTAAAACAAAAACAGATGAAGATATGGTAAAGGTTCTTGAATCAAAGGCATCAGTTATTGAAGAAGAGATTAAGCAAAGGGAAAAAAGCTTAAACGAGTTGGTAGAATATCTTGAAGATAGGAGATCCCTCTTTATGGCAACCCCTTCCTTATGGCCTACGAGAGGGTTAATTACCTCAGAGTTTGGCTGGAGAAAAGATCCTATCTCTGGAGTAACAGAGTACCACGAAGGCATAGATATATCTGCCCCATCAGGCACACAGGTTAGGGCTGCTGCTGAGGGAGTTGTTATAGAATCAGGAAATGATGCAGGTTATGGCAAAGTAGTTGTTATTGATCATGGGTATGGTATTGTTACAAGGTATGCCCATTTATCGAGGTCTTATGTTGCTGTAGGTCAAAAAGTTAAGAAAGGTAGTGTTATTGGTGCGGTTGGAAGCTCAGGCAAAAGCACTGGTTCGCACGTCCATTATGAAGTCAGAATTGATGGTGTTCCAGTTAATCCTATCAAATATCTCTTCAGCTAAATTATTTTTAGCAAAAAAAAACAGTTTCCCTAACAAATAATCAGGAGATTCTATGTTAGAGTATATACTCAAAAAAATTATGGGTACTAAGAACGAGAGGGAGCTTAAAAGTATATATCCTATTATCGATGAGATTAATAGTTTAGAAGCAACAATATCTTCCTTAACAGATGAGGAACTTAAGAAGAAAACTGTCAATTTTAAGGAAAGAATAGAAAAAGGGGAGTCTCTTGATTCTATTCTACCCGAGGCCTTTGCAGTTGTAAGAGAAGCAAGTAAAAGAACGTTAGGGATGAGACACTTTGATTGCCAGTTGATAGGTGGGATTGTTCTTCATCAGGGCAAGATAGCTGAGATGAAGACTGGTGAAGGTAAGACACTTGTTGCTACACTTCCAGCCTATTTAAATGCCCTTACAGGTAAAGGTGTACATATTGTGACGGTAAACGATTACTTGGCCAAAAGAGATAGCGAATGGATGGGTACCATATACAAATTTTTAGGACTTACTGTTGGTTGTATTGTTCATGGCCTTGATGATGATGAGAGAAAAACAGCATATTTAGCCGATATTACTTATGGCACTAATAATGAGTTTGGCTTTGATTATTTAAGAGACAATATGAAGTACTCTCTTAATGACTATGTCCAAAGAGAGTTTAACTATGCCATTGTTGACGAGGTAGATAGTATCTTAATAGATGAGGCCCGTACTCCCTT
>FMSI01016919.1_pt1 | contig 10439 bp, 7 predicted proteins | sample 1504471 | NCBI WGS metagenome assembly FMSI01 (sample SAMEA4475357, study PRJEB15587) | soil metagenome | biome: Soil; feature: Field | place: India | collected 2015-03-11 | depth 0 m
AAAACGCAGACGCAACTACCGGTGCCACAGATCACAGAAGGTCCGGCGCCACAGGTCAGTGAGGTGGTCGTCGGTTCTGTTTCTCCTACGCCCGATACAGTGTTTAATGCCAGTGCCACGACGCAGATTTTTCTGCCGGTTATTACGCGGGCACCAACCCTACCGCCTATTGGCGGGGGACGGGCCTTTTTTGCGGCCCCCAATGGCACGAATAACGGCGATGGAAGCATGGAACGGCCTTTTAACCTCGCCTATGCGATTGAGGATAAAGCCAAGACGGGCTTTTTTCAGCCTGGCGATGTGATCTGGGTGCGTGGAGGCACTTATGGGGGCGGTGGACTCACCTATTTTAACAGTCACTTACAGGGAACGGTGGATCGCCCAATCGTAGTCCGTGCTTATCCCGGTGAACGCCCGATCATCAATGGAAGCATTAAGATATACAAACCCAATGTGATCTTTTGGGGGTTGGAAGTTATCAACACTGACCCTAATCGCACCTCGCAATACAGCGGGTCGTTTCCGAATGATATCTATCGCGAGGATGCATTTAGCGTTTATGCCACCAATGTCAAACTCATTAACAACATTATGCATGATGCCGCAGAAGGTGTTTATGCGGATGATCGTGCCCCAGACGTGGTCATTTATGGCAACCTCATTTACAACAATGGCTGGAGGGGCCCGGACCGAGGGCACGGACACGGCATCTATGCCCAAAATCAGCAGGGAAGCAAGTGGATCGAGGATAACATCATCTTCAATAATTTTAGCGGTTATAGTTTGCACGCTTACCGTGAGAATGATTACCCCTTGCTTGACTTTAATTTTGACGGCAATGTGACCTTCAACGGTACGTTCTTGGTTGGAGGGAGGCAACCTACGCAGAACGTTATTCTGACTAATCAATTTACATACAATGAAACCGTGGCCTTGGGCTTCAGCGAAAACACCCAAAATCGGAATGCGCGGGTGCAGAACGCATACCTTTTCAACCGTGGGGATTATGCCCTAGAGGTGAAGGTATGGCAGGAAATCGCTTTAGACCATAACATCCTGGGAGGGCAAAACGCACCTTTGGTAAATTTGGTGCAGTCTTCCGGAGTCTGGGACGATAACCAGTATTTCTTTGTGTCCAATGGAACCCCGTTCCTAATCAATGGACAAGGGCGCAACTGGACTCAGTGGCGTTCTCAAACCGGTTTCGACTCCCGCAGTTCGTTTGCCACGACCTTGCCCGCCACAACCCAGGTTTTTATCCGGTCTAACCGCTATGAGGCTAAACGAGGGCATGTGATCGTGTACAACTGGGCCAAACAAGATCATGTACTCGTTGATCTGAAGACGTTGGGGTATCAAGTTGGAGATCGCTATGAGATTCATAATGCCCAGAATTTTGAGGAAAAAATCAGTGGGGTTTATCAGGGGCAAGCGGTAACCTTGCCGCTGAATAATTGGAGTGTGGCAAAGCCAGTTGGCTGGCCGGAACCACTTCATCCGGTGACACTGCCCGAATTTGGGGTCTTCATTGTACTCTCTCTATAACCTAATAGAGTGTCCGAAGAACGGTGAAGCCCCGGTGAAAAAACAAACGCCGGGGCTTCTGGTTATGGCGCCCTGCCGCACGATTTAGGAATTCGGGCGCGCACCGAGTGTCACGTCAACACGCTGTGACTTTCCTTCTCGCAGGATGGTCAAGGTTACGTTTTGTCCAGGTGAGGATTGGGCTAAGGCGGCTTGTAAATCTTCAAACGAGGTTATGGGTTGATCATCGAAGGCGGTGATGATATCGCCACCAATCAGCATTTGTTCGCCGTTGATCGTAGCCGGCTTGAAACTACCGCGTAGGCCGGCTTTATCGGCAGGGCTTCCGTTGACCACATTCACAATTAATACGCCTTGTTGATCCTGATTCAATCCCATCGCTTGTGCGATTTCGGGGGTCAGTGTGCGCCCGGTAATCCCAAGGTAGGCGTTACCCTGGGCCGTGGTTAGGGTAGAACTCTGGGTGCGAGGGCGTGCGCCGAGGGTAACCTCTAAGGTCTGTTCACGCCCGTTGCGCAGGATTGTAAGGGTGACCTTCTGACCTACTGAGGTTGAGGTGGCGAGATAACTGGCCAGGTCTTCGAACTTTTGCACCGGGTTGCCATCAATAGCCGTGATCACGTCGCCACCTACGCGGGCCGGACTTCCGTCGAGCGTGATTTGGCGGTCACTACCGCGTAAACCGGCTTTGTCGGCGGGACTGTTGGGGGTCACGTCAATGACCAGCGCACCTCGTTGATCAGGGCTTAGCCCCATGGCTTTGGCTAAATCAGAGGTCAGGGTGGTACCGCTGATACCGAGGTACGGGTGGTCATAGCGCCCGTTGGCGATTAACGCCGGGACGACGCGTCTTACAATGTTTGAGGGGATCACGAATCCTATCCCGGCATTTGCGCGCACCGGGGATTCAATCGCTGCGGTGACACCAATCACTTCGCCGCGGCTATTTACTAAGACACCGCCCGAGTTTCCGGGATTGATCGGTGCATCGGTTTGGATGACATCAGGGATCGTGTAAGTAGCACCGTCATTGGCTGTGCTTTGTACGGGCAATGAGCGCCCCAAAGCACTGATGAACCCAACGGTCATCGTACCTTCTAGACCATAAGGATTGCCGATAGCAATAGCCAATTGTCCCACTTTGACCTGCTTGGAATCAGCCAAGCGTACGGGGACTAACTTATCGGCGGGCACATCCACTTTTAGCACGGCAAGGTCGGCATCGGTGTCGGCGCCAACAACTTGGGCTTCGACGGTACTGCCATCAGAGAATGTCACGGTGATTCGATCAGCACCGTCTATCACATGATTATTGGTTACAATATGTCCCTGCTTATCCCAAACGAACCCTGAGCCCAGACTGCGTGTAACCGGGGCCTGATCGGGTAATTGTCCCGGAAAGTTGAAAGGCAGGTTCAAGGCTGGTCCAAGGCGCTGAGTAGTTTGGATGTTGACTACGGAGGGGTTGACCTGAGCATAAACCTGGGCTAATGTATCTTCTAATGCGGCAAGCACGCTAACCGATGAAGGGTTTTGAAGTTCTGCGGTGCCAGAGGAAGGCGCTAGGGTAGCAGTTGGAACTACAACCGGTGTTTGGGATTGCGTATTGCCTTGTTCAATCTGGATTTTGGGCAAACGCAAGCCCTGGACATTAAAGGGGACACAGGCCGAGGCAAGGAGGCCAATTAAGATTAGGGATATTGCGAGAAGGAAAAGGCGCGATTGTGTCTTCATCGTACACCTCCACATTCGCTGGATATGAGCGCTTATGTGAATGGGCGTAGTCAGTTTGCCTCATTCGCTAATGAGTGTAAAGGAAAAAAACGCCTCTGTCCTTAAACCATCCTCAAGATGACCTTAAGGTTGGCTTAAGAAGTGTAAGCAAAAGTGGGCTTTATCCAAGATGTTCGGCCGTGCGGAATAGCGCTCTGTAAAGCAGGATTGGGATACGAACAACCCAACGCAAAACCACCACGAGCGGCACAAGTGCCCAATCCACCAACTCATTAACATTTGCAAAACCCTGCCCAATCCATATGAGCACTGGCCGGAGATATTGTAGGAACCTGCTATGGGCATAAAGCAGTGCCGAGAGCAATATGGTTACCGATATACCAAAGCGCAGCCAATCGTTGATCTCAAGTCCAATCCATTCTTCGAGTAAAAGTTCAACGCCAATAGCCAAAACCAATAAATACGCCGCCGGCTTGAGGATGGGCTCACGGGTGACGGCATAACTGAAGATCCCGGCGGCAAAACGCATCATCAAGATCCCAATGGCTACCCCCACCATAATCACCCAAAATCGGTTCGAGAGCGAAACCGCCGCCACCACATTATCCAGGCTGAAGACCAAATCGGTCATTTCGACTGTCAACACAACCATCCAGAAGGAGTGTTGTTCAAGCGGGTGGGCGTGAGCATCCTCTTCACCTGCTTCGGGCTGTCCCAGGTTGTCAAACGCCAAGCGAATTAAATAAGCCGCACCAAGGATGCGTAACCATGGGTAGTGGATGACCCAGGCTGCTAAGGCAAGCATCAACCCTCTCCCTAGGTAGGCTCCCAGTAAACCCACCCGAAGGGCTGCCGTGCGTTGATTCCCCAATAAACGATGTAGACGATTTCCTAATTTGGTTAAGGGCCGCGGCCAATGGACAGGCTGATCGTCGGGCAGATGTGCCACCATAGCACCTAAGACGGCGGCATTATCAATGGATAGCAGCCCCTCCAGTAAGATCAGTTGCAGAATAATAATCGGGATGCTCCAATCCACGCTGTTTCTCCCAATTGTTATTTAGTGCCCTGGGTGAGTATAACCCAAAGCCATACTAGATGGCGCGTGGAAACCCTCAGGATTTCGGGGGAAGGGAATCCTGTTCAAAAATGACAGATATCCTTCTCTTATAGATTTATAAGAGATCCTCGTTGGCGATTTCGTTATCGGCGATATAGCGGCGGGGCATGGCTAAAGAGGCCCAGCCGCCAGCTTGTTGCAAGGCAAATGGATCCACGCCACGGCGGGCCGCCTGGGTTGCCCAGTAATGACGGCAGTCGTGAGCGCTCAGTCCGGTAATCCCCAATTGCTCACCTAAAAAGCGAACCCTTTGGGTGATAGCACGGGTGGTCATGCCAGCCTTACCCAGACTGCCATCTTTCAGACTGGCACGCAGGAGAGGGGCTTGAGGTTCGGAGGGTAAGTCGTTCAGCGCTGAACAGCGACGGAGGAGGTGCAGGGTGTCGGGGCTAAGGCGATGGGTTTGCGTTTTGCCCACTTTGGGACGGAAGAAGCGCAATAGGCCCGCTTCCAAGTCGATATTTTCGACCCGTAATGAGGCAACTTCCCCCACCCGGAGCCCGTGATCAAGGAGCAAGCACATAAGCAGGGCATCTCGCCGCCCTTGAGGGGTATCGGGTTGAGTTTTGAGCGCAGCGGCTTGTTGAGGAGTGAGCGGCACCGGCACGGGTTTTTTGGCGCCTACGCGTTGGCGTGGTCGGCGTTGATCCAAGCGCTGCTGCTCGCGATGGGAGAAGCCCTTGATGCTACGAATAAGGGCGTACTCTTCGGGTGTCAGGCAGCCGCTTTGGAGGGCTAGGCGGGCATAGGTTTTGACCGTGGAAAGGCGTACGTTGATGGAAGGAATTGCGTACCCTAGGCTTAACTGCCACTTAACAAAGGCTTCCACCAGGCCCCACGTAATTCCACACCATGCCTCGGGGTTCTGATTAAGATCACTAACCTGAATGCCCAATGAGGAAAGGAATTCGGCGAAGAGCGCTAGGTCCGCATCCTGACGCCGCAGTGTATGATCGGCTCGGCGAGCCCGATAATCGGCAAAGCGATGCCGTGTAGCCGCCTCATTGGCCGCATGACCGATCTGGATATCGTGGGTAGGGATAGGAAGAGGGAGATTATTGTTTGGATCGGGGTGATTGGCACGTGAGGCTTTCATACCCCCATTATAAACGTGTTAGGGTAAATCCGTACTGCCATAGATTTTTGGCGGCGTTTGGGGAAGCCTGATCCGGGAAAAACCAAGGGAGATTACCCGATCTGTTGGGCCAAATCCAGCCGGTTGTGCATTGGATTGAGACGGTTCTCGCTTTCACGCGCCAATTCGATGATATGGTGCATAATGGTCTCGGCCACAGAACGCACTAAGGGACGATCCTCTACGTTACCCTCAAAGTGGAGGGGAGCGCCCACAGTTACTTTGTAAGGCCCGCTCAGATACCATCGTCCATAGGTCACCTCGCCGCGGACGGTGGAACGGATAAAACGCAATCGTTCACGTTGCAGGTGGATACCTATCGGAATCACCGGGGCGCCGCTGGCCAGGGCTAATCGGGCAACACCGGTACGGGGTTTGTGAAATCCACCTTCAGCGGGGCTAAGGTCGCCTTCAGGGAAGATCATAATGTTATGTCCAGCCGCGAGATGTTTGAGGGCCGCGTCTATTGCGCTTTGTCCTTCTCCCACCTTGACCGGAATGTGTCCCGAAAGGCGGAGGTAAGTGCCAAGCAGGGGTACTTGAAACAGTAGGTTGTTGATCAGGATAAACGATTGTTCACGCACGGCGGCAGCAACAAAAAAGGGATCGGCTGTGCTGGGGTGATTGGCGGCAAAAATTTTGCCCCCTTGAGGAAATAGGCTGGGGCGCTTGATCTCCATTTTCAATGCCAAAGCAACAAATGTGCGCACGACCGGTTTAGAGGCCCAGTATAGGAGTTTTTCAGGGAGCATGGGGGAGTAAATCCGTTCTAGAGAGGATTGGGTATATGTTAACAAAAAGCACGATTAATCTATTCCCACCCAGGTCATAATTCGAGGGGGCTTGAGGTATACATACCTTTGTGTCGTCACTGTGCTTTTTCTTCTAGTGGAGAGAGTTACATGATTTATAACCCATAGGGTAGAGGCAAGTTACTAATTACAGAACTCCTTCAGTCTGGCGGGATTCGGATAGGGTTGAGGAGTTCAGGTTTTCGATCAAGGGTTTGATTTGCTCCACCCAGAGGTCATAACCGATAGCCATCAGATGAAGTTTATCGTTGGAGAGTTCCGGGCGAATCTGTCCCTCGGCATCCGCAAAATGGGGAAAGAGGTTGACAAAGGTATAACCAAAACGATGGGCAAGTCTTTCCAGTTCGGCGTTAATACGGAGAATGCGCTTGGCATAACCACGTGCGCGGGGAAGAATAGATTGAACGAAGATCTGGGTGTTGGGGCTTTCCTGCCGACAGCGTTCTAAAATGGCCGTATAGGTTTCGAGAATATCGCGGTCGCTCCGGAACATGAACCAGGGAAGGTCGTTGGTGCCAATCAGCAGAAAAATAGCCGCTGGTTGGCCCGGGAGGATGCTATCCAAACGGGCTAAAACCCCTCGGGTTGTATCGGCGTTTATGCCGCGATTTTTCACCGGAAGTCCAGGGAAAAGTTCATCCCACCGTGCGCCATCGGTGATGCTGTCTCCCAGGAAGACGATATCCCCGGCTTGGACGGGGTGGTGGGCAAAAAAATCACATTTCTGTTCATGATGTGTACGCGCCAGGCGTTCGGCGGCCATACGCGCCAGAACCAGATAAACTAATGTGATAACCAAAAGGGTGGAAAGAATCGCATTAAGTAACATGGTGTACCTCGTGTCCCAAGTATAACTCCTGAACTCTAAAAGGAGGTGTAGTCTGCCCAGAAAGGTAGAATTTTTTAAGGTTTACCCCCTTGACAAATCTCCGTTGGCGTATAGAATTGCGCAATAACTTCTCAAAAAAACCAGCGATTGAAGATGTCATACATTTATTCGCTCCTCGCCCTTAGCCTAATTTTGGTTCTCGTCCTTATTGAGAGCCTGACTCCCCTTTGGGCGGTTGGAGCGAGCGAAGTGGAACTAGCCTAAACCCTTACGCAAGTCCATACCAAAAAGTACAAACCAACCGCCCGAAAGGGCGGTTTTTTTATACCCAAGCGAGGAGAGCGATGATGCGATCGGATCAGGTCAAGAGAGGAGTCGAACATGCCCCACATCGGGCACTCTTGAAGGCCACAGGGGTCAAGGACCAAGATTTCGAGAAGCCGTTTATCGCCATTGTAAATTCATACGCCGATATTGTGCCCGGACATGTCCACTTGCAATCGTTTGCCCGAATCGTCAAAGAGGCCGTGCGTGCTGCTGGAGGGGTGCCTTTTGAGTTCAACACAATTGCCGTGGATGACGGTATTGCGATGGGCCATGAGGGGATGAAATATTCTCTCCCCTCACGAGAATTGATCGCCGATGCGGTTGAAACCATGATAGAAGCGCACCGTTTTGACGGTATGGTGTGTATTCCTAACTGCGACAAGATCGTGCCCGGCATGCTCATGGCGGCAGTGCGCCTAAATATTCCCACTATTTTTGTCTCCGGTGGGCCGATGGCGGCGGGTCGTACGCCAGAGGGCGAGGTGGTGGACTTGATCTCGGTATTTGAGGGTGTTGGTGCTTACCAGGCGGGTAAGATTGACCAAAAACGCCTGAAAACGCTTGAGGATTACGCCTGTCCCTCTTGTGGTTCGTGTTCGGGCATGTTTACTGCCAACAGCATGAACTGCCTGATGGAAGCATTGGGGTTGGCACTACCCTACAACGGCTCGGCATTGGCGCTTACGCCGGAGCGAGAAGCACTGGCACGGCGGGCGGGACATTTGATCCTTGAGTTAGTGCGGCGACAAATAAAACCTCGCGATATCGTTACGTTAGAAGCCTTGGATGATGCGTTCGCGCTGGACATGGCTATGGGAGGGTCCACCAACACACTTTTGCATGGGTTGGCCATTGCCCATGAAGCCGGGTTAGATTATTCGCTGGAACGAATTAACGCGATTTCAGCCAAGGTTCCCCATTTATGCAAAGTCAGCCCATCTGGTCCATGGCACATGGAGGACGTACACCGCGCCGGAGGTGTGCCGGCAATTCTAAAGGAAGTGCATCGAGGAACCGGACTACTTCACTTGGATCGGATAACTGTGACCGGCAATACGCTGGGTAATGCTTTGAACGGAGCTGAGATTAAGGACGAGAACGTCATCCGGCGCTGTGAAAATGCGCACTCGCAAACCGGGGGGCTGGCCATACTTTTTGGCAATCTTGCTCCGCGTGGCTCGGTAGTCAAGACGGCGGGTGTGTTGCCCGGAATGCGTCGCTTCAGCGGTCCGGCGCGTATCTATGAATCCCAGGAGGATGCCCTGCGCGGGATTCTGGCGAAGGAGGTTCAGCCTGGCGAGGTAGTAGTGATTCGTTATGAAGGTCCACGCGGTGGGCCGGGCATGCAGGAAATGCTCAGCCCGACCAGCGCTATTATGGGCATGGGATTAGGGGATAAGGTGGCCTTGATCACCGACGGGCGCTTTTCCGGAGGGACTCGCGGCGCGTGTATTGGACATGTGGCACCAGAAGCGGCGGCGCGTGGCCCGATTGCCGCATTGCGCCCTGGTGACATTATTGACATTGATCTGGATGCCCACACATTGAATGTGCGTCTCAGTGATGAAGAGATTCAGCGCCGGTTAGCGGCGCTACCGCCGTTCGAACCACGGACCAACAGTAAATGGCTAAAGCGTTATGCCTACTTTGTGAGTGGTGCGGATCGTGGTGCCGTGCTGGAATATCCGGGAAATTAGTCGTCCTTATGAGGTCTTGCCAAAGGAGGAGCAGTGATGAAGCGAACGGGAGCGCAAATTGTTTGGGAAGTGTTGGTGCGTGAGGGGGTTGAGGTCGTTTTTGGTTATCCGGGAGGGGCAAATTTGCCGATTTACGATGCGATGTTGGATTATCCGGTGCGCCATGTGCTGGTTCGTCATGAGCAGGGCGCGGCACATATGGCTGATGGCTATGCCCGCGTGAGCGGCAAAGTGGGGGTGGCTTTGGCGACGTCTGGTCCCGGCGCGACGAATCTGGTAACCGGGATTGCGACGGCCATGATGGATTCTTCACCTACGGTGTTTATCACCGGCCAGGTTGCCAGTCACTTAATCGGGTACGATGCGTTTCAGGAGACGGATGTTACAGGGATTACGCTCCCGATCACGAAACATAACTATCTGGTTACTCGGGTAGAGGAGATCGGGCCGGTACTGCGGGAAGCCTTTTACATTGCCCGTACTGGACGCCCGGGACCGGTATTAGTGGACATTGCCAAAGATGCCCAGCAAAACAGCATGGAATGGACGTATGACCCCAAGCCGATCGAGTTGCGCGGCTACCGACCTTATCGGGTTCCAGATCGGGCGCGGATCGCTCAGGCGGCACAGTTAATTCGCGAAGCCAAGCGTCCGCTCATTCTGGCCGGGCGGGGGGTGTTGCTCAGCCGGGCAATGGAAGAACTGCGCGCCTTTGCGGAGCAAACCCAGATTCCGGTGGCGATGACCTTATTGGGAATCGGGGGCTTTCCGGCTTCACATCCGTTGAACCTGGGCATGATGGGCATGCATGGCCAGGCTTGGGTTAACCAGGCCATTCAAGAGGCGGATTTACTGTTGGCGTTTGGAATGCGCTTTGATGATCGGGTGACCGGTAACGTCAAGACGTATGCCACCCGCGCGCGCAAGATCCATGTGGATATAGACCCTACCGAACTTAACAAGAACGTCAAAGTGGATGTTTCCGTCATCGGTGATCTCCGTGAAGCGTTGTGTTTACTGTTGGAAGAAACTCCCACATTGGAACATTCGAATTGGCTGGAGTATATTGAGGCACTTCGTCGCGAGGCCGCGGATGAGGACATCCTCAACCTGACGCCGGAGAATGGCAAGCTCTACGCGGCTCATGTTATTGATGCGCTCTGGCGCTTCACCCAAGGCAAGGCCATCATTGTGACCGATGTGGGTCAGCATCAGATGTGGGCGGCGCAGTATTACAAGC
>FMSI01000541.1_pt1 | contig 10431 bp, 8 predicted proteins | sample 1504471 | NCBI WGS metagenome assembly FMSI01 (sample SAMEA4475357, study PRJEB15587) | soil metagenome | biome: Soil; feature: Field | place: India | collected 2015-03-11 | depth 0 m
CCGACCACGCCGCCGCTGATCCTGGAGCGCGATTTCACGCCGACGCCGCCGCCCACGCCCACCGAGGTGATCCCAGACGCCTTGCCGGACGCCTTCAAAAACTTGATCTTCTTCCAACGCGGCTCCGGACCCGGCGCGCAGATTTGGGTGCTGAATCCGACCACCGGCGAAACCGGCCTGATCACGCGCGATTGGATCTATCCGCTGGCCAGAAAGACCTTGACGCTTTCTCCCGATGGTCAGCAGGAGGTGTTTGTGCGCCGGGATTCCAACGGCGTGGCGCAACTTCACGTTCGCAACATCAATTCCGATCGCTCGCGGCAGATCACATCCTTTGGCCGCGACAGCTACGACCCGGCCTGGTCGCCCACCGGTGAGTGGATCGCCTTCGTCTCCAGCAATCCGGGCAACGACGAGATCTATCGGGTGACGCCGGATGGCAGCATCGTCGAGCGACTGACGTACAACAACTGGGAATGGGACAAACATCCGACCTGGTCGCCCGACGGCCAGCAAATTGTCTTTTTCTCGAACCGGGAAGTGGGGCGCACGCAGCTCTGGATCATGAACGCCGATGGCTCCAATCAACGCAGGCTGCTCGTCAGCGAGTTCGATGACATGTATCCGGTGTGGACGCGCTAGCGCGTCTGTGGTAAGGTATAGAAAGAATGAATCAACGGGAACTTCAGGCTTATTTACGTCCGATTCTGCGATGGTGGTGGTTGGTCCTGCTCGCCATGGCGCTGGCGGGGACGTCCGCCTACATTTTTGCGCGCATGCGACCGGATGTCTACATCGCCAGCGGCACGGTCATGGTCGGCACCGCCATTCAAGAGCGCAACCCGGACAGCCAACAGCTCTCCTTAACGCAGGGGCTGGCGCAGACTTACGCCAGAATCATGCAGCGCCCTTCGATCAAGAGGGCGACGATGGAGGCGCTCGGCATGGATTGGCTGCCGCAATACACGGTGCGCACCGAGTCCCAGTTGATCGAGATCAACGTCACCGACGTCGATCCACAGCGCGCCTACGCCGTAGCCACGGAATTGATCAATCAGTTGATCCTGCTCAGCCCCGGGGGACAGGAGCGGCAGCAGCGCGAAATCTTCATCCAGGAGCAACTGCGCAAACTAGAGCAGAGCATGCGCGACACAGAGGAGGAGATCGGCCGTCGTCGGGCGGAGCTTTCGGCGGCGCTCAGTGCGCGTCAGATTCGTCAACTTGAGGATCAGATCGCTGCGCTCGAGGCCAAGATGGCGACGTTGCAGTCTACTTACGTCGGCCTGCTCGCCAACACCGACCAAGGCTCCACCAACACCATCAACGTTCTCGACCCGCCGGCGGTGCCCACCCAACCGGTGCCCAATCGATGGTGGCTGCTGGTGGCGGTCGCCGCCATCCTCGGCGCCGGCGTGGCTGTGGCAGGCGCCTACTTGCTTGAATTGCTCGATGATCGGTTGGAAAACGTAGAGCAGATTCAGCGGGCGACGGGGCTGACGACGCTCGGCGTTCTGCCCGAATCCAATATAGACTCGGCGGAACGCCCGCTGATCATGTTGAGCGCCCCCCATACGCCCGACGCCGAGGCGTTTCGGGTTTTGCGCACCAATCTGCTCTTTGCGTCCGTCGATCGCGGCTTGGGCGCGCTGGTCGTCACCAGCCCTACGCCTGGAGAAGGCAAATCCTTCGTTGCGTCTAACCTGGCGATCGCCTTTGCGCAGACCGGCCAACGGGTGATTCTGGTGGACGCCGACTTGCGCAAACCGACGATTCATCGCGCCTTTGGGTTGGTGAACAACGTCGGCGTGACCAGCGCGCTGGTCAGCAACCTGGATGGCTTCGCCTCCGCGCTGCAGCAGACCGTCGTGCCGGAGCTGCGCGTGATGACCTCAGGCCCACTGCCGCCCAATCCTTCCGAGTTGCTCAGCTCGCGTCGCATGCAGGAGTTGTTGGAACGTCTGCGCAGCGACTGCGACCTGTTGGTGATCGACAGTCCCCCGGTCACCGTGGTTTCGGACACCGCCGCCCTGGCGAGTCGCACCGATGGCGTGCTGCTCGTCTTCGCCAGGGAGAAGATGAATCGAGACATTGCGCAAAAGACTTTGGGCGCCTTGCGGCAGGTGAACGCATACATGCTGGGCGTGGTGTTGAATCGGGTCACGAGCAGCGAACACGGCTACTACTATTCGTACCACAAGAGCTATCGCGACCGCTACTACAGCGGCTACTATGCTTCGCGACGCCATACGAAAGCGGCTGCAGAGACCGCCGCTGTGGTGTCGCCTCAGCCTGTCTCCCGCGCCTCGATCACGAATGGCGCTCCACTCGAAACCGAGCGCGCTGGCCAGCCAAAATCTGTGAAATAGCTCCGGCGTAACGATCCATGGCTGCTGGCGCTGACCATTCCTGCGCAGATCTCAAAAAACGCGTTTTGGTGGTCTGCACCGCCAATGTATGTCGATCGCCCTACGTGGCCTCCTTGCTGCAACAGCGAATCAGAGCAGCGGGGTTACACGATCGAATATGCGTTGAATCGGCGGGCGTGCAGGCGCAGCCCGGTCGTGAGGTCGACCCGACGATCCGGGCGATGTTGGAGGCGCGACAGATCCCGCCGGCGGATCAGTACGCCAAACCGGTGGTGGAAGACGACCTGCGCAAGGCGGATCTGGTGTTGGTCATGGAGGAGGCGCATCGCCAGTTGCTTTTTTACCGATTGCCCGGGGCTTTATCGAAGATTTTTTTGCTCAGCGAGCTGGCCGGCCGCTATCAAGAGATCGACGACCCTCATGGCGCAGGACTTGAGGAGTATCTGTCGATGGCGGCGTTGGTGGATGAACTGCTGGAACAGGGCTGGCCTCAGCTGTTGAAGCGACTGGGGATAGAAACGCCCCTGTGAGAATTTGCCATTGCTCAAGCCGAGTCTGCTACAGCTTTTTCACGGGAGGGGGCGGTGCGATAGAGGTTTTTAGATAGAAAAGCGGCGACTCGTCTGATGTGACGGTAGATTCAACGCAGAGCAACAGAGATGCAAGGGCGCAAAAGGAAAGTGGGAAAGCTTTGTGTGGGCAGCGACTTTTTTCGTTTACAACGCCCTCCGAGATAGCGTCTGTTTAGAGTGTGCGCAGCTGCGTGGTCGTCTGTGCGCTGAACGCGCTGGCGGATGGCGCCCAGTGGTCTAATGGCTGCTCCTCCAGCGCCGGATCCATCTCTACAGTGCGCCGGGTCATCGCCGCCGCTGCCAGGAGGATGACAAATGCGCCCGCACTAATCGCAATGAGAATTGCCGCTGTGATCCCAATCAACATGCCTCACCTTTTCCTCTTCTGACGATTCCGTCCGCTCCGGTGATTCACCTATCTCCACATGCTCTGCTGAGGTGAACACAACTTTTCCTCGCGTCTTTGCGCTTTGACTTTAGCATGACAAAAAGGCGTCCGTTTATCCACTGTCAAAAGACCTATTTTACATAGTAAGCTTTTTTGGATTCGTGGCTGTAAGATTGATTTAAAGCGTCGAAATTCATAGGGAGCTCTGCTTTCATCCTGCAGGCGACGATCTCTTGGTTTCGACGTGCACTCACTTTAAGCAAAATCACCGCGCATTGCTCAACGCCTGTCTTACGGATGCAATTTCTTTTGGGTGTGTTTAGCTGATGAGCAACGGTCGAGACGTCTCCATCGGTCAATCCACCAAGAAACGTTGGGCAAATGTCTGGACATCGTCGTTTTCAGAATTTTCTGTTCTTATGGCCACTTGTCAGCCAAGTGTAAGCTCCAGCGTGAGAAATAGCTGGTAGGATACCTTCAGAAAGGAATCAGCCTCTCAATCAGCATAAAAGTGCAGAGGCGTCACGACGATATTGTGATTCATGGCTCGCATGAACGTTCCCGGCGACGCCGGACAAGGACTGTCTCTCTATATTCATAGACAGGCGAGCAGCCTGAAAAAATACATCGTCGAGCAAACAATTCTGTCGTTGTTTGGGTGGATTCCTACGGTGATCGGCATTGGGCTGCGCGCGCTGGTCTACCGCCTGATTCTGCGGATGGAGGGAGTCGCCGCCATTGAAAGCGGCGTGCGCATCCGTTTCGCCGACAATGTTGCGCTCGGCCGCAACGTCTATATCGATCAGGGCGTTTATCTGCACGCCTGCCCGAAGGGCATCCGGATCGGCGACAACAGTTTCGTGATGCATGGCTCGGTGCTGCACGTTTACAATTTTCGCGATTTACCTCACGCCTTCATCCACATCGGCGCCAACAGCCTGATCGGGGAATTGAACGTTCTTCGGGGGCAAGGGGGGATCACGATTGGCGACCGCGTCTACACTGCGCCGATGGTGCAGATGCTGGCCGTCAACCATGTCTTCGATGACCCGACGCGGCCCATGGTCGAGCAAGGCATTACGGCCGAAGGCATTGTTGTTGAAGATGATGTTTGGATTGGCGCTGGCGCCATTATAACGGATGGCGTGCGCATCTGTAAAGGGGCTGTCGTCGCAGCAGGCGCCGTTGTGACGCAGGATGTGCCCCCCTACACCGTGGTGGGCGGCGTTCCGGCGAAGGCGCTGCGCAAGATCGATGGGACGCAGCGACGCGATCCCTCGAAGCAAGTTTATTTGTAGTGGGAGCATTCCCGCGTCAGAGCAGGCCGTCACGGGCGGTTGAATGGAAGGAGAGCAATCGTATGGCGACGTTTTCGGTGGTGATTCCGGCCTACAACGAGGAAGACGGCATCTGTGAAATCATGCAGCGCGTGCTGGCGACGCGCGAGAAGCTGCGCGAGGTCGGGTTTGACGAGCTGGAGCTGATCGTAGTCGATGATGGGTCGAAAGATCGCACGGCGGAGCTGGTGCGCGCCCAGCCTGGCGTCATCCTGGTGCAGCACGCGCGCAACAGCGGCTATGGCGCAGCCCTGAAAACCGGTTTCGCCGCCGCTTCCGGCGAGTGGATCGGCTTTTTGGACGCCGACGGCACCTATCCGCCGGAGTATTTCCCGGCGCTGTTGCAGGCGGCGCAGCAACAGCGCGCCGACCTGGTGATCGGGTCGCGCATGGCCGGCGCAGAGAGTCAGATGCCGTTGATGCGCCGCATCGGCAATCTCATCTTCGCCCGGCTTGTCAACCTTATCAGCGCATCCAACATCACCGATTCCGCCAGCGGGATGCGCGTCTTCAAAAAGTCGATCCTTTCGCAGCTCTATCCGCTGCCGGATGGCTTGAACTTGACGCCTGTCATGAGCACGCGCGCCTTGCATGAAAATCTGAAGATGGTCGAAGTGCCGATTCCCTACAGCGAACGCATCGGCCGCTCCAAACTGAGCGTGGTGCGCGATGGCATGCGCTTTGGGCAATCGATCGTGTGGACGGCGCTCAATTACAACCCGGCGCGGCCTTTCGGGCTGATCGGCATGGTCAGCTTTGCGGTTGCGGCGTTGATTGGGCTGGGGTTGATCTGGGTGCGCTTGCAAGGTGTGCAGACGGTCAGCCCGCTGGGTGCCTTCGCCCTCTTCTCGGCGCTGGTGCTCGCCGTGGGCGGCGTGATGCTGATCGCGCTGGGGTTCAGCTTCAACTATTTCGTCGCCCTGTTTCACAAAACGCCGGTGCGCCAGGGGCTATGGGGCAAGCCGCTCTTCAATGTGCGTTGGGAGCACCACTTTGGCTGGGCGGGACTGGTCGTTCTGTTGATCGGCATTGGCTTCGCCGTCGGCAGCCTGACGGCGGCGTTGATGGGCGCAACGTTGATGCAGCTCTGGCTGTACTTCCTGAGCAGCGCGGTCTTCAGCCTGATGGGGCTGCAACTGCTCGTCGCCTGGCTGCAGATGCAAACGCTGGAGGCGTTGCGCATCCGCGAGGACCTGGCCGCCAGCGATCTGCTGGGCAAGGAGACTATGAAGCCCGTCGCAGCGGGGCCGGTGTCGGTGCGCAGCGAACGTCTCCAACCACAGCCATGAGGCTATCGATTGCGTGGCGTCTTCCAGGCAGCTTCGGCGCTTCCTGGAAGACAATTGTTTTTCATGGAGGAACCTGAATGACTGCCCATTTCACCCAGCACGATGTCAACGGCAAACAGCCGAACATCGAGCTTTCGGAGGACATTCGCGAAAATCTGGGCACGCGGCGCATCCCGCCGCTGCGCCCTTCTCAATTCCCAGACGCCGGCGCCAGCGTGCAGACGCTGACCTCATCGACGCGGCCGCCCGGATCGGTCGATGTGCTGCTCGTCAACCCGCCGACGCCCGACGGCGCCATCTGGATTCGCAGCCAGCATCGCGTGGGGCGGCGCTCGCGCGAGAACATGATCTGGCCGCAGGTCAGCCTGGCGCAAATGGCGGCGATTCTGGCGCCTGATTATAAAGTGGAAATCATCGACGCCAACGCGCTGCGCATGGGGTGGAAAGAATTCGAGAAGCGGTTGGATCAGCTGCGCCCCAAGTATTACATGACGCAAGTGACCGCCCCCACGCTGCGCAACGACATGTATGGCGTCTTTCTGGCCAAGTCGCTGGGCGCCAAGACCATCGCCTTCGGCACCCATGTGACGCCGATGACGCTGGAGACGATGCAGCCTTTCCCGGCGCTGGATTTCGTGCTGCGCGGGGAGCCGGAGATGACGCTGCGCGAGCTGATCGACGCGTTTGAGGGCAAGAAGCCCTCCAACCCGCGCGTGGCGAAAATGTTGGCGGAGACCAGCATGCCGCAGCGACGGCGCATCGGCTCCCAAGAGGTCGTGGACGAGTTTCCGGTCAAGGAGAGCGACAACCCCTGCGCCCGCATCCTGGGGCTGGCGTGGCGCAACGGGAACGAGATTGTCATCAACCCCGATCGCCCGTTTATCCCGAATCTGGACGACCTGCCCATCCCGCTGCACGAGATGCTGCCGCTCGACAAGCAGCGCATGCCGATGATCAAAGGGCCGTTCACCTTCATCGTCACCAGCCGCGGCTGTCCGGCCGGCTGCAAATACTGCATTAAGCATGTGAGCTATCAGAACTCGGTGCGCGTGCGCTCGGCGGAGAACATCGTTGAGGAGCTGGAGTATCTCAACCGGCTGGGCATCACCAACATCCACATGTACGCCGATCTCTTCACGGTCAATCGCGACCACGTGGTCAGCCTTTGCAACCTCATCCTCGAGCGCGGCCTCAAAATTCGCTGGACGTGCAACAGCCGCGTCGATTACGTGGATGAGGAGATGCTGACCCTGATGGGCAAGGCCGGCTGCTGGCTCATCTCCTGGGGCATCGAGAGCGCCAACGAGATGATCTTGAAGCGAGCGCGCAAGGGATATAAGAAAGAACAGGCCTTCAAGGCGTTGAAGTGGGCGAAGGCCGCCGGCATCAAAAATTGGGGATACTTCATCATCGGTCTTCCGGGGGAGACAGAGGAGACGATCCAGGAGACCATCGCCTACTCCAAAGCGCTGCCGCTCGACATCGCCCTCTTCCACATCGCTGCGCCCTATCCCGGCACGCCGTTCTTCTACGAGGTGGTCGAAAACAACTGGTTCCGCCCCGGCACCAAGTGGGAGGAGGTCGATATGGATCAATCGACCGTGCTCGATTACGAGAATCTCACGGCGGAGCAGCTGGAATACTGGCAGAAGCGCGCCACGCGCGAATGGTCGCTGCGCCCTGGCCCGATTCTGACTTTCCTGAAAGGGCTGAACACATGGGAAGGCGCCAAGAGCGCTGTGAACGTCGGATGGCAGATGTTGCAGTTCTCGAAGACGTAGCAGATCCAGTCGCCCGCGCCGCCGCGCGGAGACGGAGAAAAGGGGTGGTCAGACGACCACCCTTTTCTGTTGCATTGAGATTATGTCGCCTCCCAAGCCTCGTCGGAGGTTTGCCCAGAGAAGAGCGTCACCGGCTGTCAGCACATTGTAAGTTATGGAGGGTTGTGCGGGTGCTATAATTTTTCCAGATTTGCCAGGGATGTTGGCCGAAACCGTCTGTAGAAGTTCGTATAAACATACAGACGCATCGCAAAGGCGGATTCAGCGCATGGCTTCACGAGTCGATGCAAAAAGAGCAGGTGAGCAAGGCGGAAGTTTCGCTCCCGAGGCTTTCGTAAGGTTGCAGAGCGCTATTTTAGGGGCGAGTTACGGCTTCATTCTGAGTCTGTTTGCGGCGACGGTGGTCGCAGTTTGGGTCGCATACGACGAAGGCAGAGCGATCGAGCGCTTTTTCTTTTTACTGGGTGGTTTTGTGGCTGTATTGGCGGCGCCGCTGCTGGGCAAATATTGTTCGACGCAAATGATCGTCCGAATTCTGGGAGGAGCGGCCGCGCTAATGGGGGCGTTCGTCTCGGCGATTTATCTGGCCCAGTTTGTGGGTGCAGGGGGCCGTGCATGGAATATGGCGGCGACATGGCCGCCGACTCCCAATCCCAATCTGATCGCTCAACTGTTGGCGATGACTGTCCCCGTGCTGGGAGCTGTATTGTGGATTGCATGGACGCAAAAACGCAGAGGGGCCGCTTTGCTGATCGGCGGGTTGCTTGCGTTGAGTTTGACGGCATTGGCGTTGACCGGCTCGCGAGGGGCGTTTTTGGGGCTGGGCGCCGCCGGCGCGGCGGTGGGCTATGGCTGGCTGCGCGGAGCGCTGAAGCGTCGTTTTCAGAGCAGGTGGCTTTGGCTGCTCGATGGCGCCGCATTGTTGGGCGCGGTCGGCGCTGCGTTGGTTTATCTCGCCGTCATCGCTTCGTCAAGGCTGGATGCGCAACTGGGCATTCAGGATGCATCGGCGCTCAGCCGATTGGACCTCTGGCGCAATTCGCTGCCGTTGATCGCCGATTACTACTTCACCGGCAGCGGCCTGGGCGCAGCCGTGATGGTCTATGCGACGTATGCGTATCTGGTCCATGTGCCTTACCTCTATCACGCCCACAATTTTTATCTGCATCTGGCCCTCGAACAAGGGGTGGTGGCGTTGTTTGCATGGTTGGGTCTCATCGCAACGACGGTGACCTACGCTGTCGCCGCCTTACGCATCGCCGAGCGCACAACTCGCATTTTTCTGATCGGGGGGCTGGCGGGGCTGGGCGCCTTTCTGGTGCATAGTCTGTTCGAGGCGGAGCTGTTTTATAGCTCGCTGGCTGCTTTTGTCTTTTTCACGCCTGCGCTTCTGCTTTGGAGCGCTTCCACGGCCTACGAGGCGGCCATGGAAGGCGTTCAGCCTGTGCTGTTTTCGAGCGCGCCGATCGGGGGTGGACTGGTCTTTGGCCTCGCGACGCCGTTTCTGCTGGCGACGCTGATGTCGGGTGGCGCCGCCCGTTGGGAAGCCAATCTCGGCGCCGTGCTGCAAACGCGAGTCGAGTTGGGGACATATCAGCGCCCGCCCTGGTCGTTTCAGGACGAGGTGCGGCGCCAGCTTCGCGCAGAGCTGACGCCGGCGGAGCTCCATTTTGAAGCGGCGTTGGCGCTCGATCCCTGGCAGCCCACGGCGCGCCGTCGGCTTGGGGCCATTGCATTGGCGCAGGGAGCGTTCGATCTGGCCAAAGCGCATTTGCTCGCCGCCTATGCTTCCGCGCCCCATGACCGGGCGACGCGCCAGATGCTGGGGGAAATTTACGCGCTGGAAGGCGACGTCGACGCCGCAGTGCGAATGTGGCAGGGGCTGGATTTCAGCCAGGGGCAACTGATGGTGCGTGAATGGTGGTATCAGGCGTTGGGCAAGTCTGAGCAAGTGGAAAGGTTGAACGATGCAATCCGCGCCTATCAATGGCTCCGATGAGCCACAGGCCGCAGCAGACTTTTTCGTGCATCCGACCGCCGATGTCTCGCCGCGAGCGCACATCGGCAAGGGCACGCGCATCTGGAACCGCGCGCAGGTGCGCGAAGGAGCCGTGCTGGGCGAGCAGTGCAACGTCGGCAAAGATGTGTACATCGACTTCGACGTGCACATCGGAAACCGCGTCAAGATTCAGAACAGCGCGTTGATCTACCACGGCGCAGTCATCGAGGATGGCGTCTTTATCGGTCCGCAGGCGTGCCTGACCAACGATCGCTATCCGCGCGCCATCAATCCCGACGGTTCTCTCAAGGGCGCCGACGATTGGGAGGTGGGGCGGACGGTGGTGCGCTACGGCGCCTCGATCGGCGCAGGCGCCATCATCGTGACGGGCGTGGAGATCGGACGTTTTGCGATGGTGGGCGCCGGCGCCGTGGTGACGCACGATGTGCCGGCCTATGGCTTGGTTTTAGGCGCGCCGGCGCGGTTGGTGGGCTATGTGTGCGCCTGCGGCGCTCGGCTGGAGATCGACGACCATGGCCGCGGGCGCTGCCCCCGCTGCCAGAGCGAGATCGAGATCGGGGCGGCGGAAAGGGAAACAGAGGCAAAATGATCCCGATTGCAAAACCGTTGATCGGCGAAGAGGAGAAGGCCGCCGTCCTGGAAGTGTTAGGCTCTGGCCAGCTGGCGCAGGGGCGCCGC
>FMSI01033837.1_pt1 | contig 10412 bp, 10 predicted proteins | sample 1504471 | NCBI WGS metagenome assembly FMSI01 (sample SAMEA4475357, study PRJEB15587) | soil metagenome | biome: Soil; feature: Field | place: India | collected 2015-03-11 | depth 0 m
CGGCGCCGGTGAGAAGGCCTAGGGCCAAGAGCGAGGCGGCCACCGGGGACCCGCGGGAGGCCAGTTGGGCAAGGCCCTGGCTCCGGGGCAGGACGAGGGGGAAAAGGAAACCGAGGGCGATGGCCAGGCCCACGCCCAGGGACCAGGGCCCCGCAAGGGGAGCCGAGAACCAGCCGGACCCGGCTTGCCAGGGCAGTACAGCCCAGCAGACTCCGGCCAGGACCAGGGGCTTGGCCGCGCTAGGGGAGGGCGAGGCTCCCATCTCCGTCCCTATGCCCTGCGATGGTCCCCCGTGGCCTGCGCCCATGGGAGCTTACCGGGGCAGGGGGAAGATCTCCCGGTTCCATCGGCCCACTAGGCGGTCGCGCACCTCGGCGGATCCGTACTTGAGGAAGTCGTAGCGGATCAGGGTGATGGTGGAGAGTTTGGGAGCCTCGGGGGGTACGGGGGTCTTCTTGTTGGAGGGGATCTGGAAGGATCCCACCTTGGCCGCGATGGCCTGGGCCTCAGGGGTAAGGGCCCACTCGATGAAGCGGATGGCCGCCTCCCGGTTGGGAGCCCCCTTGACCAGGCTCAGCCCTCCGATCTCGTACCCAGTTCCCTCCAGGGGGAAGTAGACCTTGAGGGGGAACCCCTCCTTGGCGAACTTCACCCCGTCGTGGGCGAAGAGAATGGCGATGGCCACGTCACCCCTTCCCGCCAACTGGCCAGGTGCGGCGCCCGAGCGCGTGTACTGGGCCACGTTCCGGTGAATCTTGGCGAGAAGCCGGAACGCCTGCTCCTCCCCGTAGATCTGGACCAGGGTGGCCAGGATGGTGTAGCCCGTGCCCGAGGTGTTGGGGTCAGGCATGGCGATCAGGCCCTTGTACCGGGGGTCTCCCAGATCCGCCCAGCGCTTCGGCTCCGGCAACCCGCGCCGCTCCAGCACCTGGGGGTTCACCACGAAGCCGATGGCCCCCGTGTACAGGGGGATGTAGGTTTCCCCTACCGCCTTCCTCAGATCCTCCCGCAGATCGTTCCAGGACCTGGGCTTGTAGAACTCCGTCAACCCCTCCCTAAAGGCCACCATGTGGGGATCCCCCGTGCCCCCGAACCACACGTCGAACTGGGGACGCTGGGCCTCGGCCTTCAGCCGGGCCAAGGCCTCCCCCGAGCTGAGCCGTACGAAGCGCAGCTCGATCCCCGTGGCCTGCTTGAAGGCCGGCACCAAGGCCTCGCACCACGCCAGGTCCGGGCTGCAAAGCACGTTGACCCTTTGCTGGGCCAACCCCAGGCCACCAAAGGCCAGGAGGAAGGCCAAAGCGGCCAGCCATCCCGAGAAAAGCGGCCTGCGCCAGGCGGCACCCATGACCGCCAACGGGGCCCCACGCCCCAACGCCCACTTCCTATAACCCTTCATACTTTCCTCCTTGTTTCTACCCTAACACGGCCCCTTGTTCCCCGTCTGGGACCGCGGCCCCTGGGCCGGGGCCCAGCAGGATCCCTCGCCCCCACCCTCATCCCGCCTCCTCTTCCCCTGGACGGTGGGCTCCGGAGGTAGGGCTGCCCAGCGCCGCCATGCGGGGCTCGGCCACCTCGATGGAGGCACCCGCGCCGCGGAGCCTGGCCAGGACCTTCGGGTCGGCCTCCCAGTCCGTGATGAGGACGGCTTCTCGCAGGTCGGCAAAGCGGGCCAGGGTGGGGCGTCCCAGCTTGCTGGAGTCCGCCAGGACATAGGCCCTTCCGGCCGCCTCCATCATGGCCCGCTTGGTTTCCGCCTCCAGGGGGTTGGGGGTGGAATACCCCCGCTCGTCCACCCCCGTGGCCCCCAAAAAGGCCTTGTCCGCGCGGTACCACGCCAGGGTGCGCACCGTGGCCGGCCCGATCAGCGCCAGACTGTGGTGCCGCATGACCCCGCCCAGGACGAGGACCTCCAGGCCGCTTCCCTGCAGCTCCATGGCCACCGGGATGGAGTTGGTCAGGATGAAGAGCTTGTGGAACCTCTGCTTGAGAAGCCGGGCCAGGGCGAGGGTGGTGCTCCCCGCATCCAGGATCAGGGCATCCCCCTCCTGGACAAGGTCCTGGGCCTTCCAGGCGATGGCCTGCTTGGCCTCCAGGCGGTGGCGCCACTTCTCCTCGAAGGAGGGGTTGAAGAGCACCTTCCGCGAGGGAGCCGCACCCCCGTAGGTGCGCTGCACCAGACCCCGGGCCTCCAGGCTGGCCAGGTCGTTGCGGATGGTGACCTGGCTCACCCCGAAAAGCCGGGCCAGCTCCTCCACCGTCTTCTCCCCCTGGGCCTCCAGGAGATCCAGAATGGCTCGGCGCCGCTCGGCCGGCGTCATGCCTCCTCCAGCGGAAGCGGAAGGGGATCCCCCTCCCAGTTCCCCTTCACCCAGGCCCAGACCGGATCGTCCACCGGTGGGGTGGCCCTCCCTTCGGCGTAGAGCTCCCCTGCCAGGTAGTTCAGATAGTAGACGTTGGCCCCAGGGGGGGCCGCCACCGGGTGGTAGCCCCTGGGCACGAGCACCAGGTCCAGATCCCGAGCCAGGTAGACCTGCGGGCCTCCCTCCTCCTCGTAGTTCACGTGCAGGGCAAAGGCCTCCTCCGGATGCACCCGGTAGAGGTAGGTTTCCTCCATGTAGCTGGAACCCCGAAGCCCGTCGTGGCGGTGGGGGGGCCAACCCGAAAACCGCCCCGAGGGGGTGTACACCTCGTAGAGCAGAAGACGCTCCGCCGGCAGATCGGCGCCCAGGATGTGGTTCACCTGGCGGAGGGCCGGCCCCCCTCCCCTCAGCTCCCGCCGCATTTCCTTGGGCAGGAAGAGCCTCTCGGGGTAGCGGCCCTCCGCCGGGGCACCCCCAACCGCCAAGAGGGCAGGCCCCCCTTCCGCCCTCAGGCGGAAGGGGAGGTTCGGGGGAAGGTAAAGCACCTTGGGCACCTCCCGGAACACGCTCGTGCGGGCGAGGAGGTAGGTGGCCGAGGGGGTCTCCACCGCCACCTTCCCCTCCAGGGGCACCAAGGCCAGCTCCAGGCCCTCCCCCCTTCCCTCGGCGCCTCCCCATACCCGCAACAGGCAGAAGTGGAGGTAGCGCCAGCCCACGGTGGCGGGATCCGCCCGGCGCAGCACGCTTACCCCGCCGTCCAGAAGGATCATGCCACCTCCTGCACCTTTACCGGCCGCCCCTCCTTCAGGCTTCGGGTAGCCGCCAAAGCCAGCCTCAGGGACTCCACGGCCTCCTTCGGGCCGGGGCTCAGGGGCGTTCCCGAAAGCACGCCCCGGGCGAAGGCCTGCAGCTCGCGGCGATAGGCCTCACGGAAGCGGTCCGTGAAGTAGTGGTAATGGTCCATGCACACCTCCTCCCCCGGGCCGTACCGGTAGAAGGGGGTCTTGGGCAGGGCCTCCACCACCAGCTTGCCCTTCTCCCCGAAGACCTCCGTGCGGATGTCGTACCCGTACACGGCCCGGCGGCTGTTCTCCACCACCCCCAGGGCCCCGCTGGCAAAGCGCAGGAGCAGGGTCACCGTGTCGCAGTCCCCGATCTCCCCGATGCGGGGGTCCACGTGAACCGCCCCCCACGCCACGACCTCCTCCACCTCGCCCACCAGGAAACGGGCCAGGTCCAGGTCGTGCACGCTCTGGTCCACGATGATCCCCCCGGAGGCCCGGAGGTAGTCCAGGGAAGGAGGCGAGGGATCCCGTCCCACGCTCCGGAACTGCTCCACCTGGCCCAAGGCCCCCTCCTCCAGAAGCCTCTTGGCCTGCTCGTACCCCGGGTCATAGCGCCGCTGGAAGCCTATCTGGAAGGGAACCCCGTGGGCCTGCACCGCCCTTAGGGCCTCCTCCGTGGAGGCCAGGTCGAGGGCCACGGGCTTCTCGGAAAAAATGGCCTTGTGCCTCTGGGCTGCCTCGCGGATCAAGGGAGCGTGGCTGGGGGTCGGGGTGGCGATGACCACGGCCTCCACCGCCGGGTCCTCGAGGGCTTCGACCGGATCCAGGTAGATCCGTTCCGCCCTGGCCAAATAAGCCCCTCGCTCGGCGTTCTCGCGAACGGGGTCCGCCACCGCCACCACGCGAACCTCCGGGATGGAGGCCAAAAGCTCCGCGTGCACCTGTCCCATGCGTCCAGCACCCAAAAGAGCCACACCGATCCTCTTCATGCTTTTCCCTCCGCCTGGAGGCGCCGGATGTAGCCGCGCGCCACCTTTTCCATCTCCTCTTCCACCTTCCGGTAAAAGACCCGGTGGTGTTCGTACGCCTGGCCAAGAAGGGATCTCAGGGAACGGTAGAGGGCCGTGCCCACGTTCACCTTGACCACCCCCATGGCCAACGCCTCCCGGAGATCCTCTGGATGTATCCCGCTCCCCCCGTGGAGGGCCAAGGGGGCCTTTGCCTCCTCGGCGATCCTGGCCAGAAGCCCCAGGTCCAGACGGCTTTCCGCCCCGTGCCTGGAGCCCACGGCCACCGCCACCACATCCGCCCCCGCCTGGACCACCTCCCTCACGAGGGCGGGGTCGCTGGCAGCTTCCCCCGCGAAGGCATCCACCGCCACCTCCAAGGCCGCACCCATGGCGTGCACCACCGGGGCGTGAACCCGGATCCCCTCGAGGACCCCCCACCCCTGACCCTCGGCATCCCACATCACCGACCCGTAACCCGCCGCGATGGCCGCGAAGAGCTCGGCCCACTCGGCCCCGTGGTCCAGGTGGAGGAGGACAGGAACCGTCGCCTCCTCGGCCATGGCCCGCACCATGGCCGCAAACACCCTGGGGGAGACCCGGCGGACCTCCTCCCGGTAGGTCTGCAGGATCACGGGGGCCCTCAGGCCCTCCGCCGCCCTCAGGCAACCTTGGGCCATCTCCAGGCTGGCAATGTTGAAGGCGGGGATGGCGTAGCCCCTGCGGTACGCCTCCAGGTACATCTCCCTTCCGTCCCTAACCCACATCTACCCCCCTTTCCCGCAGGAAGTCGAAGAGCTCGTCCCGGTAGGGGCTGAACTCCCCGCACCCCAGCCTTCCCACCACAATGGCCCCGCAGGCGTTCCCCACCCGCAGGGCCTCCTCCCAGGGCAGTCCCCTTAGGCGCGCCCACACCAGCCCGGCGGCGAAGGCATCGCCGGCCCCCAGAGGGGTGACCAGGTGGGCCACGGGAAACCCCGGCACCCAAAGGGACTCCCCTCCCTGCAGCCAGACCCCGGACCCCCTTTCCCCCCCTTTGACCACGAAGGCCTCCACCCCCGCCTGCAGGACCTCGGCCACCGCCCTCGCGAGATCCCCCTCCACCTCCGGCTCGCTCGCCTGGTGGGCCACGAGACGGATCCCTGCGGGTCGCAGGGCCCGAGCCTCCTTCTCGTTGCCGATGACCACCTGCACAAGGGGGAGGAAGCTCCGGAGGACAAGGCCATAGGCCCTGGGGTCGTGCCACTGGTCCGGCCGGAAGTCCAGGTCCAGGTACACCGGGACGCCTGCGGCCCTGGCCCTCTCCCCTAAGGCGAAGGCCGTGCTGCGAGAGGGCTCGCGGGCCAGGGCGGTTCCCGAGATGAAGAGGGCCCGGGTTTCCTCCACGGGAACGGCCCCGGCATCGTCCAGGGTGATTTCCCAGTCGGCCGCCCCTTCCCGGTAGAAGGTGAGGGGGTAGGTGCCCGCCTCCCGGAAGAGCACCACCGCTGGGGTCCGCCTTCCCGGCTTCACGAAGACGTACTCCACGGCCACCCCCTCCCCCCTAAGCCTCTCCAGCACGAACTCGCCCACCGGATCCTCCCCCACCGCGCTCACCAAGGCCACCCGCAGGCCAAGGCGCGCAGCCCCTACGGCCACATTCAGGGGGTTACCCCCGACGAAGGCCCCAAAGGACCGCGTGGACCCCTTTGCCCCCTCCTGCAGGGCGTAGAGGTCGAGGGAAACCCGGCCATACGTGATGAGATCGAACCTAGCCATCCTTGGCGAGGAGCTCCTCCACGTAGATCCGGTTGCGAAGGGCCGTCTCCGTGGGGTCTTCCGGGGTGGTGTCCTGCTCCAGGACCACGACCCCTCCGAACCCCACCGCGCGCAGGGCCGCCACCACCTCGGGGATGCGGGCCATACCCGTCCCCAGGGGCGCGAACACGTACCGCAGCAGGGCTTCCCTAAACCCCCTTCCCCGCGTCTCCTGGAGCACCCGGCCGTCCACGTCCTTCAGGTGCACGTACCGCACGCGCTCCCCGTAGCTCCTCACCAGCTCCACGGGGTCTGCGCCCCCGTACACCAGGTGCCCCGTGTCCAGGCACAGGCCCACCAGGTCGGGATCCGTGGAGTCCAGCAGCCCCCTCACCTCCTCCGGGGTTTCCAGGTACGTCCCCGCATGGGGGTGGACCACGAGGGCCAGGCCCAGCTCCCGCACCCGGGCCCCCAGCTCCTCCATGCCCCTGGCCACGGCCTCCAGGGCCTCGGGGGAAAGGGCCAGCTCCCTCGGCACCGCCCCGGCCACCCTCCGCCGCGCCTCGTCGCCGCTGTCCGCCAATACCAGGTAGGGTGCCCCCAGCGCCTGGAGAAACCGGGCCTTCTCCAGGGCCCTGGCCACCTCCGCGGGCTGCTTGCTCCGGTCCTTGAAATCCACCCCCACGAAGGCCCCCACCATCTCCAGGCCCCTCGCCGCCAGATCCTCCTTAAGCCGGACGGGATCCGGGGAAAGGCTTCGCGACCACTCCGTGGCCCGGTACCCCGCCCGCTGTATCTCGTCCAGGATCCTGGGATACGGCACCCAGGGCCGGTACTCGGGAACGTCCTCGTTGTTCCAGTTGATGGGCGATGTGGCGATCCTCACCTCGGCCTCCTCATCAGAAGAACAGGCGCCTCCGCTTCAAGGCTTCCTCGTAGCGCTTCCTCGCCTCCTGGACCCCGGGAACCTCGGAAACCTCGGCCACCGGCACGTCCCAGAAACCGTAGCTGGGAACCCGCTTGCTGGGATCCACATGGGCCACCACCACCCGCACCCCCTGGGACCCCTTCGCCTGCCCCAGGGCCTCCGCCAACTCCTCCCGGCCTGCGGCCTCCCAGACTGCGGCGCCCATAGCCTTGGCATGGGCGGCAAAGTCCACGCGGAGGTACTCCCCGCGCGCATCCTTCAGCTCGTTGCCGAACTCCGCTGATCCCAGGCTTTGCTGCAGCCCACGGATGGACTGGAACCCGCGGTTCTCCACGAGGACCAAAAGGAAGGACAGGCCGTACGCCTTGGCGGTAACCAGCTCGGAGTTCATCATGAGGTAGCTCCCGTCGCCGATGAAGACCACGATCTCCCGGGTGGGGTCCGCCAGGCGCACCCCGAGCCCCGCAGGGATCTCGTAGCCCATGGTGGAGTACCCGTACTCCACGTGGTAGCCCTTGGGATCCCGGGCCCGCCAGAGCTTGAGGAGGTCACCCGGCATGCTCCCCGCCGCATTGATGACCACGGCCTCGGGGAAGAACCGGTTCACGGTGGCGATCACCTCCGCCTGCGACAGGGAGCCCTCCTCCCTCAGCAACCGCCCAAGCTCCTCCTCCCAGGCCCTCTTGAAAGCGGCGATCTCCTCCCGGTAACCCTCGGGCACCCTGTGGCCCCCAAGGCTTGCGGCCAGGGCCGTCAGGGCCTCCCTGGCGTCGGCCACCAGGGCCAACCCCCCTAGCTTGTGGGCATCCGAGGAGGCCACGTTGATGCCCAGGAAGCGCACCCCTGGGTTTTGGAAGAGGGTCCTGGAGCTGGTGGTGAAGTCGCTGAGGCGGGTGCCCACCGCCACCACCAGATCCGCCCTCTCCGCCAGGCGGTTCGCCGCCGCTCCCCCGCTCGCCCCGATGGGCCCCACGTTGAGCGGGTGGTCAAAGGGGAGGCTGCCCTTCCCCGCTTGGGTTTCCGCCACGGGAAGGCCGGTGGCCTCCACCAACCGGGCCAGCGCCTCCGTCGCCCCGCTGTACCGAACCCCTCCCCCTGCGATGACCAGGGGCCGCTCCGCACGCCTGATCAGGTCCGCCGCTAAACCCACCGCCTCGGGCTCCGGAGGCGGGCGGCGAACCCGCCAGACCTTGGGGGCGAAGAAGCCCTCGGGCCAGTCGAAGGCCTCCGTCTGCACGTCCTCGGGAAGGGCCAGGACCACGGCTCCCGTTTCCACGGGGTCGGTGAGAACCCGCATGGCCTGGGGCAAGGCGGAAAGGAGCTGCTCGGGACGGGTGATCCGGGCAAAGAAGCGGGCCACAGGGCGGAAGGCATCGTTCACGCTGGCATCGAAGTCCTGGGGGTGCTCCAGCTGCTGGAGCACGGGGTCGGGAAGGCGGTTGGCGAAGTAGTCGGAGGGGAGAAGGAGGACCGGCAGGCGGTTGATGGTGGCCGCCGCCGCCCCCGTGACCATGTTGGTGGCCCCAGGTCCTATGGAGCTGGTGCAGGCGAAGGTGCTGAGCCGATCCATGTGCTTCGCATAGGCTATGGCCGCATGGACCATGGCCTGCTCGTTCTGAAAGCGGTAGAAGGGCAGGTCCAGCTCGCGGTGGCTAAGAAGGGCCTCCCCCAGGCCCGGAAGGTTCCCATGGCCGAAGATGCCGAAAACCCCCCGGATGAGGCGGACGCGCCTCCCATCCCGCTCCGCATACTGGGACGCCAAGTAGCGCACCAGAGCCTGGGCTACGGTTAGCCTCATTCCTTCACCTCCTTTAGGTCCAGCCCATGGCCACCGGCCATGAGCTGCATCAGCTCCTCCCTGTCGATCTCCCCCCGACGGAAGGTTCCGAGGCTCTCCCCCTGAAACAGCACGGTGAACCGGTCCCCTACCGCCAGGGCGTGGAGGGGGTTGTGGGTGATGAACACCACCCCGATCCCCCTGTCCCGCATCCTCTCCATGACCTTCAGCACCTGGGCGGCCTGGCGCACCCCCAGGGCGGAGGTGGGTTCGTCCAGGATCAGGACCTTGGCCCCCAGGAAGACCGCCCGGGCTATGGCGATCGCCTGCCGCTGCCCCCCGGAGAGGGTACCCACGGGTTGCCTGAGGTCCGTGAGGTGGATGCCGAGCTCCTCCAGGTGGCGCCGTACCGCCTCCGCCGCCCGGGGCAGGTCGAGGATCCCGAGCCACTTGCCAAGCGGTTCCCTTCCCAGGATGAAGTTCCGGAGGACGCTCATGAGGGGAAGCAGCGCCAGGTCCTGGTACACCGTGGCGATGCCCAAGGACAAGGCCTCCCGGGGCGAGGAGAGCCGGACGGGCTGGCCTTCGAACAGGAACTCCCCGCTGGTCGGCGGGAAGACCCCCGAGAGGATCTTGATGAGGGTGGACTTCCCCGCCCCGTTGTCCCCCAGGAGGCAGTGGATCTCCCCCGGAAAGAGGTCGAAGCTCACCCCCTTGAGGGCCACCACCTGGCCGAAGCGCTTTTCCACGCCTCTAAGCTCCACCAGGGGCTTCATCGGGCCACCTCCATGGCCTTCCGCCGCAGGTGCTGGTTCAGGAGCACGGAGGCCAGGATCATGAGCCCCAGGAAGGTCAGGTACCAGTCGGTGTTCACCCCGGTGAAGAAGATGCCCTGCTGCACCATCCCCAGGGTGAGGGCCCCCAGGCTCGCCCCCAGGACGGAACCGTAGCCCCCGGTGAGCAGGCAACCCCCGATCACGGCGGCGGCGATGGCCTCCAGTTCCTTGGTCTGCCCGCGGAGGACGTCGGCGGATCCCGTGTTCAGGACCTGGATCAGGGAGAGGAGGGTGGCGAGAACGGCGGTGAGGACGAAGAGGAAAAGTTTCACCGAGGGCACGGGCACCCCCGCGTTCCTGGCCGCCACGGCATCCCCGCCAGCGGCGAAGATCCAGTTGCCGAACCGCGTGGCCAGGAGGACGAAGGAGAAGACCAGGGTGAGGAAGAGCCACCACCAGATGGAGACGGGCAGTCCCAGCCCGGTCCCCATGAGCAACCGGGCGAGGGGATCCCCCAGGGCGGGGTCCGACAGGCCGGAAAAGCGGGTGACGTTGGTCACCTCGCGGGTGATGGCGATGGTGGCCCCGCGCAGGGCGTACATGGTGGCCAGGGTCACGATGAAGGAGGGCAGCCCGGTCCTCAGCACCAGGTAGCCGTTGGCCAGACCCACGGCCACCGCCACCGCGAAGGCCAGGAGGATGGAGAGCCAGACGGGGAGGCCCCAGATCTGCACCCCGAGGGCAAACACCATCCCTGCGGCCCCGATCATGGACCCCACGCTGAGGTCGAACTCCCCGCCGATCATCAGGAGGGCCACCCCCACCGCCAGGATGCCCAGCTGGGCGGCCACCTCGAGGTAGTTGACCGTCCCCTGGGCGGTGAGGAAGCCGCTATCCCCAGCCACCAAGGCGAAGAAGGCGAACACCACAAGAAGGCTGACCAACGCACCCAGCTCCGGGGCCAAAAGAAGCCTCCGCAGGCTGGGGGCGAAGGGCCTCACCACCATCGTTCCACCACCACCTTCCTTTGGGTGTAGAA
>FMSI01023798.1_pt1 | contig 10410 bp, 5 predicted proteins | sample 1504471 | NCBI WGS metagenome assembly FMSI01 (sample SAMEA4475357, study PRJEB15587) | soil metagenome | biome: Soil; feature: Field | place: India | collected 2015-03-11 | depth 0 m
CTATCCACCCTAGACGAGAGTTGGTAACTGAAGGATTTATAGTAATTAAAGAATCCCTTGTTTGATTCATCATTTCATTAAAACGTATAATGAATTTTCCAAAACTAGTTCCAACATTAGTAGCCCCATTAGTTGGTATAGTAGCAATAACTAAAGGTCCCTCACTATCACTACCTGTTGTAAAATTTAATATACCATCACCTACATAATTTGTTCTACTTATTCTATTCCCATGGGTATCCTCAAAACTTCCACCCCAACCATACAATTTAAATTGATATTGGGTATTAGCCTTACATTGCCCTTTTAAGGTATACACTATCTGTGTAGCATCAGTTGACCAACTATAAGCCGCAGGTGTCAGAGGAGAAGGTATTGTAGAACCTGAAACACCTTCAAATATTTCAAGCCACTTTTTATTTGTATTCATTGGTCTATTGAACGAAACTCTTACATTAGTCAATTTTCGGTTTACATTTGTTGCTCCATCACTTATACTAGAGTATGTTGATCCATTATTAGTTGATATTTCAATATTTGTTATTATTGGACTGCTAAAAGTTGTAAATGTCCATGTAGTTTGTTGTAGTGCATTATTGTACCTATCTCTTATGCTATTAAATAAGGTTACTGTATATGTAGTGTTATTTTGCAATTCAGAACCAGGCGTAAGTGTAGCTGTTCTTGTTGCTTCATCATATACAACATAACATGTAGGAACTCCTGAACCTGTTAAAGTAAATGTAGTATTTGTAACATTGACAACCGGTTCACTGAAAGTAACTGTAACAGTTGGCCTTAAAGGAACACCTGTAGCGCCAACTGCCGGGTATCGATACACAATCGATGGAGAAATTATATCTTGCTCAGTTGTAAATTGCCAAGTATGAGTAGTTTGTAAATAATTCAAAGCCACATCCTTTATTCCATTTGTTCCACCCTCTACAATTACTGTATAAGTTGTATTTTGTTCTAGATAATCTACTGGTTTTAAAGTAGCTGTAAATGTTATTGGATTATACTCTATTTCAGCAGGTATGGTCATACTTCCTTTCTTTAGTGTAATTTTTGCTGTTGCATTTATAACATGTTCAGTAAATGTAACCCTGACATTTGAATTTAGTGGAACTCCTGTTGCTCCAGGAGCTGGAAAGCGACTTCCTGCCACTATTTCAGGTGGTGTAGTATCAACTACTCTTTGTGTAGTAAACTGCCATGTATATTCATTTAACATGTGATTAGGAGTTTGAGCCCTGTCTTTTATATCAGTTGTAATTTTCACAGTATACGTGGTATCACCCTGCAAATTGCCTTGAGGCATTAATGTTAAAGTTTTGTTCTGATCATCATATATTATTTGTGCAGAAACAGCGGGTTCTAAATAAAATGAAGTATTACTATAGCCCTGTATTGATTCAGAAAATGTTGCCACAACATTCCCATTTATTGCATAACCGGTAGTTCCATTTGGAGGATATGTGCTTACAACCATTGGTGGAATAGTATCGGCTGGAGTGCTGAATGACCATGACAAAGGTATTAATTGATTATTTGCCCTATCTTTAATTGCACTTGTCAAATATGCAGTAAATGTGTGTTCATATGGGAGTTCCTGTAACACTTCAATTTCAGCAGTTAAAAGTCCCTGATAATATGTCACTATTGCTGGTATAGTTTGATTGTATTGATCTTTTACATAGAAAGAACTACCATTGACCCCCCGAACATCCTCACTGAAGACTACCATTACTTTTTTGTTATTCCAGTTATTAAAACCCTCTTGTGGGATTTTCATCACTACAGTTGGGGATGTTTCATCTAAAGCTGTTATCTCAAAGGTCCATTGCAAAGGTAATAAAGGATTATTTTGTGGTGATATATCTGTAATTCCTGATATTAATTCTACTCTATAAGTACCAGTTTGCTCAATACTTGTTAATGGTATCAGCAATGCTGATGAAATTTTATTTGTTGGATCATAACTATATGTAACATTGCTTTCAACAGGGAAATTATCTGATTGTCGTATCAACCTAAAGGTTGCATTGTTTACCCCTTGTACCTGTTCGCTGAATATTACTCGCACCTCAACTGCATTACCAGGGATATCAGGCGTACCTTGTTCTGGGGTCTTAAAAACAACTACTGGTGGAGTTGTATCATAAGTAGTAGTAAAAGACCAGATAACTGTTGAAGCAAATTTATTACCCGCAACATCTTTTATGGCAGTACTGGTGCCACCAATAACAATAACAGTATATAGTGAATCATATTCAAGGTTACTGTTGGGTGTTACATTAACTCGTTTAGCTATGGGATCATAATGTATCATAGTTGAAACCAAGGAACCGTTAACATCACCCTTTTTCAATTGTATTGATTCTGGACCAATTCCACTTACTGGTTCGCTAAAATCTATTTTTATAGAAGCTGAAATAGGTATATTAGTAGCATTATCAATGGGATACTTTGATATAATTGTTGGTGGTGTTGTATCAGGCTCATTCCCTGTTTCAAATGTCCATTCTGTTTGATTTAATGTATTATTACTGGTATCCTTAATATCTGTTGTTAAAATAACCCTGAACGTGGCTTCAAATGGTAAGGGTAAATCAGGCTTGAATACAGCACTTTGTGTTGCAGGGTGATATTCAACTCTACCACTTAAATATTGACCATTATTTTCATTTTTTACTTTAAAAGAATTTTGATTAACACCAATAACTTGTTCACTAAATTTTACTTCAATATTAATATTATTCCCTACATTGCCCGCACCTTCGGATGGATACTTATAAACTATATCCGGTTTAGTTGTATCCTGAATTCTAAATTGCCAGCTAGTCGCATTCAATGGATTGTTAGATAAATCTTTTATATCCTGCGTTAATGTTACTTTATACCATACACCTTCACTCAATACAGCTATAGGTATAAATGTTGCTTGCCGCATTGAATTATTGTAACTCACACTGCCACTTACCTCAATCCCGCTATCAACACGTTCAACTTTAAACGAAGAATTACTGATTCCTGTTACACTTTCGCTAAATGTAACAGTAATAGGCGTATCTATTGGATTATCTATTGAATTATTATCAGGATTTTTTTCAATAATTACAGGTGGTGTAGTATCTGGTTCATCAGCAGTGGTAAATTCCCATTGAAGCTCATTAAGAGGGTTGTGTGCTAAGTCACGAATATTATTTGAAAGTGTAACACGATAATCTGTACCACTCGAAAGCAAAGCATAACATGTTGCAGTTTTAGTAGAATCATCATATAAAATTGTTCTATCAACATCTTCCCATGCTGCTCCGTTATACCTTTCAAGTATAAAGTTATTTCTATTAGTTACTGTATAATTTTTTATTGATTCACTAAATGTGACCTGTATTAACGCATTAGTAGGAACACTACTTCCTTCTGGATACTTTGATGTTACTGTAGGGTTGCTTTTATCATCAGTTCTAAAACTAAACTGATAAAAATCCAAATTATTACCTGCATTATCTGTTATTGTATCAGTGCAGTAAACAGTATAAAACGTCCATTCTTCTAAAGGTTGTGTTGGTCTTATTATTGCAGTTTTTGTTAGGCTATTATACTCTACAACTGCATTGATAAGTGTTGTATTGTCTTTTTTGATATACACCGTAGCACTACTTACATTTACCACCTCCTCACTAAATACAACATATATAGGTGTATTTATATCAATATAATATTGATTCTGTGGACTTTTATCTATAATGGTGGGTTTTATTGTATCTTCTTCAATACCAGTAAAGAATGCCCAGGACTCTGGCTGAAGAGCTACACCCGCTCTACTACGTATATCGCTGGTAAGTGTTACATAATATATAGCATTATAATTAAGGTTTTCAAGTGGTTTTAATGTTGCTGTATTAGTTGCATCATCATAATTGATAGTTGCAGGTACTTTTCCCGCTGCATTAAGTTTTTCAAGATAAAAAGTTTTATTGTTAATATTGATGACACTTTTATTAAAAGTTACAATAATCTGCGTATTAATGGGAACATCTGTTTGTCCTCTTGAAGGATAAAAGGCTTTTATAACAGGAGGCTCAGTATCACCATCATTTGAACTTCCAGAACAACCCAGCATAACAATAAGACTCAGTCTTATTATTAATAATAACAGATTTAACGATTGAGAAGTTTTAATGTTATTAAATACCCACATATCATTCATCATTTTAATAAAATTTAGTCATCCCTATAATACATTGGACTATAATGCAAAACATACTTTACTCTTTTCTGTGGAATTTCAATAGAACCATTTATCGAGATTATTTCTAATAAATTACCCTTGGCTAAAACCCAGCCTTTATATACAGTCCCACTTGTAGTTACTACTTTAGTTAACTGTCCCTTTTGTTGAGCCATCATTGCCAACTCAATTTCTTCTTTAAAATTTATATAACTAAAACGTAATAGTTTATCATGCAAAAATTGTTGTGCTATATCATCATGTTTATTATCCACATAAAAAAGTGCCGCCATTGACTCATAATCCTGTAAAAGATACATGGGTATAGCACCATATTCGGTTTTTGAACCTGCTATTAAAAATTGATTTTTACTTACTATGGACTTGCTATATTTATAATTACCAACATAATAATTAACATTTAACTTTCCATCAATACAAGAAATACATGAAGTATCATTATCTGTCATTATAACCATATATTTAAAATCACCCATTACAGAGGCATTTGTTGCCTGTATTTGAGCGTTTTTAAATATTTTTTTAGAGTAAATTGCCATAAATCCTTTATTTATTTTAAGTGAAAGTTCATTACTACTATTATCGACCCGCTCAAATATAATATTGCTGTCACCGCTAATGAGCATAATAAAATCTGAACTTTTTACAATGCAGTATGATGAATCTTTGAGCTGTAATATATCAAAATTTTTAAGGTATTGATATTTCAAAGGAATAACATCATTAAGCAAAACATTTCCATAATATTTGTCTATATATAATTGTTTTTTACTTTTATTACTACATTGATTTAAAAATATAAATAATATAAGACTAAAAAGAAAAATATATCTTTTATTCACTTTCATTGGTATTTTTAATAGACTTTTTGTCATAAAAATCAAATAATTTTTAAAATAATTATACTCATAATTATTGGTTTAAATAGAATCTTATTCTATAATTTTCCATAAAATAGAACATCCAGACGGAATGTAACAATAACCCTGTTAAGAATTTAAAAAAATATTCATTTAAAGTCAACATTTTTTTTTCAATAAACACTTTTTTTTTAATTTATAAATCCAGTTTTTTTCAAATTATCTTAATAAAATTATTGATATATTTAAAATTTATCTTTTACAATATAAAAAAATAAAGAAAAAATATTGACATATTAAAAGATTTCTTTATTTAAGTATATGTTTATTTATTTTTTAAAATTATAACTTTTTATTTTGGAGGATAGGCATGAACAAGTATTCTCATCTCATCTCATCTCATCTCATCTAAATTATTATTCGTCTTTCCATTGCTTGTGTTTCTTGTGCTAACGTCAGTATCATGTTTAAATTACAACTCCCCGTCGGCCGTTTCGGATTCTTTGGAAAAATACAACTATTACTTCAAGATAATTGTCAGCGATGAAAAAATGCGATCAATGAGCAGTGAACAGTTGGACAACATCGTAAAACACGTATCGACCATCGAAAATGAATTTCAGAAAAAGCTTATAGACACAGGGAGAGCGAGAAATGCCGATGCGGTGAATCGCTTGTCTTTGATCGCAGCGGAATTAATTTCAAATGAAGCGATATCTGAAAGCATGTATGCTCTGATGCAGGCAGGGGTGGGAGTTGACTTTTCCTGCAATGAAATGGTAAGAGATAATTTCAAAGAACAGAGCGGCAGATATGCATCGAAAGTATATGCACATGTGTATACCTTTACAGGAAACAATTCAATAAAAAATGCGCAATGGGAAAGGAGCGCAGTTTCAGTGTCTGCGGTTAGGAATTATGAAAATGCGGGAGTTCCCATGGAAGGAGTCATAAATGGCAAAAGTGAAATATCAATACAGGGCGAATTTAAAAACGAAGCGTTAATTCAGGATTACTACAGTGGAATTCTTGAAGAGGTGGCATCGCGTAATGATGTTATGGTTGAAGAGTCGGCAAATGGAGCAATTACGCTGACTCTTGCCAACGGCGTTGAAATGGAATTTATCGCTGATGGTAATGGCGAGGTAAGGGGTTTTAAGAAGAAATGGCAAAAAGTTAAAACTCTTGTTAAAGAAAACAGGCCTAGGGTTGTTGGCGCAGTTGTTTTTGCTACTGGGGGGCTTTTAGCATTGTATGCTAATGCTATTCCGGGCATAGGTCAGATTTTATCTTATGCTGGTGCTACCTGTTTGATGTTTTCAGGTGCAAATATGATGAAAAATAATGAATACTATATAGGTTGTGAATTTAAGAGAAATTTGGATGATAGTGAAAAATAAACCTTTAATACCAGTATTGTTTAAAACCTCCCCAGCATGTGCAGGTGGATGTTTTAAAACTATTATACTGTTGTGTATAGGTTAATTATCACATTTCAGGAAAGGAGCGATATTATGAAAATGAAAAAATATATGCTATGCGTAGCGGTATTACTTATCGCGATACAACTGCTTGCCTCAGTAAAAGCTACCGCGCAATCAAGAAAAGTAATAACAAACATAATGTATTCTCCTGTTTCTTATAATCATTTTTTTGGCAGTATTTCTGGAATGAATGATGAATACGGGTTTAAAGAACAGTTTTACGATGTACCTGTAAAACGGATTGTTATGGAAAAACTTTATGATGTAAGTTCATGGGAAACTTTTTGGGGTTTTAGTTTTATATTAACTCACAATCGAATAAATACGGGCCACAATCCTTACGGTGGCATTGAATATGAGAAAAAAGGTACGAGCATTACGACACTTTCATTTGGGTTTACGCATGTGCCTGCAATCAGTTTTATCTCAAAACAATTATTTTTAAAAATGACGATTGCTCTTTCCATAATGCAAATATGGCGGAAAGAAGTTAATAGTGATGGAGACATAGGAGGCACATATATAGATATTGGGTTGCGGTATGTATTTTCCTCTGAATCAAAATACAAATTTAATGTGGGCATAGACTTTTCGTATTCGGACACTTTCTTGAAACATGAAAATGCATATAAGGGAATTGCTTTAGGCGGCATCTATCCCTATGTGGGGATCATGTGGTGACCATTATAGTAGTATGTAAAGAAAATATTGAGTGTGGATAAAATGCAATGTTGAATCTTTTCCTCACTTAGTACTGCTTACGTTTAAGATATAGTCTGTTTGTAAGTATTTTTTGTCTTTATAGCGTACATGGGTCTATGGTCAATTTATTTTAAATTTTGAGTTATATGAAAATAGCTAACTATGTACTTATTCCCTTTTACTGTGACACTATCCTGAACAAAAAAGGAATAACTATCACCTTCCCCTGTATTTCATCAGGTACTTTACCAAAATTTTTTGATAACCGTATGGCATCAATACATGATTCATCTATAGCTTTATTACCAAGTGAATCAACAAGCACAATATCCAGTACATTTCCCTCACGGTCCATCGTAAAGTATAGTTTAATATCCTGCGTTGGTATTGCCATTATACGCATTCTTCCTGGTGCCATACTTCCTGTCATTGGATTATATCCATAGATAACAGCATTTGCCAGTAACGGAGGATGCCAATTAGCAGCCACTTTATCTTTCATATTCTTGAAATATTCAAATGGCTTGAATTTTAATGTATTAAAAGAAAAAAAGCCATCGCTGGAAAAAAACAGCGCATTTTTTGGTGTGATGCTGTATTTATCGGGTATACGCGTAAATTCACTATCGCCTTCATATTCGGGGATACCACCAGCCGCTTCCTTTAAAAATGTTATGGTATATTCAGTATTTTCCTCTGATACCATCAGCTTATCTTTTGATGTTGCACTGCTGGCAATTCCACCTTTTCCTAATTGTCGAACTCCTTTCTGCAACTTAAAATCTAATGAATTGTTAAGCCACCTTTCGCCCTTTTCTTTTGTAATATAACCTTTGGCCCTTGACGTTTTATCTGAAAGCAACGTGTTCTTATTTATATCTTTGATATCATCCTGATTAATGTTGACAATGATATCCCTGCCTTTGAAGAGCGAATCAACCTGCTGCTTTGAAAAAAATATTCCATACCGCATTTGTGCAATTGTAAAAGAAACAATCACAATGGTGTGCATAAAAAACGAAATTAAAAGCACCAAATCAAATCTTATTTCGGCACGTTCCATTTTCCAATACCTTTTCTGTATAATTTAGTCTGGTCACGTACCTCTTTCAGCATCTTTTTATGTTCTGCTGTAAATTCTACATTACGCCGTAACATCATTGTTTTGCACGTAGCAAAATATTTATCTTCTGATGGCAAGTCAACAATGTGCCCATCAATATACCAGGTAAATGGCGGTATAAATTTTGGAGTTATCATACCATTATGAATAACCATACAAGCCGGTCCCATGATTGTGCCTGTATTAATTAGTGTACCTATACTTGTCATTGTAAAATCACCAATAAAACAACCTACCTTGAGTAATCCTGTATTAATTTTTTCATCACCTAAATATAATTTAACAGTTGTATAATTATTTTTCAAATCACTGTTTGTAGTAAGTGCACCCAAGTTAACCCACTGCCCAATATATGAATGCCCTATGAATCCTTCGTGGTATTTATTCACAAATCCATGAAAAACACTTTCTTCCACTTCGCCACCTATTCTGCAGCAAGGGCCTATGCTGCAACCATCTCTCACTTTTGCCTGTAATAACACAGAATTATCGCCAATGCTGCACGGCCCATCAATGCGTGTGAATGACCGTATACTGCATCCTTTTCCAATATAAACCGGCCCTTTGGTGCAATCTACAACAACATACGGTTCTACTGTTACATCTTCTTCTATTATTATTTGAGAGCTATCGCCAATAATTGTTACATTTGCTTTTGTGCCAGTATTTTTTTTCAGCAAAAAATCTTGTGTGATAATAGTACCGTTATTATTGACAAGTTCCCACAAAGAAGTCAGCACATCACCATTATATTCACGGTGCGATGGTATGTTCTGTAAATAATTGTGGACATCCTCAGTAGTGGAAAATTGCGGTATTGTACTATCGTGCATCTTTGCAAGGACTGGAATACTGTTATATGTATATACAGTTTGCTCCTGTATGTTCGATAGCTCCGGATATACAATTCTTGCATTAATAAAAAGAAGATCTTCAGGATGATTGATGTTAACTGGTTCATTGATGTGTAAGTGTGGATACTGCAAATGAGCTATCGCCCCCAAATGATGCCGTGTGTAAAAGTATGTATTGTCAGGAAACGATGATGCAAACAACGTAGCATATCGTTCCCACATTGTAAACAGGCCACAACGTATATCCCACACAGGCCGTGTGAGCGTAATTGGAAAAAAGTTATTATACTTTGAATCTTCAAAAATTATTATTTTCATAGTTGATAAAAATTAATGAAAGATAGTATCATAGAATACACATCTTAAACGAATACAATCCGATTGTCCGTAAAATAGCGACACTTAACACAATTGTCAACAATATTAAATCAAAAAGCCACTCTTGTATGAGTGGCTTTTGCATATTCACTACTTTACTGGTAAATTTACTTATTTGCTTCTTCTTCAGCAAACTCTTTCTTGCGCTCTTCTATAACCTTTTCAGCAATCCTGCCAGAGATTGGCTCATAATGTGAAAAGCGCATCTCAAATGTTGCCTTGCCACTGGTCATTGCACGCAGGTCAATGGAGTAGCGCAACATCTCAGCTAGCGGCACCAGCGCTTTAACCACAGAAATTGGTGAGTTGCCTTCCTCATCGGAACTTCCCATACCAAGAACCTTGCCACGCCTGCTGGTAATGTCATTTAAAATATCGCCCATTGAATCCTTTTCAACATAGACATCAACTTCCATAATGGGCTCCAGTAGTATGGGACCTGCTGACTCAAGTCCTTTTTTCAATGCCTGGCGCGCTGCTATCTTAAATGACATTTCAGAAGAGTCTACCGGATGATATGAACCATAGTAAAGCTCTACCGAAACATCTACAACCGGGAAGCGTGCAAGTACACCCTCATCCATACCTTCACGCAATCCTTTTTCCACAGCAGGGATGAAGTTGCGCGGAATAACGCCGCCAACAATGCTGTCAATAAATTCAAAGCCCTTACCACGCTCTAAAGGTGCAACACGTATAAATACTTCGCCATACTGCCCATGTCCCCCCGTTTGCTTTTTGTGTTTATACT
>FMSI01013441.1_pt1 | contig 10401 bp, 8 predicted proteins | sample 1504471 | NCBI WGS metagenome assembly FMSI01 (sample SAMEA4475357, study PRJEB15587) | soil metagenome | biome: Soil; feature: Field | place: India | collected 2015-03-11 | depth 0 m
AAAAATTTAGTTAGAGTTAAAAAAATAACTCAAAAAAGTACAAAATAATTATCTATTTGAGTTCTTTTATCGATTCGATTTGCTATAGAGTGACCGATTTTGCTCCTATACTCAACCCTTTATTTTTATCTCTAAACCAGAAATTGTGAAATAGACCTCGGTTGCTAAATTTGCAATTTTTTGATTGAATAAACCAGCCCAGTCTCTAAATCTTCGCGAAAGCTCGTTATCAGGCACAATCCCCATTCCAACCTCATTAGAAATTATAATAAGAAGCATATTATAGGTTTCCTGAAAGGAACATAGAACATCTATAAACTTTTCGCGCTCCTCTTTAATTAGATTGTTATCTTTCTGTCTTGTTAAGAGGTTTGATAACCAAAGGGTCAGACAGTCTATAACTATACACTGATATTTCCCCATAACCTTTTTTAATGTTTCACTTAAGCTGATAGGCTCTTCATAGAGATCCCAATCTTTTCCTCTCTGCTTTTTATGATTTTGAATCCTCTCCTCCATCTCGTAATCGAGAGGCTCAGCGGTAGCAATATAAGCCTTTTCATTAAAGGGGGAAGCGAGTTTTAGAGCAAGGGAGCTTTTACCGCTCCTTGCTCCACCAACTATGAAAATTATCTTACTTTTATTAGATTGCATTTATTTTTTATCATGAGAGGCTAATTCTTTATCAAAAAGACCTTTAAGAATTAAATTGGCACAAAATTTCCCGCACATCGTGCAGGTAGAATTATCTCCATTGTCTCTTTTAGACTTAATCTCTTTAGCTTTTTCTGGGTCTATAGCATATGCAAACTGTTCTTGCCATCTCATGTCTCTCCTTGCTTTTGAGATTAATTTGTCAGTCTCTGTATCATTTCTTTTAATCATATCACCAATATGGGCTCCTATCCGAGCTGATATCACCCCTTCACGAACATCCTCAGGGAAAGGTAACCCGAGATGCTCTGCTGGTGTCACATAACAAATGAAATCAGCTCCATATGCAGAAGAGAGTGCAGCCCCTATTGCAGAGGTAATGTGGTCATAGCCAGGGGCTATATCAGTTGTGATGGGTCCTAACATATAGAAGGGGGACTCTCCGCTCATCTTCTTCTGGAGGATTATTGTGGCTTCAATTTCGTTAATTGGAATGTGTCCAGGTCCTTCTACCATAGTCTGACAACCGGCTTCCCTGCCAATCTCAGCGAGTTCACAATTGATAATTAACTCCTGCATCTGGACTCTATCGTTAGCATCATGTATAGCTCCTGCTCTAAAACCGTTGCCAAGGCTTAAGACTACATCATATTTCTTTAAGATCTCAACAACTCTATCAAAATGTTCAAATAAAGGATTTTCTTGGTTGTTATGTTCCATCCACGCAACCATGTAAGAGCCACCTTTTGATACTAATCCACCGTAGCGATAATGTTGTCGCCTAAGCATCTCTACAGTTCTTCTATTGATTCCACAATGAATAGCCATGAATGAAACACCCTCACTACACTGTCTCTCTGTAATCTCAAATAGAAGCTCCTTAGGCATCTTCACTGCTGCACCATATTTCTCAATGCTGATTGCAAAGGCTTCATAAAGAGGAACTGTACCAATAGGGAGATTTGTTGCTGACATCACAGCTTTCCTTATACCCCTAATATCGCCCCCTACACTTAGATCCATCAAAGTGTCTGCACCATATTTTTCAGCTATTTTTGCTTTTTGCACTTCCATCTCAAGGTCTATAATATCGGTAGAGGTACCAATAGAAGCATTTACTTTGGTCCTTAAACCTTTACCTATGCCTATTACCTTTGCTTTTCTGCTTGGATTTGCGGGAATCACTATCTTGCCTTCTGCAACCCTTCTTCGAATTATTTCTGGTTGCACTCCCTCATCCATAGCAATAATTAGCATCTCTGGGGTTATTTCCCCACTTTTTGCTCTTTGTAGTTGTGTCATCTTGTCTCCTAAATAATCTCCTAAATAAAAAATCCTCAGAATCGCAGGTTCTGAGGATTGCACCCTTTTTTCTTCACCCTCTAAGGTCCTTAACAATACTTTTTAGGACCCCCTCTCTATCCGCGAGAGAGTTTAATTAAGTCTGCAGGCAGGTCTTCTGGCTTCCGGACCTTGTGGGTATCTATTCTATCATAGATACTCTGCCTACTCACCGCCTTCCCATTTGCATAAGCAAACAGTGGCATATTGGCTTTCGATTTCCGGTTACAGCGGCGGGACCGCCTCCGAATCGGTTTTTAGCCTCACGGAGTTCCCTTTTAAGCTTTTCAGCACCTGCGTCTCTATTATAAACTAAGGGCAAATGGGAATGTCAATTTAATCTATTCTTCCCTTCCTTCTACTCTGATAAATAAAGTTTTATCAGAAACTACAGGCAACTCATCTATCTCTTTTAATGCCTTTAGGACATTTCTCTCGGTAGCAAGGTGGGTCAATATAACAACAGGGACTGATCCACCTTTTCTTCTACCTTTCTGAATTACTGAAGCAATGCTTATATTATAATTGCCTAAGATGCCAGATATTTTTGATAAGACCCCTGGTTTATCAAGGGCTGAAAATCTGAAATAGTATTTACTCTCTACTTCTTCCATCTCTTTGATTTTAAACTTGGAGTTTTCATAATTTAATTTCCAAGGTCTTATTTTTAGAGAATCCCCTCCAGTTATTATCTTACCGATTTCAACAATGTCTGCTACAACAGCACTACCCGTTGGCATATCTCCTGCTCCCTTACCATAGTAAAGAGTTGAACCTACTGAGTCACCTTCAACATAAATTGCATTGTAAACACCATCAACTTTAGAGATTAAATAGTCGTTTGGGACCATTGTAGGATGTACCCTCATCTCAATTTCACCATTAGTTGCCTTTGCTATTGCAAGAAGTTTTATCTTATAACCGAGCTCTAAGGCGAATTCTATATCCATTGATGTCATTTTAGTTATGCCTTCTTTATAAACCTTGTCATATAAAAAGGGAATCCCAAATGAAAGGGCAGAGAGAATAGTAAGCTTATGGGCCGAATCTATTCCTTCTACATCAAGAGTTGGATCGGCCTCAGCATAACCCAGTCTTTGAGCCTCCTTCAATGCTTGAGTAAAGTCTACCTTTTCATTAGTCATCTTTGTAAGTATGTAATTAGAAGTGCCATTAATTATTCCATATATTGCTAAGATATGATTTGCAACCAAACCTTCTTTTAGTGTTTTTATTATTGGAATACCACCAGCAACTGAAGCCTCAAAACCGAAGAAAACTTTGTTCTTTTCAGCTTCTAAGAATATTTCATTCCCATGAGTTGCAATTAGAGCTTTGTTGGCAGTTATAACATGTTTTTTGTTCCTAAATGATTGAATAATAAAATCTTTTGCAGGGGATATTCCTCCGATAAGTTCGATCACTATATCAATTTCAGTGTCATTAATAATCTCATAAGCATCAGTAGTGAGCATATCTCTGGGTATCTTTATATTCCTATCTTTCTCAAGATCAAGGTCTGCTATTTTTTTAAGTTTAAAATCTATACCAGTTCTTTTTTTAATTAATTCTGCGTTCTGTAAAAGGATCTTAACTGTTCCGGAACCAACAGTCCCAAAACCTATTATACCTATATTTATTGTTTTAGCCATCAATTACTCCATGCTACTTATTCAAAGCTTTTTTAATACCTTTAACAGCTTGTTTAATTCTATGTTCGTTTTCTACAAGGGCAAATCTCACATATTCATCTCCTCCTTCGCCGAAGCCAACACCAGGAGATACTGCCACTTTAGCTTCCGTTAATAAATACTTAGAAAACTCCAGAGAACCCATTTTCTTAAATTTTTCGGGTATTTTAGCCCAGACAAACATCGTTGCCTTTGGCGGCTCTACAATCCAACCTGCTTTGTTAAGACCTCTAACCAGGACATTTCTACGAGATTCATAGGTCTCTCTGAATTTTTGAACACAATCCTGAGGTCCTCTTAAAGCCACTATTGCAGCTATTTGGATAGGTTGGAACATGCCATAATCGAGGTAACTTTTTATCTTAACAAGAGCTCCCACAATCTCTCTGTTGCCAACGCAGAAACCCACACGCCAACCAGCCATTGAATAGCTCTTTGTTAATGAGAAGAATTCAACACCTACATCTTTAGCACCCTGGACCTGTAAAAAGCTCGGTGCCTTATAATCATCGTAAACAAGATCTGCATAAGCAAAATCATGTACAACAATTATATTGTTTTCCTTTGCGAAATCCACAACCTTCCTGAAAAAGTCTAAACCCTCAACAACCAATGTAGTTGGATTATGAGGGAAATTTATAATTAACATCTTTGGTCTTGGCCAAGTTTTTTTAAAGGCTTTCTCCATCTCGGCAAAAAAATCAACACCTTTACCTATAGGGATGCTACTGACTTCGCCACCAGCTATTATCACACTGTAAGGATGTATAGGATAAGCTGGTGTTGGAGTCATTACTACATCACCAGGTTGAACTGTTGCTAAAATAAGATGAGATAAGCCTTCTTTTGATCCAATGGTAGCGACAGCTTCCGTTTCAGGATCTAAATCCACATTAAATCTTCTTTGATACCATTCACATATCGCCATTCTGAGATGAGTTATTCCCTTTGAGGCAGAATATCTATGATTTTTTGGATTTTTTGCTGCTTCACACAATTTATCTATGACATGTTTTGGAGCTGGCATATCAGGATTCCCCATCCCTAAATCTATTATATCTTCACCTTTTCTTCTGTATTCCGTTTTCAAAGTGTTTACTATTGCAAATACATAAGGTGGGAGTCGTTTGATTCTATTGAACTCATAGGTCATTAAGAGCCTCCTTTTTCGAATTGTTTGGAAATTATAACATTTTTTTATTTATCCAATAAATCTAAATCCTGTTCTTACTCCTAAAAATGCTCAATTTAAAGACATTATCACTCTAAATCCTTAGGGATTTCTCTAAGTTTTCTATTGTGTCTTTTTTTAATCCCTATAGCTTATCTCGATCGCTTTAGTTTATGTAACGAACTGCTAAAAGGAGGGCCGACCCCTCAGGTATTAAATTTAAATTATCTTTTTTGTTGGGCATTTTCTATTTTCTCTCTTAATAATATCTGATAGATATCGCCTCTGTAAGTTTAGTCTTTGTTGAGATTTGATCTTATAACTCTATGATATGTTTCTCTTTTTTTATCTTATCAAGGCATCAGGAGGAAAGATTATATATTTCAAAAGCATTCATCGAGCTTCTTACGAGAGGACCTGATACTACGTGATCAAACCCTAAGGAAATGGCTAAACTTTTTAATTCTTGAAATTCTTCTAAGGTTAGATACTTTTTAACAGGGATATTTCTTTTTGATGGTCTTAAGTATTGGCCAATGGTGAGTATTTCACAGCCTGAATCTTTTAATTTAAGCATCGTATCATAAATTTCATCAAGACTTTCACCTAACCCAACCATCAGCCCTGATTTTATCTTGATGAGAGGTTTGAACTTTGAAGCCTCAGCTATTACTTTAAGAGATCGTGAAAAATCAGCTTGCGGCTTTAAAGAGGGGTAAAGCCTTTCGACGGTCTCAATGTTATGATTAAAAACATCTGGAAATTCAGCTAGAACCAATCTCAAGGCATGCAGATCACCTTGAAAATCAGGCGTGAGAACCTCAACTTTTATATTGGGGAGGTTTTCCTTAAGTACTCTAATAGTGCTGGCAAAGTGAGAGGCTCCACCATCGTTGAGGTCATCTCTTGTTACTGAAGTTAAAACAACATATTTTAGACCCATCTCTTTGACTGCCAAAAGGATCCGAAAGGGCTCAGAGGAATCAACCTTGCAAGGAGTGCCGTTTTTCACCGAGCAGTAAGAACAATTTCTGGTACATACATCCCCTAGTATCAAAAATGTTGCTGTAGGTATTGAAAAGCAAAGACTTTTATTAGGACATCGAGCTTCTTCACATACTGAATGGAGGGAGTGTTTTCTCAAAATCTTCTTTGTAGCACCAATACCTGATAAGTTTATCTTGAACCATTTTGGCAAAGGCATATTTTATAAAATACAGAAGTTTAAAAAAAACTTGCAAGATAACGCAATAAAAGTTTTTACTTTAACATTCAACAAAATTATGATAGGATACTTAAAAAAGTAAAATGGCTGATTCTAAAAAAATAAGTATTAAAAGAGTTCCAAAAAAGATTTTAATAATTAAGCCGAGCTCTCTTGGAGATGTTATACATAGCCTACCTTTTTTGAATGCTATCAAAAATTCTTTTGAAACAACGGAGCTCCATTGGATGATCTCTAAAGGATTGGAAGGTATTTTTGAAAATCATCCAATGGTTAGTAAACTTTGGATAATAAATAAAGATAAATGGAAGAAGATTGACAACTTAAGTAAAACATTTCTTGAGTTTAAAAACCTCTTCAGGGAGTTAAAAGAAGAATTTTATGATATCACTGTTGATCTTCAAGGCCTATTTAGAAGTGGCCTTATAACTTTTGCAACTCATGCACCTATAAGGATAGGCTTTAAGGAAGCCAGAGAATTTAGTACAATTTTTTACACATTTAGGGTAGAAGGAGGAAAGGATATCCACGCGGTCGACAGATATCTTAAGATTGCAGAAGCAATGGGATGTAATATTAATGAGGTAATTTTTCCTTTACCATTAGCCTTAGAATCAGATTATATTAAAAAGGTGATAGAAGACCTAAAAGAATATGCCGTTTTTGTTCCTACCGCTCGATGGAAAACGAAACAATGGCCATCCGAAAGATTTGCCAAAATTGCAACTCTTTTGGACATAAAAAGTGTGATAATAGGAAGTAAAGCTGATAAAGAAATCTCAGATTTTATCGAAGCAAACTCTCAAGGGAATGCTATATCTTTGGCAGGCAAGACAACCCTTGTAGACCTTATAGCATTATTTAGAGGCGCTAAATTTGTTATAGCAAATGACTCGGGTCCTATGCATTTAGCTGTCGCTTGCGGAGCCCCTGTCATAGCTATTTTTGGTCCTACAAATCCGATAAGAACAGGACCATACTTTGGTAAGCGTATAGTACTGAAAAGTTATCTTTCCTGCTCCCCTTGTTATAAACGAAGCTGTAAGACTATTAGGTGTCTTGAATCTATATCTGTTGATGATGTTTACAAAGCCATTGAAAAGGTTGTTCTTTGAAAGTAGGGAATATACGATTTGCCATACATAAATTTTCGAAACCTCTTCTGAGAGAAGGCATTATTTCCAAATAATTTTTGATATTACTTTAAAGAGAAAATCTTGGAGGAGCTATGAAATTGAATAAAAATGCTCTTCAACTTATTGGGAATACACCTCTTGTAAAGATTAACAAATTGGTCTCTGAAGAAGATGCTGAAGTATATGCAAAACTTGAAGGCTGTAACCCAGGAGGTTCTGTAAAGGATAGGATTGCACTTGCGATGATTGAGGAAGCAGAAAGGGAGGGCAAATTAAAAGAGGGCGGAACAATAATAGAACCTACAAGTGGAAACACTGGAATAGGACTCGCTTTGGTCTGTGCTGTAAAGGGTTATAACCTAATACTTACCATGCCTGAAACTATGTCAATAGAACGGAGACAACTATTACGGGCATATAATGCTAAATTAATCTTAACCCCAGGAGAAAAAGGAATGCTTGGGGCTGTAGAAACAGCCACAAAAATCTTGTTAGAGAATCCCGATTATTATATGCCCCATCAATTTGATAATCCTGCTAATCCCGAGATTCATCGCAGAACAACGGCCATTGAAATAATAGAAGCTCTTGGTGACATCCCTGACGCTTTTGTGGCAGGAGTTGGAACAGGGGGGACGATAACTGGTGTAGGAGAGGTCTTAAGACAAAAAAAATCTAATATATTGATTGTAGCTGTAGAACCTGCAGGATCGCCAGTCCTTTCAGGTGGTATGCCTGGCAAACACAGAATCGCAGGAATCGGCGCAGGTTTCTATCCAGGAGTATTGAATACTAAAATTTATGATGAGGTGATAAAGGTTACAGATAGAGATGCCGAAAAAGTTGCACAACAATTAGCAAAAAAGGAGGGTTTACTGGTGGGAATATCTTCAGGAGCAGCTATGTGGGCAGGACAAATAGTTGCAAGAAGACTTGGCAGAGGCAAAAAGATTGTTGTCATCTTCCCTGACAGGGGTGATAGATATTTAAGCACTAGTTTGTTTGGCTGTGGATAAAAAAATTTTTTTATTTTCAGTGCGTTTCCATCTCCTATGAATCCATAACCATTCGGAAGGATGAGTTTTTATATACTTTTCTATATACCCTGAGAAATTTTTTGTATCCTCCAATATAGCTTTTTCGAAATCAACTTCTCTTGATAAGGTAATCTCAGGATATATGTTAATTACATGTTTATCTCCTTCACGATTTATAAAAATAGGTAGAACAGGAGCTCCAGTTTTTCTGGCTATTAACGCTGGCATTTTTGTGGTCCAGGCAGGTTTTCCTAAAAAATCGATAATAAATCCCTCATTGCTTAAGACAGCTTGATCCATTAGAATCCCGACAGGATTATTGAGTTTAAGCTCAGTTAATATGCCTTTGAGAGCTCCTTTTTTGTAAAGTATTCTATTACCATATTTAGACCTTAATTTCTCAACTAAACTATTTAGAAGGGGATTATTTTGTTCTCTGACAACAATGGCAGTATTTTCAATCTTTAATCCAAAAGTTAAAGCCATTAGTTCCCAATTTCCACAATGTCCTGTTATGAATATTATTCCCCTTTTTTTCTTTTTGGCTTTTTTGTAATACTCAATTCCTCTGATCTCTGTATCATCTATAATCTTAGCTCCAAAGCCACAATAGATCTTTATTATCTCGACTAAAGACTTACCAAGATTTTTAAAGCTTTCTTTGCAAATATTTACAGCGTCTTTAGGAAAAAACTTGAGACTTGAAATATTTTCAATTGCAATCTTACGCCGACTACTCCAAGTATAGAATAAAAGCAATCCAAAAATATCGCCAGCCTTAATTGCTATTTTTTTAGGAAGCAACGCAATTATAAAAGAGACCAAAATTATTAAGAAAACTTGAAGAAGATATTTAATTAACATCAATTATCATTATCTTTCTTTTTTTCTTTTTCTTCCCCTTCTTTATCTTTCTTTTTTTCAAGGGCTTCTGCAATCTCTGTTAGACGCTTCAAGACGAGATAATTTATAGTTCCTTCTGGATAAGTGCCATCTTCATTCATTTCGCCTACAGGCATACCAGTCAATATTTCAAGCCCTTCCTCCATTTTATCAATTGCATAGATGAAAAACTTACTCTCTTTAACAGCATTAATCACATCCTCTTTAAGCATTAAATTTTTAATGTTCCTTCTTGGTATTATTACCCCTTGCCCCTTTAACCCTCTCAGTTTGCATAATTCAAAAAAGCCCTCGATTTTCTCATTAACTCCGCCAATGGGCTGGACTTCACCATATTGATCCATAGAACCCGTAACAGCAATGTCTTGCCTTAAGGGCACACCTGATAAACTACTTAATAAAGCATAGAGTTCTGCGCAAGTTGCACTGTCACCTTCAACCATCTCATAAAGCTGTTCAAAAGTAATAGATGCAGAGAGACTTATCGGTTTTTTTATTGCATATTTACTGCCAAGGTAACTTGATATTATCATTATAGCCTTTTCGTGAATTCTGCCGCTCATCTTAGTTTCGCGCTCAATATTTACTACTCCTGCCTTACCAGTATAGGTTCGTGCAGTTATCCTTGAGGGCTTTCCAAAGCTGTAATCACCAAGATCTAAAACAGCTAAACCATTTACCTGTCCAACTTTTTTGCCTTCCGTGTTTACAATAAGGGTATCCTCTATAATCATTTCTCTAATTCTTTCTTCAATTTTATTAGAACGATATATCTTCTCATTTAGAGCTGTAAGTATATGTTTTTCGTTAATCTTTACACTTCCACTCTTTAAAGCCCAGTAATTTGCCTCTTTTAAAAGATCAGATATTTCACTGAATTTAGTTGATAGTTTATCTTGATGTTCGCAGAGTCTTGAGCTATATTCTATTACTTTTGCCACGGCACCCTTATCAATTGGTAGCAGGCCTTCTTCTTTTTGACAAGTTGCAATGAAGGAAGCATATTTTAAAATGTTTTCATCACTTCTTTCCATCTTGTTATCAAAATCAGCTTTCACTTTAAAAAGTTCTCTAAATTCTTCATCAAGATTATATAAAATATAGTACATATAAGGGCTTCCGACTAAAATCACTTTAATATCAAGGGGAATTGGTTCAGGTTTCATAGTAACTGTACTTAATAAACGATACTGTTCCCAAACATCCTCTATTTTTATTTCTTTATTTTTCAAAGCTCTCTTTA
>FMSI01121061.1_pt1 | contig 10392 bp, 14 predicted proteins | sample 1504471 | NCBI WGS metagenome assembly FMSI01 (sample SAMEA4475357, study PRJEB15587) | soil metagenome | biome: Soil; feature: Field | place: India | collected 2015-03-11 | depth 0 m
CAAGGGGCGACAAGAATGTCGCCCCTTGTTTTATCGGATAGGTTGTTGCAGTCTACACGGTGACTGCGCGTTGGTTAGGTTCTACTGTGCGGTACAGGCGAACCATAAGGTTCAAGAGGTGCCGTTCCACTTCGGTGGCGACGGCTCGTTCGGCTTGAGACAGCGGTAGCCGGCCAAGCTCTTCAAAATACCAGCGGATCATCGCGGTGGTGTGTTCATACGACACACCCCAGCGGGGCAAGACGCCACGAGCCCAACGCAATTCGGTTTCAGCAATTTCAAGGGCTTCAAACAAGAGCATTGCCCGGATTAAATCACTGAGGGGGCGCACGGCTACTTCGGCCATACGCTCGACTGGGCCATAGTTCTCTTCCAGACGCAAGGTATGGGTCAATTCGGGAAATGCGCGTAACAGCCGCGCGGCAACGCGCTCAGCGATAACTTGCCGATGGTCGTCAACGCGGCGGGCAAGTTGGGTGGCAGCGATCTCATCCATACGTGCCATCCTTCCTCTCTAGGCCCCCTCATTATAGCACGCCACTCTCTCGGCTAGCTCTGTGCATAAGGCATGAATTGCGTGGAAATTCTTCGTGCAGCTCTTAGCAACTAAACCACGACTGCGCTGCGCGCACCACAGCGCGCAAGCGGGGACGTTGAATACGCTCGATGGCTTCCGCTAGCGGCACCCACTTAGCGGCAACAATTTGCTCCCTCCCTCCGGTTGGCCGGGCGCGGCCTTTGATCGCGCGCAGTAAATAGTAATCGACCAGCTTGCGCTGCGTTCCCTGCGGCCCATTGATCAGGTAATCAATGCTGCCAATCAGATCAATGACTTCTGCGATGACTTTGGTCTCTTCATACACCTCGCGCACAATCGCCTTACGCGGTGGTTCGTTTGCCTTGAGTTTGCCTTTCGGGAGTGACCAAAATCCTTTACGCTTCCGAATCAACAAAATCTCAATGGTTTGGATCAGATTGCAACCGAAAGACGACGGCGCCAACGCCACAGTTCGTTTTCATAACCGCCACGCCTGTTGTGAAGATGAGCCGCTCCTGTCTAGTTGTCAGCAGTGATTCAAGCGACCAGATATCATAGTCTCTATCATACCGCGTTTGGGGGATCAAATGGTTGATGTGTCTAACGTTTGAGCAACATTTACCAAACATAACCATTCATGTCATGGCTCTAGACGCCAGTCGTGAACATAGTATACAGGCGTGGCATTACCACTCCTGTCTATCCATTCGTATGTCTAAGGAAGAGCGCCGGTGGTTAATTCACGGTCGCCGGTTGTTGGCGCAGCAACGCAACAATATCATCTTCGATCTGCGACGGCACATCGGTGGGTGCGTAGCGCCGGCGCGGCTTGCCGTTGCGGTCAACCAAAAACTTGGTGAAGTTCCACTTGATCGCGGTGCTGCCAAAGAGACCGGGTTGCTGGGTTTTGAGGTAGGTGAAGAGCGGGTGCTCGTTGGGGCCGTTCACGTCAACCTTCGCGAAGAGCGGAAAGGTGACTTGATAAGTGCGCTCGCAGAATTGGGCGATGGATTCGTTGCTGCCCGGCTCTTGCATGAATTGGTTGCTGGGAAAACCAAGAACGCTGAATCCCTGATCGCGATAGCGGCGGTACAATTGTTCGAGACCGGCGTATTGCGGTGACAGACCACACATACTGGCGACGTTGACGATCAACAGCACTTGGCCGCGATAGTCAGCTAGTGATTGCATCGTGCCATCGACGCGTTGGGCGGTGAATTGGTATATCGGCATAGTCTTGCTCCTTGCAAAGTGTGTGCAAACTGTATACAAGGTATTATCCCACAAATAGAGCGGCTGGCAAGAGTCATTGGTCTTCGGGCTGCTGCTATTCTCCCTGTCATTATGAGGACAGGTTGTAGTGTCGATCGTTGCTGAGCCCCGCCAAAGCCATCTTCTCGAAGTACGGCAAGCGTCATTTTGACCAGTTGGCTGTCTCTATCCAACGAGCGCTTCTGCGGAGGGATATGAGGCGGTACGAGCGAGCGCAGCTCACGTTGACAATAGTAATCATAAATGATATATTGTCTCATATAATTGAGATCGTGCTTTGTTTATTCCCACTGGTAGGATAAAATGCCGCTATACGTCTACGAATGTGCGGAATGCGAGATTGAGCTGGAAGAGCTGCGTCCGGCGTGGCAAGCTGACGATCCGGTCGAATGTCCGATTTGTCACGAGCTTTGCCGGCGTGTTGCCAGCGCCTTCCACGTTCAGCGTCCGGCTGAACCGCTCTACGCGACCCCATCCCATGTGGCGCGGGTTGCGCATGGTCTGGATTGTCCCTGTTGCCGGCCTCGCCGGCGTTCGTAAGGAGAACGCTCATGGACACGTCTGCCCGTCCCGTTCCGGTAACAATTCTGACCGGTTTCCTTGGCGCTGGCAAAACCACCTTGCTTAACCGCATCCTGCAGGCCGATCACGGCTTGCGCGCGGCGGTGCTGGTGAATGATTTTGGTGCGATCAATATTGACGCCCAGTTGGTGGTTGGGGTTGAAGGCGATACGATTGCGCTGGCCAATGGGTGTATTTGCTGCACGATCCGCGACGATCTGCTACGCGCGGCGTTGCGCCTCGTAGAGGGACCATTGCCGCCAGAGTTCCTCATTATTGAAGCGAGCGGGGTCAGCGATCCGTGGGCGGTAGCCGATACGTTTCTGTTGCCTGAACTGCGTCCCTATTTTCGTCTTAATAGCGTGATTACGGTGGTTGATGCCGATTATGTGCGCCAGCAGACGGCCTACGAGGCATTGATCGTTGAACAGATCAACGCGGCTGATATTGTTGTGCTCAACAAAATCGATCTGGTTTCCCCTGATCAACTTGCCAGCATTGAAGCGTGGGTGCGCCGGATTGTGCCGCAGGCGCGGATCTTACCGGCAACCTATGGCGACGTGCCGTTGTCGCTGATACTTGATGTGGGACGGTTTCAGCAGCGTGCGGCAACGCCGCGCATTGTGGCCGTTACTGCCCACGATGAGGGGTATGATCACGCAACAGCCGCTCACAATGACCATCATCACGATCACGGCGCCGAGTTTGCCACGTGGAGCTACGTCTGTGATCGACCTTTTACGCTCAATGCGTTTCGCCGCACCGTGCTGAACTTGCCGCCGGCTATTTTCCGTGGCAAAGGGGTGATTTATCTGGCCGAAGTTCCGCAACGGCGGGCCGTTTTACAAGTGGTGGGAACGCGGGTGCAGGTGACAGTGGGTGAACCGTGGGGTGATCACGCGCCGCAGACGCAGATGGTCTTCATCGGTTTGCCGGGTACGGTTGATGAACCGGCCCTGCGCGCGGGGTTTGATCAATGCTTGCTCGCGCCGGATCAGCCGATAAGTACGGCGCCGGCGGTGTCGTAGACGCGGCAGCGTCTGGCAGGATTGTGAACGAGCGCACGGAAGCGACGGAATGGCGTGCGCTTTTATGTTATACTACAGTTCTTGTTGGAGCCGTCGCTCGTTGCACAGGAAGTCATGTATCGCCAGCATTCGTTCTGTTCATTCTGCGGCCAGCCGTTTGCCGAACACCAGTCATGGCCCCGCATCTGCTCGCATTGCGGCAGCGCAACCTATCGCAATCCGTTACCGGTGGTCTTGTTATTGCAGCCGGTTGATGATGGCTTATTGCTCATCCGGCGATCAGCCTATCCACGCCGGGGCCAGTTAGCCTTGCCCGGCGGGTTTATCGAAATGGGGGAACGCTGGCAAGACGCGGCGGCGCGTGAGTTGTACGAAGAAGCCGGAGTTGAGATTGATCCGGCGTTAGTCAGCGAGTTTGCCGTTCGCAGCACACCCGATGGTTATCTGCTGGTGTTTGGGATCGGGCCGCAACTGCGCAGTGCGGATTTGCCGGTGTTTTTGCCGAATAGCGAAGCCGCCGAGCGCGTGCTCATTACCTCGCCGGCTGAGCTGGCCTTCCCGTTACACACCGAGATGGTACTGCGCTTTTTTACCCAACTGCGCCAATGGCGGCCTTTGACGTAGCGCGGGCGATGGTGGCGACAACGGTTCGATCAGCAGCCTCCCTAGCCTTTTTTGTGCTTAGGAGGCTGTTTGCTTAGATCAATCCATACTGCCAGAGCCGGTCGTGATCAGCGAGGAGTGAGGAAGTTGCTTCATCGGTAACGACCCGGCCTTCGGCCAACACGATAGCACGCGGAAACACATCGGCAACGAGCGCCAGATCGTGGGTTGAGACGAGCATGGTTTGCGGCAGGGTGCGCAGCAGCTCGCTCAATTCGCGGCGAGCGCGTGGATCGAGGCCGGCTGAAGGTTCATCAAGCGCCAGCAAGCTCGGCTGCATCGCCAGCACGGTGGCCAAGGCTACCCGTTTGCGCTGGCCAAGGCTGAGCCGGTGGGGCGGGCGCTGTTCATAGCCGGTCATCCCCACTGCCTGCAACGCCTGCTGGACACGCTGTTCAACCTCTGCCGGCGCTAGCCCCATATAGAGCGGCCCAAACGCAACGTCGTCGAAGACGGTTGGCGAGAAGAGTTGATCGTCAGGGTCTTGGAAGAGCAATCCGACTCTGGCTCGAATCTGGCGGAGATTCTGCACGGTGACGGGCAGGCCGTCTACCACAATGGCGCCGCTCGCTGGGCGTAAGGTGCCGTTGAGGTGAAGGAGCAGCGTGCTCTTGCCGGCCCCATTCACCCCTAGCAAAGCCACCTTTTCTCCGGCAGCGACGACGAGATTGATCCCGCGCAGCGCAGGGGTGCCATCGGGGTACGCATAGCTGAGATTGGTAATGGTGAGCATAGCCGATTAGATGTAGGCGATAACGATGAGGCTCACGCAGACGATACCGCCGCCGATCAGCGCAAGGTAATCGGTGTGGCGGAGGGGGGGCTGGGTGGCGATAACGGGCCGGCCATCGTAGCCGCGGGCCAGCATGGCGGCATAGATCCGTTCACTCCGTTCGTAGGCCCGGATGAAGAGCGTGCCTACCATGCGTCCGGTGATCGTTGCGCGCCAGAACACATTACGTCCGGCGCGCTGACCGGGGAGAGCGGCGCTGCGGCTGTCGCGCGCGCGCAGCATGCGTAACGCCTCTTCTTGCAGAATGAAGAGGTAGCGGTAGGCCATGCCGATGATTAGGATCAACACTGGCGGTAGACGGAGCGCCGCCAGCGCGGTGAGCAGCTCGTTAAAGTGTGTCGTTGCGATCAATGCTACCACCGCTTGCACCGAAAGCCACGACTTGATCATCACCGTAGCGGCGGCTGTGATACCGGTATCAGTAGCGATAATCGTTTGGCTGCCAATGGTGAACTGAACGACTGGTTCGCCGGGATGAGCAATGGCCAGCGTCAGCGCAGCAAGTGCGAATGGCCATGCCACTAATGAGCGCCGCCAGATCGTCCACAACCCGATTCGCTTCCAGCCGATTACAAACCAGAGCGCGAGGGCGGCAATGATCAGCGCATCCCATGCGCCGGATGGCAGCCATGCCAGTGTGAAAACAAAGCTAAGCGCAAGCCATGTGGTGACCCGGCCATCATACGCGGCGATTGGGCTAACCGTTGATGTGTCAGCTATCACGAGCGTGCCGGCGGTTGGACGCGAAGCAGTCTGCTAATGCCCCAGATGAGACCGATCATCACCGCCACCCCAATCAACCCGGCTATGATAGTTGAAAGCGGCGTCTCGCCGAGCCATGGAATCGTGTAATCGGGCAGAAGCTGGTAGGGTGCTTCAGTAGCGCGATCGAGGAATCCGAAATCTTCAGCGACGCGCTCAAGCCCATCGGGATCGGGCGAGGCCAGTGGCGCGAAGGCAGCCGTGATTGCAGCAATCACTACCCCAATAGCGGCGATCCGGGAGGATGAAGTGCCAGATGGCGTGGTTGAAGCCAGCAGATCGGGCCGCGTGCTGGCGAGAAACATGACCGCAGCAGCGGTAATCAGCCCTTCGCCGATGCCAATGATGGCATGCACGCCGAGCATGGCCGGAAAGACAATCGCTGCAGGCAGGTCAGACAACACAAGTTGCGCCGAGGTTAGGGCGGCAGCGGCCATCACCGATACCCATCCTGCGCCGGCAGTCACGATCGCGATCCAGAGCCGGTTTTCCGTCACCGCGCCATCACGAATCAACAATGGCCGCGCCAGCCAGCCGCCGATGGCGGCAGTGGCGATGCCCATGTTAAAGATATTCGCCCCCACTGCCACGATGCCGCCATCTTGAAACAGGATCGCTTGCAATGCGATCACGCATGTCATGACGATCATGCCTGCCCATGGCCCCAGCACAATCGCTGCAAATGTGCCGCCGAGCAAGTGGCCTGACGTGCCGCCGGCAATCGGAAAGTTGAGCATCTGGGCTGCAAAGATAAACGCCGCCATCACTCCCATCAAGGGAACGGCGCGCTCATCGAGCGATTGGCGCACTGCTCGGGTTGCGATCCCAACGGCGATGATAGTTGGAAGCCACCAGAGCAAGGCAACCGGCGCATGCAAAAAGCCGTCGGGAATGTGCAAGCCAAGCGTGATCTGTTCTGCAATCCACTGCCACCACATGGTGAAACCCTCTCAAGTAGCATACGTATGGCGATATACCGCATCGAACCGGTTAAGCTCATTATAAACGAAGGAATGTCTCTGCGTGCTCCAAGATACGGTATAATGCGGGTGCTATGAGCGGACACTACACCATTCCAACTCGCATCCGGCTGACCGAGGCGCAACGCGACCAGCTTTACTGGCTGCTCCGCGAGCGCAGTATTGAGCTGGATGATTTTATGACCGAGCTGGTGAACGATTACCTAGCCGGCCAGCCATTGCCGCCAGCGCCGGCGCTGGTCGATCGGCAGGCGACCATTCGCGAGCAGTTGCGACTGCGGCGCAACCAATTGCGCATGTTGCGCGCCCAACTGCACGACCCGCACAACCCTCCCCCTGACTGGTTGCGGGCGATGGTGGCCGAGTTGGAAGACGAAATTACCCGGCTCGAAGTTGAATTACGCCGAGAAGAGTAGCATGGCTCGCCAACGTCTCGATACGCTGCTGGTCGAGCGTGGTCTGGCTGAGACGCGCGCGCGGGCGCAGGCGATGATCATGGCCGGGCAAGTGCTGGTCAACGGCCATGTGCAGACCAAGGCCGGCACGATGGTTGCTATCGATGCCCACATTGATGTGCGCGGCGGTTTGCCTTACGTCAGCCGCGGCGGTTTCAAGCTTGCGCATGCGCTCGACCAATTTGGGCTTGATCCGGCAGGTTTGACAGCGATCGATGTTGGCGCTTCCACTGGCGGGTTTACCGACGTCTTGTTGCAGCGCGGCGCAGCGCGGGTGTTTGCGGTTGATGTCGGCTATGGCATTCTCGACCACCGGCTGCGCACCGATCCACGGGTAGTTGCGCTCGAACGCACCAATATTCGTCACCTTACCGCACTGCCTGATAGCGTGTTGGCCGATTGCGCCGTGATCGACGTCAGTTTCATCTCGCTGCGGCTCGTCTTGTCGGCGGTGCAGCGGCTGATCACGCCAAGCGCATGGATCGTGGCGCTGATTAAACCGCAGTTTGAAGCTGGTCCACAACACGTAGGCAAAGGCGGTGTCGTGCGCGATCCGGCGGTGCATGCGCAAGTGATCCGCGATGTGCTGGCCTTCGCTACCACCCAACAGCTCAACCCCGCCGGCCTCACCCGCTCGCCGATTACCGGCCCGGCGGGGAACGTTGAATTTCTCGTCCTCTTCCACCCCCATCGTCCGGCTATCGACCGCCAGCGCGCGATCATGGCGTGCGTCGAAGGAGGCGCGTCCTCGTAGGGACACCGCAACGCGGTGTCCCTACGGTGTGTCACCACGTTGCCCGCCTTCTGCACACCTTTGTTTACCCGGTTTTTACCCTGAGTGAATGACTTACAACCGGCAAATGCGAGTAAAGATGTTACATTTATTGCATACGTTGACATTTCAAACAATGTCAGTAGGCGTACTATGCAAGATGTAGCACCCGTCGCTGAAGTTGCCCGGATCGGGCCAAATTCGATCATCCAGACCATTGCGGCCTTGCGCGAGCAGTATGGGGCCGAGACCACTGCGGCTTGGCTGCGCCGCAGTGGGCGAGGGCATTTCCTTGAAACGATGCCTGACCACATGCTGGCCGAGAGCGAATTTGGTGCGATGATCCGTGACTTGCGCGACTGGCTAGGGATACCAGCAGCGATGCGGGTGCTCGACCGTTCGGGCGAACTTACGGCGAACTATGTGGCGACGAACCGGGTGCCGGCGCCGATCCGGTTGCTCTTGCCGCGCTTGCCAGCAGGATTGGCGTTGCGCATCTTTCTGCCCGCCATTGCCAAACATGCGTGGACATTCGCCGGTAGCGGGCAATTTGGCTACACGCTACGGCCACAGTGGCAGTTGACGCTGGCCAATAGCGTTGAGGCGCGCGAAGTGCAGGCCGCCGAGCCGGTGTGCAGTTACTACCGGGCGGCGTTTGAAGGTTTGTTGCGACGGGTGGTGAGCGATCGGATCCGCGTGCGCGAGGTGGCATGCCGGGCGATGGGTGCGCCGCGCTGCACGTTTGCCGTATCGCTTGAGAAGTAATCGGGGGGCGTCGATTTCGTTCGTCCTCGCGTTGTTGTAGTTCAGACTTGGTCGTCAGAAAGGAAGAGAGGCCACGCATGCGGATCATGATGATCCAGCCGAACTACCATGCCGGTGGAGCTGAAATTGCTGGGAACTGGCCGCCGAGCTGGGTCGCCTACATCGGCGGCGCATTGCGCACCGCAGGCTTCAACAATCTGCGTTTCGTCGATGCGATGACGGAGGATCTGCCCAATGAGCAATTGCGCCTGATCCTGCGCCATAATCGGCCTGATGTAGTGATGGCCACGGCGATCACGCCGATGATCTACAAGGCGCAAGAGACGTTGCAGATCGCGCGTGAAGAGGTGCCGAATGCTCGGCTCATCCTTGGCGGTATTCACCCGACCTTTATGTATGGTCAGGTCTTGACCGAGGCGCCATGGATCGACTACATTGTGCGCGGCGAGGGTGAAGAGATTACCGTCGAGCTGATGCAGTCGATTGAGGCTGGCACCGACCGGCGCGACCGGGCCAACATTAAGGGGATTGCCTACCTTGAGGACGGCAAGGTGGTGGCGACGCCAGCCCGTGATCCGATTGCTGATCTCGATAAGCTCACCCCGGATTGGAGCCTCTACGACTGGAAGCGCTATATCTACGTGCCGCTCAATGTACGGGTGGCCGTGCCCAACTTTGCCCGCGGCTGCCCCTTCACCTGCCGCTTCTGTTCGCAGTGGAAGTTCTGGCGTCGCTATCGCGCCCGCAGTCCGCAGAAGTTTGTTGATGAGATCGAGACGCTGGTGCGCGAGCATAAGGTTGGCTTCTTCATTCTGGCTGACGAAGAGCCGACCATCAACCGCAAGAAGTTCACCGCGCTCTGCGAAGAACTGGTGCGGCGCAAGCTGCCGGTTCACTGGGGCATCAACACCCGCGTGACCGACATTCTGCGTGATGAAGCGCAGTTGCCGCTCTGGCGCGCTGCCGGCTTGGTGCATATCTCGCTCGGCACTGAGGCTGCTGCCCAGATGAACCTTGACCGCTTCCGCAAGCAGACCACGATCGAGCAGAACAAGCGCGCGATCGAGCTGATCAAGAAGCACGGCATGGTGGCTGAGGCCCAGTTCATTATGGGCATGGAGAACGAGACGCCGGAGACGATCGAAGAGACCTATCGCTACGTGCTCGACTGGAAGCCGGATATGGCCAACTGGAATATGTACACGCCGTGGCCGTTTGCCGAGCTGTTTGAAGAGCTGGGTGATCGGGTCGAGGTGCGCGACTATGCGAAGTACAACTTCGTGACGCCGATTATGAAGCCTGAGCTGATGGATCGCGAAGATGTGCTCAAGGGCGTGTTGCGCAACTATGCCCGCTTCTATATGCGCAAGGCCTTCCTCGAGTATCCGTTTATCAAGGATCCGTTCAAGCGGCGCTACATGCTCGGCTGTCTGCGCGCCTTTATGAAGACCACCGTCACGCGCCGCTTCTACGACCTCGGTCGCGTCCACATGCGTGGCACCCAGCTTGAGATCGATCTCGGCTTCGATGAGTCGCGCGTGCTGACGCCGGAGCAGATCGCGGCGATGAAGCAGCGCAAGGAGATGAATGCCGATACCACCTTCGGCGGTGCGGCTCCCGGCATCGACCCCGAAGAGATCAAGATTCAGGCCGAGAATCCGCTCAACTTGCCGTTGGAAGTGGCGGTTAACGAGAACGCTAATGCGGCGACTTCGGCCAAGCCGGCGTCATAAGTGGCGACTTTCACCTCCCCATCCCCCTCTCCCGTCTTACGGTGGGAGAGGGGGATGGGGCATTGGTGAT
>FMSI01106983.1_pt1 | contig 10391 bp, 7 predicted proteins | sample 1504471 | NCBI WGS metagenome assembly FMSI01 (sample SAMEA4475357, study PRJEB15587) | soil metagenome | biome: Soil; feature: Field | place: India | collected 2015-03-11 | depth 0 m
GACTTTAGAGAGACTTTTACTCGCAAAAGAAGATGTAATAGTAATGCATCCTGGTCCTATGAATCGCGGGATAGAGATCGTTTCAGAGATAGCAGATGGTCCAAAGTCGGTTATCCTTGAACAGGTTACAAATGGAATTGCAGTTAGAATGGCAGTAATGTATCTGCTTGCAGGCGTTAAGAGATGAAAATTTTGATTAAAAATGGACATATAATCGACCCTTCTCAAGAGATAGACGGCATCGGAGATATTTTGATTGAGAACGGAAAGATAATAGAAATAAGGATGCAAGATGCAGGATACAAGAGGCAAGCAAAAAAATTAAAAGAAAAGAGCGAATCTTCTCGTGGAAATCATCCATCTGAAAGTAAAATAATTGATGCCAAGAGCCTTATTGTAATACCAGGTCTTATTGACATGCATGTACATCTTAGAGAACCGGGCTTTGAGCACAAAGAAACAATAAAGACAGGAACTAAAGCAGCAATAAAAGGGGGGTTTACAACTGTATGTTGTATGCCTAATACTTTTCCAGTAAATGATAATGCAAGCGTTACAGAATTTATCATTCGTAAAGCATCTCAAGAAGGCTATTGCTGGGTTTATCCTATTGGAACAATAACAAAGGGGCAAAAAGGCAATGAGCTTGCAGAGATTGGAACAATGAAAAGGGAAGGATGCATTGCATTTTCTGATGATGGACGACCTGTAATGAATAGTCTTATCATGAGAAGGGCACTGGAATATTCAAAGGCATTCAATGTTCCTATAATCTCACATTGTGAAGATTCAACCCTCTCCGAAGGCGGAGTAATTAACGAAGGAATCATGTCTATAACCCTTGGACTAAAAGGTATACCTGCTGAGGCTGAGCAGATAATGGTATTTAGGGATATCTCGTTAGCAAAACTTACAGGTGGAAAGCTTCATATTGCACATGTCTCAACAGAAGGCTCTGTAATGCTAATTAGAGATGCAAAGAAAAAGGGCATAAATATTACTGCTGAGACATGTCCTCATTATTTTTCCCTTACAGATGAGGCTGTAAAAGATTACGATACAAACTCAAAGGTAAATCCACCATTGAGAACAAAACGTGATATTGAAGCAATAAAAGAAGGCTTGAATGATGGCACAATAGATGTAATAGCTACAGATCATGCTCCTCATCATATTGATGAGAAGTTGAGGGAATTTGATGCAGCCCCTTTTGGGATATCAGGTCTCGAAACAGCCTTAGGATTAAGCTTAAAATTAGTAGAAGAAGGTGTACTCTCACTATCCCAACTGATTTCAAAAATGACTATAAATCCTGCGAAAATTCTAAACCTACAGAAAGGGACCCTTAAACAAGGTTCTGATGCAGATCTAACAATAATAGATATAAATAAAGAGTTTATAGTTAGATCTGAGGACTTTATTTCGAAAGGTAAAAATACACCCTTTGAAGGATGGCTTTTGAAGGGACGGCCTGTTTTGACGATATCAAAAGGCAATATATATGAATGGTAAAGCATTATTAGTCCTTTATGACGGGATTGTTTTTGAAGGCAAAAGTTTCGGTGCTGAAGGTGAAGCAATCGGAGAGGTTGTCTTTAATACCTCAATAACTGGGTATCAGGAAATCCTGACCGATCCTTCATATAAAGGACAAATTGTTACCATGACTTATCCCCAGATAGGCAATTATGGGATAAACGACGAAGATATAGAATCATTAAACGGACCAAAAGTGGAAGGATTTGTTGTAAAAGAGTACCTTGATTTTCCAAGCAACTGGCGTTCTAAGGGCTCGCTTGATAAATATTTAAAGAATTATGGCATAGTCGGTATAGAAAATATTGATACAAGGGCATTGACAAGATATCTCAGAACCAATGGTGCTCAAATGGGGATTATCTCCACAGTAGATCTTGATCCAGCAAATCTTCTTAGAAAAGTTAGAAAGCACCCGGGTATTTCAGCCTTCGATCTTGTTAAAGAGGTAACAACAAATAAAATTTATAAATGGAAGGAAGGTTGTTGGAAGTGGCAATGTACTATCGCAGAAGTTAAAGAAAAGTCAAAACCCCTCATTAAAAAATCAGCACTTTCAGTTGTTGTTTACGATTTCGGAGTGAAATACAGTATTTTAAGAAATCTTGTGGATGCTGACTTTGACGTCACTGTTGTTTCAGCAAAAACACCTGCTGAAAAGGTTCTCGAGATGAACCCCGATGGAATTCTTTTAAGTAACGGACCTGGGGATCCACAGACTGTTACTTATGCAATAAAAAATACTAAAAAACTTATTGGTAAAAAACCTATTTTCGGAATCTGTTTGGGTCACCAGATACTTGGTTTAGCAATGGGTGGGAAAACATACAAATTAAAGTTTGGCCATCACGGTGGTAACCATCCTGTAAAGGATTTAATAACAGAAAGAATCGAAATAACATCTCAGAATCATAACTACTGTGTTGATATAAATAGTCTTCGTGGACAAGTAAGGCTTACACATAAAAATCTTTATGATGGAACGGAAGAAGGTATGCAACATGTTGAATTTCCAATATTTTCGGTTCAACATCATCCAGAGGCTAGCCCCGGACCAAATGATGCAACACATTTATTTAGAAGATTTAGGGAAATGATAGAGAAATTTAAATAATGGAATTAGATTTCAAACAAATATTCAAAAAACTTAATAAACAAAAAATTGATTACCTTTCAGGAGTCCAAATAGTTTCATTTATATCAATTACAAGACAAACTTTTTAGTAAAAATTGATAGACTCTGTATGGATGTGAAATAAATAATTTTAATACCATATAAATGCCTAAACGGACTGACCTTAAAAAGATTCTCTTAATCGGCTCTGGTCCTATAATAATAGGACAGGCCTGTGAATTTGATTATTCTGGCACGCAGGCTTGTAAGGCGCTACGCGAAGAAGGCTATAAGGTTGTGCTCGTTAACTCGAACCCTGCAACTATTATGACAGACCCTGAAATGGCTGACGCAACATATATAGAACCTTTAACTTCAGATATAATCGAGATGATTATAAAAAAAGAAAGGCCAGATGCCCTCCTTCCCACGATGGGTGGACAGACTGCTTTAAATCTTGCAGTTGAATTGTCTGAAAAGGGGATTCTCAAAAAGTATACTGTCGAACTTATTGGTGCTAAATTAGAAGCGATAAAGAAGGCTGAAGACAGGGAATTATTTAAGAAAGCGATGGAAAAAATCGGGCTCGAAGTCCCAAAGTCAGCTTATGTAGCCTCATTAAAAGAAGGTTTTGAGGTTATAAAAGATATTGGATTCCCTGCGATACTTCGTCCTTCATTTACTCTTGGAGGCACAGGCGGCGGGATAGCTTATAACTTTGAGGAATACAGTAGGTTGCTCGAGAGAGGATTAAAGCTCAGCCCCGTTAATCAAGTGCTGGTTGAGGAGTCTGTTCTTGGTTGGAAGGAGTACGAGCTTGAAGTAATGAGAGATAGTAAAGATAATGTTGTAATTATTTGTTCAATAGAGAATTTCGATCCAATGGGTATTCATACAGGTGACTCAATTACTGTCGCACCTGCACAAACTCTTACCGATAAAGAATATCAACGCATGAGAGATGCGTCTATCGCCATAATACGCGAAATTGGAGTAGACACTGGAGGGTCAAATATTCAATTCGCAGTAAATCCGAAAAACGGAAAAATGGTTGTTATAGAAATGAATCCACGTGTTTCAAGAAGTTCAGCGCTTGCGTCTAAGGCTACTGGATTCCCCATAGCAAAGATTGCTGCTAAACTTGCTATAGGCCTTACACTTGATGAAATACCAAATGACATAACTAGGGAAACCCCTGCTTCATTCGAACCTACCATAGATTATGTTGTGACAAAATTTCCAAGGTTTGCCTTTGAGAAATTTCCTGAAGCAGACCCTATGTTAACTACACAAATGAAATCTGTGGGTGAGGTAATGTCTATAGGAAGGACATTTAAAGAGTCTCTTCAAAAAGCAATAAGAAGTTTAGAAATCGATAGCTACGGACTCGAAGAAGTTAAAGCTAATATCGATATAATAAAATCAAAGCTCAAGACACCCAACTCTGAAAGAGTATGGTATATTGCACAGGCTTTGAGAGAAGGAATGACTGTTCAGGAGATATACGAACTTACATGGATAGATCCTTGGTTTTTAAATAATTTAAAGCAAATCATTGAAATGGAAGAAAGGATAAAGAAATTTAAGACTTATTCTGCTCAGATTTCATATATTCTTAATCCTATATCTATTGAAACGGAGAAAGTTAATAATTTTCGTATTTCTATTAGCAAGCTAAGATATAAATTCTTTAGTATTCTCAAACAAGCAAAAGAATATGGTTTCTCGGATAGAAGAATAGCAGACTTACTTGGTGTAAGTGAATCAGATGTAAGAAATTTTAGGAAAAAACATAATCTCCATCCAGTTTATAAAATAGTTGATACATGTGCGGCTGAATTTGCAGCTTATACACCATATTTATATTCAACCTACGAAAAACCATATTATAGAATAGAGAATTTGGAAAACAATAGGCAGACTACAAAAAACCTTGCATTATGTAACTTACATCAGGCATCAGTCGAATGTGAATCCAATCCGAGCAAAAGGAAAAAGATTGTCATTCTCGGTTCAGGACCTAACAGAATCGGTCAGGGAATAGAGTTCGATTATTGTTGTGTGCACGCAGTTTTTGCCTTAAGAGAACTTGGCTATGAGACGATCATGGTAAATTGTAATCCAGAGACAGTAAGTACAGATTATGATACGGCTGACAGACTTTATTTTGAGCCCCTTACAATAGAAGATGTCCTTAATATAATCGAAACTGAAAAACCCGAAGGGGTTATAGTACAATTTGGTGGACAGACACCACTTAAACTTGCTGTGCCTTTAGAAAAGGCTGGTGTAAAGATTTTAGGCACCTCTCCTGACTCTATTGATAGGGCTGAAGATAGAAAGCGTTTTAGAGAATTACTTCAAAAATTGAATCTTAAACAGCCCGAAAGTGATACCGCCCTTTCGGTGCAAGAGGCAATTTTTATTGCAAAGAGGATAGGTTATCCAGTAATGGTGAGACCTTCATATGTTCTCGGGGGAAGGGCAATGGAGATAGTTTATGATGAAAACTCACTAATGGAATATATGAAACGAGCTGTAAAGGCATCACCTGAACATCCTGTATTAATTGATAAATATCTTGCAGATGCTGTTGAGCTTGATGTTGATGCAATTTCTGACGGAGAAACTGTAATTATCGGTGGTGTAATGGAACATATCGAGGAAGCTGGTATTCATTCGGGAGATTCAGCATGTTCACTTCCGCCCTATTCATTGAGTAAAAAAATTATAAGGGAAATAAAAAGGCAAACAAAATCTCTTGCAAAAGAACTTAATGTTATAGGGCTTATGAATGTCCAATTTGCAGTACAAAATAATGATATCTATGTCCTGGAGGTAAATCCACGCGCTTCAAGGACGGTTCCCTTTGTAGGAAAGGTTACGGGCTTACCACTCGCAAAAATAGCTGCAAAAATAATGGTTGGCATGACCCTAAAAGAATTAGGGATCTTAAGAGAGAAATATATAAAACATATAGCTGTAAAAGAAGCTGTTTTCCCATTTGATAAATTTTATGGTGTTGATACGATACTTGGACCTGAAATGAAGTCAACAGGTGAGGTAATGGGCATAGACCAGAATTTTGGTCTCGCATTTGGAAAATCACAGACATCTGCGGGTAACAAAATACCTCTTTCTGGTAAGATATTTATAAGTCTAAAAGATGAGGATAAGCCACCTTCTGTTTCTATCGTAAAAAAGTTGCTTAAACTCGGCTTTTCAGTTGTAGCTACAAGAGGGACTGCGAACTTTCTTAAAAACCATGGGCTCGAGGTCGAAGTGGTTAATAAAGTTACTGAGGGCAGACCTCATATCGTAGATTTTATAAAAAATAAGGAAATCAGCTTTGTAATAAACACTGTAAGCGGTACCCAAGCACAAAGAGACTCGTTTTCTATTCGCCAAAGTGCACTTCAATACAAAGTACCCTTTACCACAACTATTTCAGGAGCAAAAGCAGCTGTCGATGCAATCGAAATGTTGAAGAAAAAAAGGATTCACATAAAGTCTATTCAAGAATATCATGGGAAAGCTAACTTTTAATTATATAAATTGTTAATAAATTATGTTAATATGAAAAATTACTTATTCCTTAAAATTAATTATGCGATGCATTTAAATAAAAAGATTAAGGAATTCAATTTTTAGTGTTAAATATAGTTGGACTAAGTTCAAAAGTTTTTTAGGGGGGTATAAAATGGGCGGGAATAATTACTTTTTTACATCAGAGTCTGTTACAGAAGGACATCCTGATAAGATAGCTGATCAGATTTCAGATGCAATATTAGATGCAATACTCGAAAAAGATCCTATTGCAAGGGTAGCCTGTGAAACACTCGTAACAACAGGATTGGCTTTCGTGGCTGGTGAGATCACAACAAGTTGTTATGTTGAGATACCTGATATTGTTAGAGAAACGATAAAAGAAATAGGCTACACAAGGGCAAAATACGGCTTTGACTATGAAACGTGCGCTGTCATTACATCGATTCATGAACAATCCTCTGATATAGCAATGGGTGTGGATATAGGTGGTGCAGGTGATCAAGGCCTCATGTTCGGTTTTGCATGTAATGAAACAGAAGAACTTATGCCCCTTCCTATTATGCTTGCACATAAACTCGCGATGAGATTAGCGGAAGTAAGAAAAAAGGATATTATAAATTACTTAAGACCTGATGGAAAAACCCAGGTTACAGTTGAATATAAAAATAGCAAACCATTTAGGATAGATAGTATTGTGGTTTCAACTCAACATAGTCCTGATGTTACTCTTAAGGAAATAAAGGAAGACATCGTGGAAAAAGTGATAAAACCTGTAGTCCCACATAATTTGCTTGATGAAGAAAATGTAAAGTATTTTGTTAATCCTACAGGTCGTTTTGTTGTCGGTGGACCAATGGGTGACACAGGATTGACAGGAAGAAAAATTATAGTTGATAGTTATGGTGGTGTAGGAAGCCATGGTGGTGGATGTTTTTCTGGTAAGGACCCATCAAAAGTGGATAGATCAGGATCTTATATGGCAAGGTATATTGCAAAAAATATTGTAGCAGCGGGAATAGCTGAGAGGGTTCAGATACAAATGGCATATGCTATTGGCATACCAGAACCTGTCTCATTACTTGCAGATACATTTGGAACGGGAAAGATCCCGTCTGATAAGATTGTAAAGATTATTAGGAAAAATTTTGACCTTACTCCAAGGGGGATGATAGATACATTAAAACTCAGAAGGCCCATATTTAAAAAGACTGCTGCTTATGGCCATTTTGGCAGAAGTGACCCTGATTTTACATGGGAAAAAACCGACATGGCAGAACATCTGAGAAAAGAGGCAGGATTATAATTAATGATTAAAAGTGATATAAGAGACATTAATTTAGCAAAAAAAGGGAAATTGCGTATTGAATGGGCTGCTCAGGAAATGCCTGTATTAAAAAGCATAGCTGAACGTTTTGAAAAAGAAAAACCGTTAAAAGGTTTCAGGATATCTGGTTGCCTTCATGTTACAACAGAGACCGCAAATCTTATGGAAACCCTTAAGTCAGGAGGTGCAGAGGTTGTCTTATGTGCTTCTAATCCGCTGAGCACTCAAGATGATGTTGCCGCCTCCCTCGTAAAGTTTTCTAAAATCCCTGTTTTTGCAATAAAAGGAGAAGATAATAAAACTTATTATAAACATATAAATAGTGCGTTATCCATCAACCCTCATATAACCATGGATGACGGAGCCGATCTGGTATCGACCTTACATAAATCCAGAAGAGAAATAATAAAGAATATATTGGGTGGTACAGAAGAGACCACTACGGGTGTAATAAGACTTAGGGCTATGGCAGACAAAGGAATACTTGGATATCCAATATTTGCAGTAAATGATGCATACACAAAATATCTTTTTGACAATAGATATGGAACAGGACAGAGCACAATTGATGGCATAATGAGAGCAACTAATAGACTGATAGCAGGAGCAGTATTTGTTGTTTCAGGGTACGGATGGTGTGGAAAAGGAATTGCAATGAGGGCAAGGGGAATGGGTGCCAGAGTGATAATAACAGAAGTTAATCCTATAAAGGCATTAGAAGCTACCATGGATGGATTTGAAGTGATGCCGATTATTGAAGCATCAAAGATAGGAGACATCTTTGTCACAGTGACGGGTGACATCAATGTAATATCTAAAGAATGTTTTCTCACAATGAAAGACGGTGCGATTCTATGTAATTCAGGTCATTTCAATGTGGAAATAGATATTGATACCCTTAATAAGATTTCAAAAAAGAAAAGATTAATAAGAGACTTTGTAAAGGAATATACTTTGGAAAATAACAGAAGAATTTATTTGCTTGGTGAGGGAAGACTTATTAATCTATCAGCAGCAGAAGGACATCCTTCTGCCGTAATGGATATGAGCTTCGCTAATCAGGCACTTTGTGTTGAATACATATCAAAAAATTACAGTAAGCTTGAAAAAAGGGTTTATAGCGTGCCTGAGGAAATTGACAGGACCATCGCCTTTTTGAAGCTAAAGGCTATGGGAATAAAAATAGATACCTTAACAGTAGAACAAAAAAAATATTTAGAAAGTTGGGAAATGGGGACATAAGTAAAGGCAAAGTAGTTTCCATCAATGTCAGCGACAGGAAAGGCATAACTAAAAAGCCTGTTAAAGAGGCAATCATGGAGAAGAATTTTGGTATTCGTGATGATGCCCATGCTTCATCAAAATGGCATCGTCAGGTAAGTCTACTGGCAATCGAGAGTATCAGAAAAATTCAGGCGAGAGGACTTAAAGTAAATCCTGGTGATTTTGCAGAGAATATCACAACAGAGGGAATTGACCTGCCTAAACTTCCTGTCGGCACAAAGATGAAGATAGGTAATGACGTAGAAGTTGAAATAAGCCAGATAGGCAAGAAATGCCATACAAAGTGTGAAATATATAAAAAGACCGGTGATTGTATAATGCCTGAAGAGGGGATATTTGTTAAAGTTTTAAAGGGTGGTAGAATTAGAGAGGGTGACGAAATAGTAGTAAGAAGGACTGAATAAACTTATGATTACAGTAGCGATTCTAACATTGAGCGATAAGGGTTCCAAAGGGGAACGCGAAGACATGAGTGGACCTTTAATTAAAGACATGCTGAAAAACATAGAGGCTGAGGTTAAATATTATGAAGTCTTGCCTGATGAAAAGGCACTTATAAAAGAAAAACTTATCGAATACAGTAAAAAGGTGGATATAATACTTACTACAGGTGGCACAGGACTTTCACCGAGAGACGTAACACCCGATGCAACAATGGAAGTAATAGATAGGCAAGTACCAGGAATTGCAGAAGCAATGAGATTAGAGGGCTTAAAAAAAACAGGCAGAGCTATGCTATCGAGGGCTATAGCAGGTGTAAAGGGAAAAACTCTAATTATTAATCTTCCAGGAAGTCCAAAAGCTGTTAAAGAAAATCTTTCGATTATTTTAGATGTCCTGCCACACGCAATCGAAAAGCTTAAAGGGGATACCTCAGAATGCGGACGTTAAGATAAAAGACAATGCCCGATGTATCCTATCCTTTAGCCTTTCTTGCTGGAGTATTGTCATTCTTATCACCTTGCGTCCTTCCACTACTACCTTCTTACGTATCTTTCATTACGGGTTTATCTTTTAAAGAACTTACTGTCGGAGTAGATAAAAAAAGGATTAGGTATCTTACAATAATTAACTCCATTTTTTTTATTTGTGGCTTTTCTTTTGTATTCATTGCCCTTGGTATATCATCTTCTGCAATAGGGATATTTCTGTTTGAATACCTTGATTTGATTAGGATAATTGGTGGGATAATTGTAATAATATTTGGATTATTTATAGCAGGCTTTCTTAAAATAGACTTCCTTTTAAAGGATAAGAAATTTCATCTGAGTGGTAAACCTACTGGATATATAGGTATCTTTATAATCGGGATGGCATTCGCTGCGGGATGGAGTCCTTGTATCGGTCCGATTCTTGGAACAATTCTTCTTTATGCGAGTTCAAAAGGTTCGACTATATATGGGCTTAAGCTCCTTTCTGTATATTCCCTGGGGTTAGCAATCCCTTTTTTATTATCTGCTCTTGCTATTAATACCTTTTTAGCTTATTCACCTAAGATCTCAAAATACATAAGGTTAATAATGATTATAAGTGGGTTGCTTCTTATTGTTTTTGGAATTCTGCTTTTAAAAGATCAAATAAGGG
>FMSI01101369.1_pt1 | contig 10390 bp, 6 predicted proteins | sample 1504471 | NCBI WGS metagenome assembly FMSI01 (sample SAMEA4475357, study PRJEB15587) | soil metagenome | biome: Soil; feature: Field | place: India | collected 2015-03-11 | depth 0 m
CCGGGCGGATAGTTTTTTGTCTTTTGGCACAAGGAAAGATGTGTATCGATATTGCGCAGATTCTGAATGCGGACATTCTTTTGTGATTGTGTAAAACCTATGTCTACGTGCGCAAAGGGCACACAGTAGATTTTCCATTCCTTTACCGGAGGTATTGACAGGATTTTTTGTGCAACTATAGAATCATTCCTTCTTATAGTAATTTTCAATTGTGATGGCGAGTTGATACTATTTCTTTTACAGTCGATAGCTGTATTAGTTGTTGGAGTAGTAACTATCTTCTTTGTGCTGACACCATCCATCCAGGCAACAATTTCACCTTCAAACTCTTGATGAGCCTGTATAATGATTCTCTGAAAATATGATTGATTGTGTATGTATACTAGTGGCGTTGGATAGATGAGTACATTGAACGTGGCTGCTATCGCATACCCAACATTAAAAAAAAGTATCAAAAATAGAATAGATAGTTTCCCATACACGGCAAACCTCCATCAGTGAAAAATCATACAACATCTAATTTTTTATACCACTGTGAAACTGCCTGAATATGTTGCTCCATAGCCTTATATGCTTTTGTTTCATCTCCCTTTTTTATTGCTGTAAAAATGCTTTCGTGTGATTCATACTCCCATTGTAAAAAGGCTTTATTACGTTCAGCGTTTTCTCTTTTCCCAACCAGGAATGAAAGAATGGCTTCCATAAAGCGGACACACACAATATTTTTTGATGCCTTTGCAATCTGCAAGTGGAACTGACCTGCAAAGCGATCCACATCTTCCCCACTATTGATATGTTGTTTTGTCTTTACCAATGTATCTTCAATAGCTTTAATATCCTCTGCATTCCTTCTTTTGCTTGCCAGCGCAGCGATGCGTGGTTCAATTAAAAGGCGAGCTTCAAAAAAATCTGCCATACTTTCGTTATCAATCAATGGAACAAATAAATGAGGGCCAATAATTTCTTCTTTGGCTATAGTTCTTACAAAAGTTCCTTCACCCGGTTTTACATCCAGTATACCCATAAGTGCAAGCGACTGTACCGCTTCACGCAATGTGGAACGCCCCACCTGCAATTTTTTCATCAATTCCCGCTCGGGAGGCAATTTGCTTCCTGGAGGAAGAGTGCCATTTTTAATATTTGTCAATACCAGATTCACTATCGATTCAGTGAGCTTATTACGCTTAATTGGTTGTATGGTATCCATATCTAATTCACCTTCCGCATTGATTTTTTTCAACTGCTTCCGCCAGGCCCTTTATGTACCCAATGGCAAAAAGCCTACCAATTGAGGAATAGGCAGGATTATCATTGCTATCGCCTTCCATAGTGGGAACATGATCAGGACGCATCAGTCCCTCATAGCCAATCTCATAGTATGCCTTCATGCATTCGTACATATCAATCATCCCATCGTCATGAAATGTTTCAGTAAATTTGTGTGCGGTTCCCTTTACATTCCTGAAATGGACAAAAAAGATTTTACCCTGTTTTCCAAATTTTCTGATTACAGCAGGAAGATCATCCGTCATCAATGCAAAATTACCCTGACACAATGCAATGCCATTAAACTCACTTGGATAAAGATCCAGTAACTTTTGAAAATGTTCAACCGAGCGCATAATACGCGCAACACCGCGAATAGGAGAAATGGGTGGATCATCTGGATGCATGGCTAATTTTACACCTGCTTTTTCTGCTTCAGGGATAACGGCGTTTAGAAAATACTGTAGATTTTTCCATAATGTTTCTTCGGTTACAATTCCGTACTCAGTCATTGGAGCCTTTTCCATTAGTGCATGATCATAAGAGGTAGCCATTGCACCCCCGCGGATGGGCGTTGTTGTTGAAGTCCTTGTCCAACCAAACACGGGCATCCATTCATAACACCATACGGGAATGCCCAGTTTCCCCATGTTCTGTATAAGCATTATGACATTTTCAATTTCTTCATCCCTTCCCGGCAGGCCTAATTTTATTTTTTCCATTGGAGGTCGGGATTCAATGACTCCAAGCGTAAATCCTCCGTTTTCATAATTGGTCTTAATATGAACCAGTGAATTATAGCTCCATGGCCAGAAGTCCTTTGGCATATTTTCCCAGCCAGCGTAATGCTGCATACCGCCAACAACATACTCTATTCCACATTGCTTTACCATGGTCCACAATGCAGAAGGGCGCGGGGGAAGCAATTCAGCAATTTTAATCATGGTTTTTGTCCACAAAAAAAATCAGATTATCATATGGTCTGATGTTATTATATATACTAGATTTGTCAATGAATTTTTTTAAATTTTTTTTAAAGCAATATCTTCACAGTGTATTGGTGGATGACATGAGTACTTCTTTATAAATGCATTTACTCAAGTTCCCTTAAATCTAACGTATTAACTAACACTTTACTGAAACACCATATATCATTTTTTAATATTGCAGAGCATAAACCAACTTAAAATACATTGATCTTTTTTTTACCGCTATGGTTTACATTGCGCATTTTATCCCCACTTTTAGCTTCCATTACTATAGCATTTTTATATCTTTGTTTTCCAAAGGTATTGGACTGTTTCACAATAAGCTATAAACATACCACTGTTTAAGAAAAATTTGCATTGACTGTTATGCGCATACATCCATATTTGTATGCTGTAACTATTTACACAACAAAGCTAATCATATTTATTTAAACATGCATCCCATTAAACAACATCATTTTGTTACGTTGCCGGGGACTCCCCTGCCATTAGGTGTTCATTTAGACAGGCATGGTGCACGGTTTGCGCTATTCAGCCGTCATGCCACAGCTGTTTCAATCCTGCTATTTTCTTCATCAGAAACTGAAGAATATATTGAAATTGAATTAGATCCCAAACTCAATAAAACAGGTGATGTCTGGCATATCTGGATTGCTGGTATTCGTGAAGGACAGCTTTATGGCTATAAAGTTGACGGACCATATCAGCCTAATCAGGGGCATCGTTTTAATAAAAATAAGCTGTTGCTTGACCCCTATGCTAAAGCTATCAGTGGCAATCATATATGGGATTTCAGCAAAGCCTGTGGATACATTAAGGGGCACCCGGATGAGGACCTTTCGTTTTCTACAGATAAAAACTATAAAGAATCACCCAAATGTATTGTTGTAGACACTGAATTTGATTGGTACGATCGTCCCATTCAAACTCCAATGGAAGATACCATCATCTACGAACTTCATGTAAAAGGGTTTACCTATCATCCATCATCAAATGTCAAGCACAGAGGTACCTTTAAAGGCTTAACCGAAAAGATACCCTATTTGAAAGAATTGGGAATTACTGCCGTTGAACTTATGCCCATTCAGGAATTTGATGAATTTGAAAATGTTAATGTGAACCCGTTTACCGGTGAGCGACTCAAAAACTACTGGGGCTACAGCACCATTGCGTTCTTTGCACCAAAATCAACATATTCATCAAGTGGCACAATGGGTCAGCAGATTAATGAATTCAAGGAAATGATCCGTGATTTTCATGAAGCTGGCATTGAGGTGTTTTTAGACGTTGTATTCAATCATACCGCTGAGGGTGACCATCTGGGTCCCACAATAAGTTTTAAAGGTTTTGATAATTCTATATACTACATGCTGAAAGAGAACAAACGATTTTATCAAAATTTTTCCGGCTGCGGTAACACAGTTAACTGCAATAATCCACTGGTACGTGATTTTATCTTAGACTGCTTGCGCTACTGGGTTGTTGATATGCATGTTGATGGATTTAGATTTGATCTGGCTTCAATACTTGGAAGGGATCAGGATGGAAATATTTTGCAAAATCCACCACTTATCGAAAAAATATCCGAAGACCCCATCTTGCGCAACACTAAAATTATTGCCGAAGCCTGGGATGCTGGCGGAGCGTACTTAATAGGCCATTTCCCCGGACGGTGGGCCGAATGGAATGGCAAATTCCGTGACGATGTCCGTCATTTCTGGCGTGGCGATAATGATACCGTTGTCAACTTTATGCAGCGCATTATTGGCAGCCCTGATATTTACCAAAAAACCAACAGAAGTCCACTGCACAGCATTAATTTTATCACCTGCCACGATGGCTTTACTATGCTGGATTTAGTTTCATTTAATGAAAAACACAATCTTGCTAATGGTGAAAATAATCAAGACGGGGACAACAATAACTTGAGTTGTAACTACGGCGTTGAAGGTCATGATGCTCCGCCTGAAATACTTACAATCAGAAGACAGCAGATAAAAAATTTTTTTACTACACTGTTTTTGTCTCAGGGTGTACCCATGATGCTTGCAGGAGATGAGATGGGTAGAACTCAAAATGGTAACAACAACGCCTACTGCCAGGATAACGAAATATCCTGGATAAACTGGGACAGGATGCAGCAATTTGATGATATACATAGATTTGTGCGGTGTTTGATTCAATTTCGCAAAATGCATCCAGTACTACGGCAAAAGCACTTTTTATCAGGCACTGCCCAGCAAGGGTTTACACACCCTGATTGCGTGTGGCACGGTGTTAACTGCCATGCCCCTGATCTTGGATATTACAGCCATTCTATTGCATTGCATCTTAACGGTGCATATGCTAAGCTTCAATACGGTACTCCCGATAATGATATATATATGATATTCAACGCATCTGAATATGACCTCGCATTTTCACTACCAAAGCCATTTAACGGTAGTCAATGGCTACGTGTGGTCGATACCTCACTGCATACACCTGATGATATAATACTACAAGGTACGTCAATCCCTTCCCAGGAAAGCTATTTAACTAAAAAAATGTCATCTGTAGTTTTGATTTCTGCTCACGTATGACGATAGTGTAATAGAAGGTATTTTTAACAGTAACTATCGCTTAAAAAATATTTTTTTCATAATTCTATTGCATTGCATATATTATTTGTATATTATAATTATTATGAGCGATAGTTAAAAGGTAAAAAGGACATTTATGGCACAACTCATCTTAAATAATGTTTACAATGACAGCATGTGCAAATTCTTTATCTAGTTTTAGAATGTCAGTGGTGTATAAAATATAATTGATACGGAGATTGATTACTAGCGTTTGTTATGATACCAATTCTTATTACATTGTTGATTGTTGTGATTATAATACTACTGTGGGCAATCACAGGTAATGATTCAAAAGCTGAGACAGCCCAAAGTGCGCCTCCAGAAAAAATTTTCCGCCGCCGCGCAAGTGACCTCGAAATTGAAGAGAAATATCCTGATGCAAGCAAACCTAAGAGAAGAGCAACTGATGCACCTCATGAAGAAACATTCATTGATGATGATTTTAAATTGCCTTATTCTGCTTTAGAGATAATTCCTTCTCATTCACGATTCAGGATATATATGCGGATACTAATGAATGCGGAAGTGTATGCTAAAAAAGGCGATTTTACCACAGCTATTTCACTATACGAAGGCGTAAATGATAGAATCTTAGATGCGGAAACCAATGCAAAAATCAATGCTAATATTGATTACCTTAAAAAATACAAGCAAAAACAAGAAACTCAACAACATCAGATGAAAACTGAATCTAGAAGCAAGCCAAATGAAATCAAAATTTCACTGGACAGCCCCATAAAGCTTCCTGATAAAATACAGATTGGATTTAACCCTCAGCCTGTGGATGTTGACAGGATAGTTGATGAAATTACCAGACGTATTCAGGAAAAGCAGAAATTAGAAAATCTGGAAGAAGCTGCAATCAATAAATACAAAGATGAAATCAGTAGCTTAGCATCACGCTTAGAGGAATTAAAAAAAGAATTATCAAACCAGTTAAAGGGATTAGCCGGCAAAGAAGAATCATCCGAAATGCAGAAGTTGCAAAATCAGCTAAATGACCTTACCGACAGAATGTTTAAACTATATGAAGAAAAAGAAAAAACCAGGAATGAACTAGAACGTTTAAAGGAAGTACACTCTAAGCTTCTTGAATCAGGCGCTCAGCCTGCTGTTTCCACAGTAAAATATGAGGGCAAATTGCCAATTGAAATTGACCCGGAGCCTATACTAAAAATCCTGGAAAAGCTGCCAACTATAACCGCTCCAAAACCACAACCCATAGACAAAGACAAAATTCACGGGGATATTGCAAAAGATATTCTGAAAAAGCTGTATGGTGATAAAGTCAAGCCGGGTGAAACAACACAATCATCAGAAATTGTGGAAAAAACTGAAAAACAAAAAGAAGAAGAGGACTGGGAACTTATCAGCGACATCATAAAAGATGAGAAAAAAAGTGAGCTGGATGAAGTCAGCGATGAAGATATCTTCAAAAAGATACTTGAAGAGGATAAACGTAAAAAACAGGACGAAATTGAAATATTAGGTGACTACAGAAAATCTGAAGAAGTTGAATATGATACTTCAGACCCGGAAACACTTCGCAAACTGGAAGAAGACCGCAAATTTTATGAAAAGTTTTTGCAGCATGACAGACGAAAGAAAAAGGATTTGCCAATATTAAAAGTAACTTATGACTTTAAAAAACTCCCGGATGAATTCAGCCTTTCAAGAGAAAAAAATATCCTGGAATATGCCTTTTATAAATACAGACCGTTATTACAGAAAGCAGATGACCTTATAAAAAAGCGAAAAGTGCGTGATGCCCTGAATTACTATAGAGTGGTAATGCAGCAGAACATACCTCCGGAATTTAAATCCATGATACGAAAAAACATCAACGACCTGAATGAGTATCTGGAAAAATATCTTACTTCGGATTAGGTATTTAATTTTTCTCTGTTGAAAATAAGTACTATAGTGTATCCCCACTTCCATCCCCTTCCCGCAAAATCAGGAAAGCGGATTTTGATGTTTTAATAACTACATCGCAGTGTTAGCCAGCTTTTTTTTTGTTGACTTCCCACAAGGATTCCATATATATTTATAGTAAGATAGGAATAATAGTACTATGATTGAACCAATTAAAAACGTTTCACCAATACCTGTTATCCTACAGCTCAAGAAACGCGATTCTGTGTATGCAGATGCCACAAATGACATACTTGCTCCTATGAAGCGCTTTAAAAAAGAGCTTCCAGTACCACCAATTGGCGAGCAACCGGATCTCTCGTTACAGAAAGTACGCATACGCCAGAAGGAGTTTTATTCTCACCGCGGTCAGGTGTATGAAACTTTGCAGAACACAAAAGCAGCTATCGCTTCATACCAAAAAGCATCCTACTATGAGCCATCGGACTCAAATATTTTCAATCAGATCAAACGCCTGAAAATACAGAATCTTACCAACCTCAAAGCATAGATACCCTTTTATGTATCTAAATTTTCTTGATATTATAGTCTATAATACCGATTTTTAATGTATAAGGATGTGTGCATCAATTTCTTTTTTAGTTATAATTAAGCGTTTAGGAATAATTAGTATATAGTATTATTGCTAAAACTCATTTTTTTGTTTACTTTTATTGTGAATACACTATCCTTTGAGCAAAGACAGTAATTTTAAATGGTAACGGCACTGCATGGCACAGGAACAGTTTAAAGTTGTCAACTATCTAGCAAATTCGTTCGTTGTTGTTGAAGGCAAGCGCAACGCTGATAATTTTTATATCATACGCCAGGGAAAAGTTAAGCTTGTGAAAGAAAATCCAATAGCACAGGAAACAAATCCCCTGCTTGGGCCTGGTGATTTTTTTGGTGTTATTCCCTGCATGAGTGGCCATGCCCACATTGAAAGTGCTGTCGCATTAACCGATGTTTCGCTTATCTCAGTGCAGCGAGACCAGTTTGGTATTCTCATTCAGAAAAATCCTGCGGTTGCCATGAAGATTATTCGATTCTTTTCCCGCAAACTCAGAGAGTTTGACCAGGCAATCACCCGCCTTACCTTTGCCAATGCAGTTGAAGAGGATCCCGAACACCTTTTTAAAATTGGCGAATACTACCTTAAAAAGAAAAACCTGCCCCATGCGGCATATGCATTGCAACGCTATATACAGCACTGCCCAAATGGAGTAAATAGGGATAAGGCGATAGCTCATCTGAAATCAATCAATGCCCCGCTAAAAGTCCCGGAAAATCCTCAGAAAAGTAGTCTCACACGTGTGTATAAAGACAACCAGATGATATTCTGTGAAAATGAGCCAGGCGATGAACTGTACATCATTCAGGGCGGTAAGGTTAAGATTACCAAAATTGTTGATGAAGAAGTGCTGCTTGCGGTATTAAAACCAGGTGACATCTTTGGCGAAATGGCATTGCTTGAAAACAGACCCCGAAGCGCTTCTGCAATCACGTTTGGTGATACCACACTTATGGCAATCAACAGACAAAATTTTGAAACAATGGTTCAGACGCAACCACAGCTTGCAACACGGCTTATACAGCTTTTAAGTGAACGAATTTGGACAGCATACCGCCAGCTTGAAAACTTAATGATACGCGACCCGCTGGGCAGAATGTATGACACACTGCTCATTCAGGTTGAAAAACAAAAGGTAAAGATTGCACCCAAGGAAAGTTTTACCTTTGATTTTGGAGTCAAAGAGCTTCTTAACATGGTTGGAATCCCACAGGATAAGGGGGATCATCTTGTGGTGGAACTTCTTGAGGACAAAAATATTACATTGGATGAAGGCAAGCTCATCTGTACCAATTTAGAAGAGCTTGAAAAGACTGTTAACTTTTACAAGAAAAAATCAGCATTAGAACGCAAACGTGAAGCCAGCAAGAGTAGTTAAATACAGTGCGATAGTTCTTTCTATTGTTATCTTACTGATTGTTGCCTTTGCAGCAGCGTTTACCTATTTCTTCCCAAAAGAAACATTGAAATCTATAATTGTGCAAACCTTGCAGGATGCTTTACATAGGCCTGTAAAAATAGGAGCAATAGATTACAGTATTAAAGGTGTCCAATTAACTGAATTATATATTTTTGACACAGACGAAAATAAGCCATTTATTGCACATTCAAAAGATGCCGCAATCAGGTTTCAGCTTGCACCTTTATTGCAAAAACAATTTATTATCAATTATATCTCACTCAATGATGCTGTTATCAATATACTTTATTATACTGAAAACAAACTTACAACATCTAACCTTGAAAAGCTTATCAAAGAACTATTATCAGCTGAAAAATCTACTATAACCACTGAGATCAAATCACTATTATTTAATAATACAACAGTCATCCTGCAAAACCCACCAAAAGAACTCGAGCCACTGGAAGGCACATACAGTATAGATACCAATGTAGAGCTGAATGATGACGATATAGAATTGAAAAACCTGTCGATCATACTTCCACAAAACAGAGGAAAAATCTCTGGTGATTGCTTAATTAAAACTTCAAAAGACTATAGCATTCATGGCAATGTATCGTTACACAACTGTGACCTTATATGGGTATATCGCTGGGGCAATAATCTTGAAAGCATACTGCCCTACCGCATATTCACAGGAACAATACATAATCTGGTGATAACAAAAAACAGTGTTCAGGGAACTGTAACAGGGAGCTGCAAGCTTAGCAACAATTCTATGCTTTTTGTAAGCAATCTATTCTGTACCGTGAATATCAACAAAGAAACAGTAACAATCGCCAACGCAAAAGGAAAAATAGAAAATTCAACCTTTGTTGTAAACCAGTTATTATTTAACTTTGATGGTGATATTAAAAATATCAAAGTCAATGACGCATCAATTAGAATCAGAGAGATAGCTCCACTACTTGGCAATATTGATGTAAGCGATATTTCAGGCGAAATAAATGGAAATTTTGAATATAAAAATAACGTAATTGATGCCGATGTAACGCTATCAAATATTTCTATAGGCCAAAAAGATGCTATTATAGCTTTAAAGGAAACAAGCCTTATTGTCAAAAACAACCAGTTCCAGAAAGATGGCATACAGGTAACAGTATATTCTGTGCCCTGTGTCATATCAGTATCAACAGTAGATTCTTCGCTAAAAAAGTTTACCATAAACATTGAAGCAGATGAAGTTGACCTGGATAAAATACTTACCAAAAAACCTGAACAACCTGCAAAATCAAAAAAAGAAATAAACATCCCTTATGAACTATCGGGCAAACTGGTTTTGCAAAAATTGTATAAAGATCAGCTTGTGATAGAAAAAGTTAACTGCAATTACACAATGTCAAAAAATATTATTGCGCTACCATCATTTACGGCCAGAGTTTTTGGAGGAGATGTCACCGGTAGAAGTGTTATCACACTCTCACAAGATAATCCGCAAATAACACTTGTTGCTAAATATAATAACTTACGATTGCAGAATATCAGTGCGTATCTTAAAGAGTATGAAAATCGCCTTTTTGGTAATGTATCAGGCCAATTACAGGTAACTATCGAACCAAAAGAT
>FMSI01008692.1_pt1 | contig 10383 bp, 9 predicted proteins | sample 1504471 | NCBI WGS metagenome assembly FMSI01 (sample SAMEA4475357, study PRJEB15587) | soil metagenome | biome: Soil; feature: Field | place: India | collected 2015-03-11 | depth 0 m
GCCTTCCGGCAGGTTGGGGATGATGCGCTGGAGATAGACCGCAGCCAGCTGGCCGACGCCGGCCAGCAGGGAGGCGTCGGCGGCGTCCGGCTTGGCCTCCAGCACCAACGCGTCGCTGAGCTGGAAGCGGGCGACGAGCTGCATCTCCAGCTCGAAATCGTGCGGGATGGGCGTCTTGATGTTCACCTCGATGATCCCGCGCTCCCAGGCTTCCTTGAGCAACCGGGAAATCTTGGATGTGGAGACGCCCAGCCGCTTCGCAATCTCCGCCTGTCCCAGGTGAAACTTGTAGTAGAGGCTGGCCACCATCGCCAGCAGGTCCTCATGTTCGTTCATCGCCGGCGCCTTCTGGTCAAAAATGGATGGATGATCTAGAAGAAAGTCTGCAAATTTTTGCACACAGCATAACACTCCGCAACAAGGATGTCAAGCAGTTTCGACAAATTACCCTCCTAAAAATCCTTGCGGCGACTTTTCACTCATCTTCACATCGAAAGCTCATTGCTCTTTTTGTCTTTGTTTTCTCTGGATTTCTCTTCAGAAATTGAAAAATTTGAAGTTTGATGCTGGTCGCCGGTCTGGCTTTGGCCTGAAATTTTACAACATGTCGGGGCTTGACAACCTTGCCGGTTCGTGCTATGCTCCCTGCAAGAAATTTCATTATTTGAATTTTTTTGCTCCCAAAAGCACATTTATCCATCAAGATCGATTCAAGCGCTCGCTGCGACAAGGGGCGCAACGCTCAAAAAAGGCTCATCTATGCGCGTTCGTTGTGATGGTTTTGTCTTCGACCTGGATGGGACGGTCTATCTCGGTGAGGCGGCGTTGCCCGGCGCTGTGGAAGGGATCGCCGGCCTGCGCGCACGCGGCAAGCGCGTGCTCTTCGTCAGCAACAAGCCGTTGGAGCCGCGCGCCAAATACGCGGCCAAGCTCACGCGGCTCGGCATCCCCACCGAGCCGGAGGATGTGATCACATCGGGCTACGTGCTCGGCCATCACCTCGCCCATCACCAGCCGGAGCTGCGCTATTACGTGGTCGGCGAGGAGAATCTACGCCAGGAGCTGCGCAGCCACGGCCTGAAGGTGGTGGACGAGCTGCTCGAGCAAGACCCGAAAGAAGTGATCGACCCCAAGGGCATCGACGCCGTGATTGTGGCCTTCGACCGCACGTTGAACTATCGCAAGCTCAACACTGCCTATCAGGCCCTGATGCGCGGCGCGCGTTTTTACGCCACCAACGGCGATAAGACCTGTCCGATGCCCGGCGGCGCCATCCCGGATGCAGGCGGGACGATTGCGGCGCTGGAAACCATGACCGGCCGCAAGCTGGAGCTGCTCGCCGGCAAGCCTTCCACGCTCACAATGGAGGTGGCGCTGGAGCGGCTCGGCCTGCCCGCCGAGCGCTGCATGATGGTGGGCGACCGGCTGGAGACGGACATCGCCATGGGGCAGGCGGCGGGGATGCTCACGGCGGTCGCGCTGACCGGGGTGAGCACGCGCGAGGACGTGGCGCGCATGACGAAGCCTCCCACCTTTGCGATTGAGCGGTTGAGCGAGCTGTTGGAGCTGATTGAGTAAATCCGCGCGATCGGATCAGCGTTTGTCCATGGGGGAGCGTAAGAGTTGCGCAATCGGCGGGACTTTTGTGAGAACACCACCTTCCAGGGGCGCTTGAGGCTCTCCTAAAAGGCGGGCTGCCTGCGCAACTTTTACATCCAATAAAATCGAACGACGATTTTTTGCATTGCCTGGAAGAAAGAAAGGAGGGGAAACGGACGAAAAGGTTGTTGGAAGGGGCGGAGTTTGCCATGACCGAATTGTGTGCTGAAGTCTAGTCGAACCAAGTCAGTATTCCACCGGAGAGACCCTATGAAAACCAGGACAATCTATTTCATGCTGGCCGCGCTCACCACTGTTGCGTTGGTGATCGCCGCCTGCGGAGCGCCTGCGGCGCCTGCGCCGGCCCAACCTGCGCCTGCACAGCAACAGGCGGCTGCGCCGAGCGGCGAGTTCAACTGGCGCGCCTATGAAGGCGAGAGCCTCAAGCTGCTGCTGAACCAGCATCCTTATCAGCAGGCGCTGGTCGGCGAGCTGGACAAGTTCACCGAGCTGACCGGCATCAACGTCACCTACGACGTCTTCCCCGAGCAGAACTACTTCGACAAGGTGACGATCGACCTCCAGGCCGGCCCTGCCAGCACCTACGACGTCTTCATGACGGGCGCGTATATGATCTGGCAATATGCGCCGGCCGGCTGGATGGAGCCGCTGGAGGGCTATATCAACGACCCCAGCAAGACCCATCCAGACTATGACTTTGAGGACATCCTGCCCGACCTGCGCAACTCCGAACGCTGGAATCTGCTGCCCGGCGCCGAGAATCTGGGCCAGGGGTCGCAGTACGCCATTCCGTGGGGCTGGGAAGCCAACGCCTACATGTATCGCAAGGACATCTTCGACGCCAACGGGCTGAAGCCGCCGGCCTCGCTCGACGAGCTGGTCGAGGTGAGCAAGAAACTCAAGGAGATCAATCCCAACATGGCGGGCATCGTCGTGCGCGGCAGCCTGAACTGGGCCACCATTCACCCCGGCTTCATGACGATGTACTCCAGCTACGGCTGCCGCGACTACAACGAGAAGATGCAGCCGCAGATGAACTCCGACTGCGCCGTGGAAGTGACGTCGAAATGGATCGACATGGTGCGCAGCGCCGGCCCCGAAGCGTGGACGACCTACACCTGGTATCAGGCCGGCTCGGACTTCGGCGCGGGCAAGGCGGCGGCGCTCTTCGACGCCGACATTCTAGGGTACTTCCAGAACCAGCCGGGCACGGCGGCGCCGGAGGTGCTGGGCAACGTGGCGTGGGCGCCGGGTCCGCGCGGGCCGAACGGCGAGCTGCGCACCAACATCTGGATCTGGTCGCTGGCCATGAACGCCGGCTCCAAGAAGAAGGACGCCGCCTGGCTCTTCATGCAGTGGGCGACGGGCAAGGACTTCCTCACCACCGGCGCGATCGAGTACAACATGGTCAACCCGGTGCGCCAGTCGATCTGGGACAATCCGGACTTCCAGGCCAAGATGGCGGAGCAGACCGACTATCTGGCGACCTTCCAGACCATTTCGGCCAACGATATGAAGATTCAGTTCACGCCGCAGCCGCTCTTCTTCGAGACTACGACCGAATGGGCCCAGGCGTTGCAGGACATCTACGCCGGCCAGGACGCCAAGGAGCGGCTGGATAAGCTTGTCGCCAGCCTCACCGAGCAGCTGAAAGACGCCGGCATCTATCAGGAGTAAACGACTCGGAGTGTTTGGGAGAGGTCTTCCAGAGAGCGCATGAAGATGAACGGTCGATCTTCAACGCACTCTCTGGAAGGCCGTATGTCAGGGAAAGGCGCCTCTATGGAAGAAAACATCCGTCCACCGTTCGCAGTGCGCGCACGGCCCTGGTTCATCGCTCTGCCTGCATTGTTGGTGTTGATCGGCATCCTGTATCCGTTCTTGACCGCAATTTACTACTCGATGACGGCCTACGCGCTGAACCGGCCCGGCAGCGTCGACACCTTCGTCGGGCTGCGTAACTACGTGCGCATGTTCACGAGCGAAGATTTCCTCTACAGCACCTATATCACCTTCGCTTACGCCCTGCTCGCCACCGGCGTCGAGCTGACGCTAGGGCTGATCGTGGCGATGCTGCTCAACCGCGATTCCCGGCTGGCGAAGATTTTCACGCCGACGTTGATCTTTCCCATGATCATTCCGCCGGTGATCGGCACGCTCGTCTGGAAGATGATGATGCAGCCGAGCGTAGGCATCCTCAACCCGATGCTCAACGCCATAGGGCTGCCTTCGCTGCAATGGGCGGCTGCGCCGGAGACGGCGCTTTTCTCGGTGCTGTTGGTGGATATCTGGATGTTCACGCCCTTCGTCGCCCTGATTCTGCTGGCGGGGCTGCGCTCCTTTCCCAGCGCGCCTTTTGAGGCCGCGCGCGTGGACGGCGCCTCTTTCTGGTTCACCTTCCGCAACCTGACGCTGCCGATGCTCTCGCCCTTCATCATCATCGTGGTCGTCTTCCGTCTGATGGACTCGCTGAAGATGTTCGACATTATCTTCGCCATGACCGAAGGCGGCCCAGGCAACACGCTGATGACCTATCAGCTCACCGCCTATCGCACGAGCATCCAGTTCCAGCGGCTGGCGCAAGGATTGCCGTACGCCATTTTGCTCTACATCATTATCTACATTACGAGCATGTATTTGATCAAGGCGTGGGGGCGCGCACAGCGTCGCGCCGCCGGCTATTGACGAGAATCGATTACCGTGCATCGATGTTGCGTGGATGAAGTGAAGGCGAATCATGCAATCGAAAGTGTCCAATAACCGACTGGCGGCCATCCTCTCCGACGGGTTCCTGGGGCTGTACTTTATTTTTGCGCTCTTTCCCCTGCTCTGGATGGTGCTGGTCTCCTTGAAGAGCGGCGAGGAGCTGTTTACAACGCAGTTTGTCTTTACGCCGACGTTGGAAAATTACCAGGCGATCCTCTTCGGCGATCCGCGCGCGGCCGCAGGCGTGGTGGCGCGGCAGGAATTTCCCCGCTTTTTTATGAACAGCCTGATCGTCAGTTCAGGCGCCGTGATTTTATCATTGCTCGTCGGCGTGCCGGCCGCTTATGCGCTCGCCCGCTATCGATTCCGCGGCAAAGAAGACCTGGCCTTCACCTTTCTCTCCTTTCGCTTTGCGCCGGAGCTGGTCGTGATCATCCCGCTCTCGGTGCTCTATCGCCAGCTTGGCCTGTACGACACCTACTGGGGCATCATCTGGGTCTATCAGCTCGTCACGCTGCCCCTGCTGATCTGGGTGCTGCGCAGCTACTTCGAGGACGTCTCGCCCGACATTGAGCAGGCCGCCATGATCGACGGCTACCCGTGGTGGCGCATCTTCTGGAGCATTTTGCTGCCGCTGGTGCGGCCAGGGCTGGCCGCTGCGGCGCTGCTGGCCTTCGTCTTCGCCTGGAACAATTTTATTTTTGCGCTTGTGCTCGGCGGCTCCAATGTGCAGACCGTCACCGTCTCGGCGTTGGGATACATCTCCTCGGCGCAGGCGTTTTTTAACCGCATGGCCGCCGCCTCCGTGCTTGCGTCGATTCCACAGATTGTGCTGGCGCTGAGCATTCAACGCTATCTCATCCGCGGCCTCAGCTTCGGCGCTGTGAAAGGGTGATGCCTCATGGCGACAGTGCGACTGGAACATCTGACCAAAGATTTCGGCAAAGTGCGCGCCGTCAACGACCTCTCGCTGACGGTGGAGGACGGCGAGTTCATCGTGATGCTCGGCCCCTCCGGCGCCGGCAAGACGACCACGCTCAAGCTGATCGCTGGCGTGGAGACGCCCACCAGCGGCAAGGTCTATATCGGCGACCGGCTGATGAACGCCATTGAGCCGCACCATCGCAACGTGGCGATGGCCTTTGAAAGCTACGCGCTCTATCCGCACATGACGGTAAAGGAGAATATCGCCTTCCCGTTGCGCGCGCCGGGCCGCACCTTCAGCGAAGCGGAGATCGAGCGTCGCGTGCGCAACGTCTGCGAGATGCTCAACATCCACATGTTGATGGACCGTCTGCCGCAGCACCTTTCCAACGGCCAAAAACAGCGCGTGGCGTTGGGCCGCGCCATGGTGCGCGAGCCGGACGTCCTTCTGCTCGACGAGCCGATCTCTCACCTCGACGCCAAGCTGCGCCATCGCATGCGCCAGGAGTTTAAAGCGCTCGAGGCCGATATTCGCTACACCACCATCTACGTCACCCACGATTATCTAGAGGCGCTTTCGCTGGGCGACCGTCTGGTCGTGCTCGACCGCGGGGTGATCCAACAGATCGGCAAGCCGAACGACGTTTTCGTGAACCCAGTCAACATCTTCGTCTCCAAGCTGCTCGGCTATCCCCAAATCAATCTGGCGACCTGCACCGTCCAGCGGGCAGGCGACGACCTGCATCTGGTCAGCCTGGATGGCGCCATCACCGTCGCCGCGCCGCCGCGGCTGCGCAAAGCGCTGCTCAAGCACAAAGGCGAGCACGTCATCCTGGGCGTGCGCCCCATGCATCTGCATCCCATCCCAGACGGCGCCGAGAACGCCGGCGTGAATGTGCTCAAGGGCGTCGTGTACGTCTTTGAACGACTCGGCGCGCGCGGCGTGCTCACCGTGACCGTAGGCCAAAATCAGTTGGACGTGCTGACGCCGATCGAGGTGGATTACGCCATCGACGAGCCGGTGCGGCTGGCGGTGGAGGCGGAGAACATCCTGGTCTTCGACGCAAAGACCGAGCGCAACATTCTCTGCGCGGACTAGAGGAAGCGAGGAACCATGGCGGAATTACGTCTCGAACATGTCTATAAAACCTACAAGGGCGGCGTCGAAGCCGTGAAAGACCTCAACCTAACGGTGAAAGACGGCGAATTTCTGGCGCTGCTTGGGCCTTCCGGCTGCGGCAAGACTTCGACGCTGCGCATGATCGTGGGCCTCGAAGACATCACGAGCGGCGAGATGTACATCGGCGGCCGGCTGGTCAACCGCCTGGAGCCGAATCAACGCAACGTGGCGCTCGCTTTCGAGACCTATGCGCTCTATCCTCCGCTCTCGGTCTTCGACAACATCGCCTTCTGTCTGCGCGCTCGTTCGGTGCCCAAGCATGAAATTGCGCAGCGCGTGCGTCGCGTGGCGGAGATGCTCGACATCACCGACATCCTCGACCGCAAACCTGCGGAGCTGGGCGGCGGGCAGAAGCAGCGCGTCTCGCTCGCCCGCGCGCTGGTGCGCGACCCTGACGTCTTCTTGATGGACGAGCCGCTCTCTCACCTCGACGCCGCCCTGCGCGCCCACATGCGCATCGAGCTGAAGCGCCTTCACGCTCAGACCGGTCGCACCACCATCCTCGTCACCCACGACCAGCTTGAGGCGGTCGCCATGGCGCAGCGCATCGCCGTGATGAACCTCGGCGTGCTGCAGCAGGTGGGCACCTTCGACGAGATTTACAACCATCCTGTCAACGAGTTCGTGGCCGGCTTCATCGGCGAGCCGCCCATGAACATCCTGCCGACCCGACCGGTGCAGGAAGGCGACAAACTCTGGCTTGCGGCGCTCGACGGCGGCTTCCGCCTGCCGCTTCCCGACGCGCTGCGCGCCAAGGTGGAGCGCAGCAAAGCGCAGACCATCGATCTGGGCGTGCGTCCCATTCACATCGAGACGCTCGATCCATCCAGCGAGGCCGTCGATGCACTCCCGGCCACGGTGCAGACCTTCGAGTCGCTGGGTGAGGAAGGCCAGTTGGCGGCGCAGCTCGGCGACTCCACCGTGCTGGTCGTCACGTCGCCGCTGTTGGAGCTGGAGCGGGGCGACGCCGTCAAGCTGCGCTTCCGCCCAGACCGCATCCATCTCTTCGATGCAGCGACGCAACAGGCGTTGTGAGGATGCCGCGTGGTGCGTGGTGCGTGACGCAACACGCACCACGCACCACGAATCACCATGAATTCAAAGCAAGAATAAGAAGAAAGCCTCACTCGTGGCCAACTACTACTTGCTCGGCGTCGACGCCGGCACGACGGTGATCAAAAGCACGCTCTTCGACCTCGCCGGTCGCGAGATTGCCGTCGCTGCGCAGCCATCGAGCCTCTTGTCGCCTCAGCCCGGCTGGGCGGAGTCGGACATGGAGGCCGTCTGGCGGGCCGCTGCGCAGACAGTGCGCCAGGTGTTGCGGGAGGCGACGGTTGCGCCCGAGGCGGTGCTGGCGATCGGTCTCACCGGTCAAGGCGATGGAACCTGGCCGGTCGGCGCCCAGGGACGTCCGGTGCGCCCCGCCATCCTCTGGTGCGATGGTCGCACCGCCGACCTCGTGCAGGAACTCTGGGCGAACGGCGTCGGCCATGCGCTCTTTGCCCTCACCGGAACGGCGCTCAACACGTGCAACCAGGCCGTGCACCTGCGCTGGCTGCAAATGCATGAGCCGGAGACGCTGGATTGGACGACAGCGGTGTTGCGCGCCAAGGACTGGCTCTTCCTGCGCATGACCGGCGAAACGAGCACCGACGTCACCGACGCCTCTCACACCTATTTCGACGCGCGGATGCAACAATTCGACGGTCGCGTCCTGGCTCTGCTCGACGTCGAAGCGTGGCGCCCGAAGCTGCCGCCGATTCTTCCGTCCGTCCAGAATCGGGCGCCGTTGCATTTCACCGCCGCAGAGCTGCTGGGGCTGCCGGAAGGTCTTGCGGTGGTCGCCGGACCGTTCGACGTGGCTGCATCTGCATTGGGCGTCGGCGCTTTTGCGCCCGGACACGCCTGCTCCGTGCTCGGCACTGCGGGCGTTCATCAGATCATGACGGAGGCCCCCATCTTCGAGCCTGCGGACATTGGCTACAACATGCGCCATGCGCCGGAGGGTGTGCTCATCCGCTTGCTGCCGACGATGACCTGCACCCAGAATCTGCGTTGGTTCGCCCAGGAGTTCTACGCGCACGAATGGACGGAGGCGCAGCGCACCGGCGCAAACATTTGGGAGCTGCTGGAGCAGATCGCCCTGCAAGAGCCGCCCGGCGCGCGCGGGGTGCTCTACCATCCCTACCTCGACCCGGCGGGCGAGCGCGCACCGTTCATCGAGCCGATGGCGCGTGCGCAGTTCAGCGGCCTCAGCGCGGATGCACACGCGCGACGCTGCTGCGCGCCGTCTACGAAGGCGTGGCGCTCTCCGTGCTCGACTGTTATGAGACGATGGCGGCGCCGGTGCATGCGTTGCGGCTGGCCGGCGGCGGTGCGCGCAGCAGGCTGTGGGCGCAGATGCTCGCCGATGCGCTCGCTGCGCCGGTGCTGGTGACGGAAGGCTCTGAATACGGCGCACGCGGGGCGGCCATCAACGCCGCCGTGGCGATCGGTCTGTACGCGTCCTACGCCGAGGCCATCGAGCGAATGGTGCGCCCGGCGCAAGCCTTCGAGCCTGTCGAGGGCCGACGCGCTTGGTGGCTGGAGCAGCTGGAGCTTTACCGCATGGAGCGCATGGCGATGGCGCCAGTGTGGAAAGAACGCGGGCGGATGCATCGATAGGCGCTGTTTATAGATTATCACGCAACACCATCTAAAAATTCTATGGCCAACACCCTGACCATCGCCGTGATCGGCGATCTTTTCGTGACCAATGAGCTGTTTCTCGAGGCGTTGGAACGCTGGCGAGGTCATCTGCCGTTTGACGTTACGGTCGCCACGCACTGCGTTCCATGGCCGGACGAGCCATTGGCGCACAGTGACGAAGTGCGCGAATTCGTCGGCGACCCGGAGGAAGTGGCGCAATTTGTCCAACCCGCAGACGTTCTCCTGACGCATGTGGCGCCGGTCACGCAGCGGGTGCTCGAACGCGCAGAAAAGCTGCGCATCATCGGTTGCTGCCGCGGCGGGCCGGTGAACATCAACGTAGCTGCGGCGACCGCACGCGGCGTGCCGATCGTCAACGCGCCGGCGCGTAACTCGCAGGCCGTCGTCGAGTTCACCATCGGCGTCCTCCTGGCCGAATGTCGCAACATCGCCCGCTCGCACGCCGCCCTGGCGCGCGGCGTCTGGCTCGGCGACCTCTACCGCTATGACCGCGTCGGACGCGAGCTGCGCGGGCAGACGATCGGGCTGATCGGCTTCGGCGCCATCGCGCAATCTCTGGTCCCCTACCTGGCCGTCTTCGGCATGCACATCCTGGCCTACGACCCTTATGTGCCAGCCGAACGCTTCGCTGCGCTGGGCGTGGAGTCCGTCGATCTGCCCGGGCTGCTGGCGCGCGCCGACATTGTGAGCCTGCACGCGCGCGTTACGCCGCAGACGGTGGGCATGATGGGCGCTGCACAGTTTGCGCAGATGAAGCGCGGCGCGTATTTCATCAACACGGCGCGCGGCCCTCTGGTCGATTACGACGCGCTCTATCAGGCCCTGCACAGCGGCCATCTCGCCGGCGCGGCGCTCGACTGTTTCCCGGAAGAGCCGCCGCCTTCAGACTGGCCGTTGCTCCGCCTGCCCAACGTGACCGTCACCCCGCATATCGCCGGCGCCTCGAAAGACTCCGCCGAGCGCGGGGCGGAGCAGGTTGTGCGCGACGTCGTCCATTTCTTCACAGGCCAGCCATTGGAATTCTGCGTCAACCCGGCCGTCCTGGCGACGGAGAAACGAGGGTGACGATGGTCGCCGAAGCGCTCCTGGGCGTCGACATCGGAACCACAGCCGCCAAAGCGATCCTCTGCGACCGCAACGGGACATTGCTCGCCCAGGCGGGCGAGGAGTATCCGACCGCCTTTCCACAGCCGGGATGGGCCGAGCAAGACCCTGAAGCCTGGTGGCGGGCGACCTGCCATGTG
>FMSI01014816.1_pt1 | contig 10360 bp, 12 predicted proteins | sample 1504471 | NCBI WGS metagenome assembly FMSI01 (sample SAMEA4475357, study PRJEB15587) | soil metagenome | biome: Soil; feature: Field | place: India | collected 2015-03-11 | depth 0 m
GTTTCGTTCGCAATCCGGCTTAATTGCCCTTGGCGCACGCCGTTTTGCCATTCGGCCAAGGTATAAACCAATAGGTCTACTGGAACGGGCAAAGCCGAGGTGTCCCAATGGGCGGCACGCTGTTCGAAGGATTAGTTTGTAGCGCTGATCACAACCAAGACATCAAGATCACTTCCAACCCCCCAATCCCCTCTGGCATAAGAACCAAAGTAACCAATGCGGAGGATGTGCGGATGCGATTTCGCCAGCCACTGAGCCCACGTTTGGAGCGCTTGACGAACGCTCTCGGCATCAGGCCATTTTATGACGGACGAATTCAAGGATTTGGTGGACATAGTCAAGTGCTGGTTCACTTTGTAATAAACCGTAATGCTCAAACGGTGCTCATTCGGGATATCCGTTCGGGTAAGCGGGTAGGGATATAAAAGTTAGCCAACACACGCGCTTTTTCAATCAGGTCGGTTGGAACATTTACGTCGGGAGGTAGTTCAATGAGCAGAGGGGCTACCACATGTCCCCTCGCTTCTTGGCGGTAAAAAAGGTGAAGTGCTCTAATGGCTTTCTCGGCGGCCTGGTGTGCCGCAAAACATGCCCCTTCCTGGCGTCCGGCACGCTTTGAGTCGGTGGCTTATTCTAAGTCGCGTTCGGCCTGTTTCAACCAATCAAGGGAACGATTAGGTATAGGATCCCTGTCCTTTTATTATAAAGCCTAGGATTATCCCTTGCTCCTGGGCTTTGTAATGCGAATAAAATCCTCAAGGTGGGCTGGCTGTCCCTTTCCTTGGGGCAAGGGGGCGTTAAGGTCAACTCTGACGGTAAGGGTGGAATACGTTGGTTATGTGCTGGGGTGTGGTCGTTGAGTGAGCAGGGCAGAAAGTAGGATGATAAACAGGTAAGCCGTAATCGCCAAAAGGATATAGGCAGTGACACGGATGTCTAAAGCCATTAATAGCAGACTGATCACCAACCCGCCCAGCGGAACCGCAATGCAGGAAATGGTAAGGGTTTTGCGCTGGAGGCGCCGGAGACCCCAACAAGCCAGACAGGCAATTGCCCACAAGAATACAATGAGGTAATACATGGTGGCCTCCCTGCTCCCTCTGGCCTGGGCGTTTGAGTTGCGTTGATCCTATTACAGGCCAGGGTCTAACTACATTATATAAGAAATTACGATGAAATACAATAAGAATTATTTATACTACAAAGGTCATCAAAGTACAGATAACGCCCCAAGGGTTAAGACCCTGGGGCGTTGAGTGGGAGCAGAAAGGAAAATAATGGCGGTTCTTTAGAGCGTGTTGCGGTTCATCAAATCCATTTCACGCAATACGTTTAGCCCAATGGCGCCACCTTGCATGACCAGAAATAACCCGATTCCAGTAAAAAGGGGCGTGCTGATATTGGTGATTAGGAATGAGACCGCGGAAGGCTGGCGTAACACTTCCGCCAGACTCAGACTTTGCTGAGAGAGGGTGATTTGTACGTTAACCGCTTGGGCGATTGCATCGGCCAGGAAGGCTACAAGCACGACCCACGAAAAAACACCGAGCAAGGTCGTAATCAGCGTGAGCACTTTGCTACTATACAGCACCGGTTCATTGCTCTCCACAGTTTCGGGTAAATCAGGGGTTGTTTCCACGGTTAGAACTCCTTGGTTTTTAAAGTCTTCCTCGTTACGAGGATAGGCTCATTTTAACACCTAAACTCCCTCTGGCGCAGGAGAAATTTGGCGAGTTTGGTAAAGAGGTGGGGCTGGCGCGATGAAAAGAGAGGGCTTAAAATAAGAGCGCCTTGGTAACCCGATTGGTCACTTAATGACGAATATCCTTTCAAGGAGGGAACCTTGTCTTTTCCCAATCCGTTTTACCGCTGGCGTCCGCATCCCTGGCATGGCTTAGAGATCGGCCCCCAGCCCCCGCAGTTAGTGTATGCCTACATTGAGTTAACACCGTTTGATTTGGTCAAGTATGAGGTTGAAAAGACGACCGGCTATCTAAAGGTAGATCGGCCACAACGCACATCTTCCCAGCCTCCAACGTTGTATGGCTTTATCCCACGTACCTATTGTGGTGCAAGGGTAGGGGCATTGGCTTCAGGTTCTTACCGCGGAGATGGTGACCCGCTGGATATTTGTGTGATCAGCGAACGCCCGATTGCCAAATCGGAGGTGATCCTAACGGCGCGGGTCATCGGGGGAATGCTGATGATTGATAACGGGGATGCGGATGACAAGATCATCGCCGTCCTGGCCAATGATCGCTTCTGGGAGAACGCCCATGATGTCAATGATCTTCCGGATGTTTTGGTAGAACGGCTACGCCATTATTTCAGCACCTATAAACTGGTACCCGGTAAGGAATCCACAACCTTTATTGAGCGCATTTACGATGCGCAGCATGCCATGCGAGTGATCGATGCCGCCATCCAGGATTATATTGACATGTATGGTGGATAATACCGGTGGGTGAGGATCACCCATTTAGCCGCTGGCGCCATGCTTCCAAATCGGCGGCATGGTCTTCTTCGTGTTGTACGACCCATTCATAAACCAGATTGGCCAGGCTTGCTCCCAACCAAGGGAAGTGGGTGGGCGAACTTAGTTCATGGTCGTTAAAAGCATCCAGGCGACGCAGAGTTTGTACTCGTACCCCCTGGAAATCAGCCCATACTTGTTCCCAGGGTCGATCTTTGGCTTGTTCGAACCACTGAGCGTTTTGTTGATCGTTATCGAAGGTTTTCAGGTGCAACGTGGTAGGTTTCATCCCTTGGCGCACCTGATAGAGCAGGGTTACCGTTTGGGCTTCCCACATAGCTAGATGAGCCAACACATCTTTCACCGACCACTTCCCGACGGCGCCGGGCTGGGTTAGTTGATCCAATTCTAACCCTTCAATGGCCCTTAGGAGGCGCTCACGACTATGGTTCAGGGCATGGATGAGGTCGTTCTTATGCATGCGAAGTGCTCCTTTGATCAATCATGCCCGTAAAAAATAGCGGGCTTCAATCTGTTGCCAGGTTTCATTGGGATTGACCAGTAGGAACTGGCCCAGAAGGGGAGTAACCTCCTGAATCCGCTGGGCCATGCGTTGAGCCAGCCGCCGCAGGGAGAAGTGGGCATTGGGAGCGCTGCGAAGGGCAATAAGGTGCCAGGCCTGGCGGAAATTAAGGCGGATAAGAGCGCGGCGACGGAAGGCGTTGGGCACTACATATGCTGCCACATTGGGGTTCCACGCTGCCAGTGCGCGGTAGGTTTGGTCGGCCATGTCCATGACCCGAGTGTAGGAGTCATAAAGACCAGCGACCTCGATGGCGCGGGGGATGGTATAACCCAGGTAGGTACTCAGCGGCTGGGGGCTGAGGGTCATCATACGGTGGCGCTTGAGTTCGAAATACCCCCCCTGATCCAATGTAACCTCAAAGGTGTAACCAACGTGTTCTAACTCCCGAATGGGGGGCGTGAAGCGATCCAAGCTACCCAGGATGCGCTGAAACAGCGTAGTTTTTTCCTCTGCGGAAAGTGTGGCAACTTTTTCACGGGCTTGCTCAAAGGTCAGATGAGAATATCGGAAAAGACAAGCAGTGAGGGCCAATGTCTCGGCCTCTTCATCCCAGGCAATCAAATGACACCAATCGTCGCTCGCGGGAGGGATGCCCTCTGCCTCTTGTGCCAGAAAAGAGGGAAGGGTTTGAAGGTAAGGCACGGCATCAGCATATTTGACCAAGGTGGGCACAACCGTTCGCGCCGCGTCTTTTATCTCAGTGCCCAGCGCTCGCACTTCTTCCAGGGGGTGTGAGAGCATCTTGCGTAATGTGTGTTCCAGCGCGCGGGCGTTGATGGTGGCCCCGACATTGGCTAGCGCGGCGGCGGGAAGATAAAAGCGACAGACATCCACGTATTTTGAGCGGATACGGCGCTCCCAGGCGGCTTCGTCTTCATCAGGTTGACGCGGGTACTCGCTAGCGATCACCTCACGTACCTTGGGGAGGGCTTGAAGATAGTGCTCAAACAGGGTGCGGCAGGTTTCTAGATAGCGTTCTTCGAGCGGATGCCCCGTCAATTCTGGGGGATGAAAGAAATCTTCGGGGTCCCATTTCTGATAGCGGGTAGATTTTTCGGTAAACGAGGCCAGGCGACAGGACTCAAGGGTTTCAATAGCCAGGCGTGAGGCATTTTCTACGGCAATATGAAGAACCGCGTGTTCGGCAACCGAAGCATGCCCGTAACCCACCACCCATTTCTCATGAAAGGCGGCGCTTTTCTCGGCGGTGAGTTCGGCGGCAATATCGCGGAAACTTTGGGGGGAGCGGGAGGTTTTGGCAAAGGTGACGGCAATGGTTTCAGGGGGTAGGGACTGAGGATCCAATAGGTAAACCTGGCGCTCAGGGCACATGATTGAGAATCTCCCGGGCGGTACGAATGTCCTTCTGAATTTGGGCTTTTAGCTCTTCAATACTGGAAAAGCGCTGTTCGGGGCGTAGACGTGCCACAAATTCCAGCGTGATGGTTTGCTGGTAAAGGTCACCGTTGAAATCTAAAATATGGGCTTCGAGAAAGCGATAGTGCAAGGGAGAGGCAAACGTTGGGCGTACCCCCAAATTGGTGACGGCGGCCAGACGTTCCTTGCCTACCCAAGCCCAGGTGGCATAAACGCCGTTAGCAGGAAGAAGTTTTTCAGGCCAGTAGGATAGGTTAGCCGTGGGAAATCCCAGCACCCGCCCTCGCCCATCGCCGCGCACGACGCTACCTTCGATGGCGTACCGACGCCCTAACCATTGATTGGCGGTTTCCAAGTCCCCTAGTTGAATCAAATGGCGGATCTGGCTGGATGAAATCGGTTGCTCTCCGGCCTGAATGGGCTGGGTTAGGATGACCTCGTACCCCAAGGACTGCCCAATGGCTTGCAGTCGTTCGGGATTGCCTTCGCGTCCCCGCCCAAGGGCGAAATCGTATCCGATCACCAGGTAACGTATTCCCAGATGAGGGGCTAATCGGCTCATGAAGTCCTGCGCGCTCAGGCTGGCCATGGCACGATCAAATGTCAGCGTGATCACCCAATCTACACCCAGTTCACCCAGATAGCGCGCGCGTTCCTCCGGGCTGGTCAAGTAACCGGGAAAAGGACCTTTACCCAGAACGACTGTCGGGTGGGGATGAAACGTGACCACAACTGCGGGTTGATGGTTCTGGTGTGCGCCTTCGACCAGAGCGCGGATCAGGGCTTGGTGGCCTTTGTGGACACCGTCAAATGTCCCGATGGTCACCCATGAATCGTGTAACGCCAGCCCATCCAAAGATGTCACGTGGTTCATGCTCTTATCCGTTTAACCTTATAAAAGATCCGTTCAGCAATTGGCGCTCAAAAAAGCGCAGCAACCCCGTTGTGGTGATTGCTGCGTGCCGTGGTTGATGTTAGGTGTTATTCTCTCCACGGAAAGGATCTCCCACTAAGAGAAAAACACCTTCTTAGGTTGCCACTCATTGGTACTTTCATCGTATTCAAGCAAAGCCACCAATTCGCCTTGTTCGTTGATGGCGCGCACCATCTTGCCAATTCCCGGTTGACCGGGAATGCGGTGACCATGCCGGATCAATTCAACCTGCTCGTGATCCAGTTCGACGGCCGGCCAATCGGCCAAGGCTTCGGCGGCAGGGATGAGGTACTGATACCACGTGCCGTTCTCAAAGGCTTCGCGCAGTTTACGCAAAGGCACCGCATCACGTAGGGTGAAACGCCCACTACGGGTGCGGCGCAGGCCCACCAGGTGGGCGCCGCATCCCAGAACCCGACCCAGGTCATTGGCTAATGAACGGATGTAGGTGCCCGATGAGCAGTGAATATCAATCACGGCCTCCGGTGGAGCCCATTCCAGTAGTTCCAGGCTGTAGACTTTGATTTTGCGCGGTTGCAAGTCCACCTCCTCTCCTTCGCGGGCCATTTCGTACGCTCGCCGTCCCTGGACTTTGACCGCAGAATACGGGGGTGGAACCTGCTCGATTTCGCCGACAAATTGCTGTAAGGCTTCTACAAACTGCTCTTCGGTAATATTGACCGGTGATGTGCTAACCACTCGCCCTTCTGAATCGTAGGTATCGGTGGCCTCTCCCAAGCGAATGACAGCCTGATAGCGCTTATCGGAAGCGGAGACATACTCGCTCAAGCGCACCGCCGGTCCGATTAAAACCACCAACACCCCCGAGGCACGAGGGTCAAGTGTACCCGTGTGCCCGGCACGGCGGATGTTTGTCCCCTTACGGATAATTTGCACTACGTCATGAGAGGTCAAACCAACCGGCTTATCAACCACCAGGACACCTGAGATGGCGTTTTTAATATCAAATTGACGGGATCGTTCATTCATGCTTGCTTCCTCTGATCAACCTCTGGCGGAATTGGACTTCATCGCCTGTTGTTCCCACAGGTCTTGCGTGGCTTTGAGTACTGTTTCTTGGACTTCCTCCAAGTTCCCATAAAAATCCGCGCCGGCCGCAGCAGGATGTCCCCCACCTCCAAAGCGGGCTGCCAAAGTTGAGACATCCCAACCGGGTTTCGCGCGCCAACTCACCTTAATACGCCCATCTCCATGCTGGATGAATAGCACCGCAATATCACCATCTTCAATACCCGAGAGAATATCCGTGAGATCTGCGTCATCATTCCCCTGATACCCTGCGGCAATCCGATCGGCCTGGGTAAGTGTGGTCCAGATCAGCCGGCCCTGACGTTTTAGGTTGACCAGTCCGTAACCCCAGAAGCGCGCGGCTTCGAATGAACGATGGATAAGCGCGCGTTTATAGAGTTCAGGGAGGTTGGCCCCTTGTTCCATCAGGTCAGCTGCCAGGCGCAGCGCCTTGGGGGTCATATTGGACGTTCGGAATCCAATTGTATCGGTAATAATGCCAGTTAGCAAGGCGCTGGCGACCTCGGAATTAATGGGCAAATCCCACGCCGGCAGGTGTTCGGCCAGGATGGCAGCGGTGGCTACGGCTTCGGGGTCAATCAAGTTAACCCGTGCGAAACCAGGATTGGTCACATGATGGTCAATGCATATGTCCACTTGGTAGCCGTTCATCGAGGCCGAGATGCGCGGAATATCTGCCGTATCCAGGACGATAAACAGGTCAAACGGCGGCTGAACCTCACGCCGAATTTGGTCACTGCCGGGTAAATGGCGAAAGACCGGTGGCATGCCATCCGGGAGCACCATCTGCACCGTGGCCCCTGCGTGTTGTAACGCTAAGCCCAGACCCAGCAGAGAACCGATCGCATCGCCATCCGGACGAATATGGGTGGTGATCAAGATTCGCTGCGCGCTGTGCAGCATTTGGCGGATGGTAGCATCCAAATCAGCCGGGGTCATGCTGTTTCGTCCGCGTCCTCGCTTTCAGCGGAGGATGAAGAGGATGATGGCGGGACTTCGGAGGCAGTGGTGCTGCTACGTAGAGAGGCCAGCAGGCGTTCGATGCGGTCGGCCCGTTCGGGGGTGGGATCCCAATGGAAGCGCAGGCGAGGGAAGACGCGCAATTCGATGCGCTCGGCTAACAGACGGCGAATGTAGCCGCTGGCGTGGTTAAAGGCTTCCAGAATCTCGGGCGCCCGCTGACTGCCCTCTACGGCTGAAACATAAATATCCGCATAGGCGAATTCCCGATCCACCTTGACACCGGTAATGGTCACGCCGCTTAGGCGCGGATCGCGAATCTCGCCCATCACCAGCATTTCCGAGATTTCTTCTTGAATGCGTTCAGCAATACGTTGTAAGCGTTGAGGTGTTGGCATCGTTCTTTACCCAACTTTCTGTAAATTACAAATTACGCGGCTTTCCGCTCGATAATATAACACTCGATTTCATCACCAACTTGAATGTCATCAAAGCCCTTGAAGCCGGCGCCGCATTCCATACCGGCGCGCACCTCGCGCACATCATCTTTTTCATGTTTGAGGGAGGCAAATTCTCCCTCATAAACGACCTCGCCTTTGCGGCGGATGCGCACGCGAGCGCCGCGGCGAAACTCACCTTGTAGAACACGGCAGCCGGCCACATTGCCAACTTTGGAAATGCGGAACACGGCCAGGACAGTACCTTTGCCGATGATCACTTCTTTTTCCGCCGGCTCCAGCATGCCTTTGAGGGCTTTCTCAATATCCTCGGTCAGGCGGTAAATCACATCATAAAGGCGAATGGAGACGCCTTCGCTTTCTGCCAGCCGTCGTGCGGCATGATCCGCCTGAACGTTAAAGCCCAGGATGATGGCGTGTGAGGCCGAAGCGAGCATGACGTCGCTTTCACTGACATTGCCGGTTTCGGCATGGAGAATATTGATGCGAATCTCACTATCTTTGCTCAAGTCGTTGAGCGAGGAAATAATCGGTTCTAGCGAACCTTGCACATCGGCTTTGATGATTAGACGGAGTTCCTGAGTTTCACCGGCTTGCACCTTGCTGAAGAGGTCTTCCAGCGAGGCTTTAGGCAGAGCCTGGCGCCGCTGTTGACGCTGGAGTAGGCGCTCTTCCACGACTTGGCGCGCTTCACGTTCGTTGGCGTAAACCCGGAAGAGTTCGCCGGCATCGGGAACTTCATTAAGCCCCATGACCTGAACCGGGGTGGAGGGGCCAGCCTTGCGGAGTTTACGCCCGCGGAAATCGAACATGGCGCGGATGCGGCCATAGGCCGTTCCGGCTACAACGATATCCCCAGCCTCAAGTGTCCCGTTATAAACCAATAACGTGGCAACAACCCCGCGGGCGCGATCAATCTTGGCTTCAATGACGGTGCCAAAGACCTGCCCATTGGGGTTGGCTTTGATATCCAGACTATCGCTGACCAACAGGATCGCTTCCAGCAGGTCTTCAATTCCTTGCTTTAATTTGGCCGATACCGGTACAACGATGGTGTTCCCGCCCCATTCATCCGGCACCAATCCCACCTCTGCCAACTGACGCTTGGTGAAATCGGGATTGGCATCAGGACGGTCAATTTTATTGAGGGCAACGATGATCGGCACGCGTGCGGCGCGGGCGTGGGCGATGGCTTCTTTGGTTTGGGGCATTACACCATCGTTAGCGGCGACCACCAAAACGACAATGTCGGCCCCTTGTGCCCCACGTGAACGCATGGCCGTGAAGGCGGCGTGCCCTGGGGTATCCAGGAAGGTGATCAGGCGCCCCTTGTGCTCTACCTGATAGGCGCCAATGTGCTGGGTGATGCCGCCTGCCTCGCCTGCGGCTACATTAGTGTGACGGATGGCATCCAGCAAGGTGGTTTTACCATGATCAACATGGCCTAAAATGGTGACCACCGGTGGACGCGGCTGTAAAAAGCGCGGATCTTCCTTGGCGATTAACTGGCGCCACAGGGGCACCTCACCGGTTTCTTTTTCTTCTTCTACCTCATGTACCTCGGGCTTGGCTTCGAAGCCCAATTCCGAGGCGACAATGGCGGCGGTGTCAAAATCCACCATCTGGTTGATGTTGGCCATGACGCCGTTGTCCATTAAGATGCGAATCACCTGTATCGGGCTGGCCTGCATGCGTTGGGCCAATTCACGCACCGTCAAACTCGCCGGCAATTCGATGGTTTTCGACCCGTTATCGCTCATAGACTTTCCTCTCTTTCTAGTTGGTATCCTGCGGCGGTCGAGCGATCGGGGTGGGCACCGCGGGAGTGGGGAACTACCCGGTCGGCGCCTCTGAATCGCGGGACCCGGTAAGGGCTTGAGAAGTGGCCTCTTCCTCGGGAAGGGTTGCCATAAAGGCCAGCAGGTGCTCCCGGTCAGCGGGGGATATTTCCGTCCGCAGCGCCTGAGCCAGGGCCCCTTTGAGCGCCCGCTCCCAACAGGAACGCTGGTTATGCAGATAAGCCCCGCGCCCCCGCGCCTTGCCGGTTGGATCTACCTTTACCCCTTCAGGTGTCCGCACCAGGCGAATCAGGCTGCGTTTTGGGAGCACCTCCCGGCACCCCACGCAGGTGCGCTGAGGAATATGTTTGGTGCGCCGGGGTTTGGCTTTGGCCACTGCTCACTACCCTCCGTCACTCTTTTCAGAGTTCCCATTCATCCCAATCTTCATCTTCGCGTTTATGTTTCTTGCGAATCACCATCTGATCCCGATCCGGATCATATTCCAACGCCACGGGTTTCTTTTTCTTTTTGGCTTTCTTCTTCCCTTTACCGCGTGTGGTGATCTCTTCTTCCTCTTCCTCATCCTCGTCGAGCACAACTTTGCTGAAAATATCGCTCTTAAGGGTGAAGAGTTGATCGAAGGAAATTTCTTCCTCTGGTTCTTCCTCACTAGCCGCTGTGGCCGCTTCGGCGGTTGCTTCGGCCACAGCCTCAATCTCGGGAATGACCTCGGACTCGGGT
>FMSI01030680.1_pt1 | contig 10355 bp, 6 predicted proteins | sample 1504471 | NCBI WGS metagenome assembly FMSI01 (sample SAMEA4475357, study PRJEB15587) | soil metagenome | biome: Soil; feature: Field | place: India | collected 2015-03-11 | depth 0 m
GACCGGAATTGTACAGGTGGTATTTGATGCTTCCAAGAACAGCGCTGCGTATGAAAAAGCTGATAAACTGAAAAATGAATTTTGCATCCATGTAACAGGAGAGATAGCCAGGCGTACTGACGATACAATCAATCCCAATCTTAAAACAGGCATGATAGAAGTGATTGCACAGGATATTACTATTTTGTCAGAGTCAGATGTGCCGCCATTTCCTATTGATGTGTACACTAACCTCAATGAAGAGGTAAGACTAAAATACCGCTATCTTGACCTGCGCAGAGCAGACATGCAGCAGGCTATTATCGTGCGCCATAAGGTGATGCAGGCTATACGGTGCTATCTTACTGATAACAGGTTTTTTGAAGTTGAAACTCCTATACTCAATAAATCCACTCCTGAGGGAGCACGCGATTTTCTTGTTCCAAGCCGTATAAACAGAGGAATGTTTTATGCGCTTCCACAGTCTCCACAGCTTTTTAAGCAAATATTGATGATTTCAGGATTTGACCGCTATTTTCAGATTGCAAAGTGTTTCCGTGATGAGGATTTGCGCAATGACCGCCAGCCTGAGTTCACGCAGGTTGACTTAGAGATGTCATTTGTTACTCCACAGATTGTTATGAATATCATTGAAGGGCTTATTAAGGAAATTGTAAAGACAGTGTTGAATAAAGAAATTGCAACGCCATTCCCGGTATTAACGTATGATGAGGTTATGCAGCGGTATGGCAAGGATGCACCTGACACACGTTTTGGCCTTGAACTTTTTGATGTAACTGATGTTTTTACTAGTTCGTCGTTTAATGTATTTAAGTCGGCAGTGGAAAACGGAGGAATAATTAAGGCGATAGTTGTAAATGATGAAGGTAATATTTCCAGGGCAATGATTGATGAGTACATTAATTACGTGCGAGCGTTTAAGGCTCAGGGGCTGCTAAGTGTACGCTATACCGGTACAGCGTTTGAAACAGGAATAGCAAAGTTTTTAAGCGATAATGAAAAGCAAAAGCTTGTTGAACAATTAAACCTCAACTCCAATGCACTTATTATCTTCTCCTGTGATAAACCAAAGATAGTAAATGATGCATTGGGCAATCTGCGCCTTAAGATAGCCCAACAGTTGAATCTGATTGACGATAATAAATTAAATTTTCTGTGGGTAGTTGACTTCCCGCTTCTTGAATACGATGCCGAGGAAGGCCGATACTATGCAATGCACCATCCATTCACGGCACCAAAACCTGAATGCGAACCGTTGCTTGATACAGTAACTCCCCAGACAACTGATACAATCAAGGCACAGGCGTATGACATTGTGTTAAACGGTGTTGAAATTGGTGGTGGCTCAATCCGAATAAACAGGATGGCATTGCAAAAGAAGATGTTTGGTATCCTTGGAATTTCTGAAGAAGAAGCAAAGGTAAAGTTTTCATTTTTACTTGATGCATTAAAGTATGGAGCTCCACCGCATGGTGGTATTGCTTTGGGGTTGGATAGAATATTGATGATTCTATTAAAGCGCAATTCAATACGTGATGTCATAGCGTTCCCCAAAACACAGAAAGGACAGTGCCTCATGAGCGAAGCGCCTTCGCCAGTAAGTGTGGAGCAATTAAAAGAGCTATCTATCAAGGTGGTTGAATTATAATGATAGATACAAAATTTGAAATTGATGATATATCAATTTATAAACGCATTTGCGGGTATAAAGACAAGAATATCAAGGCCATTGAAAAGCTTCTTGATGTAAGGATAATCCCCCGTGGCAATACACTGATAGTTGAAGCATCGGGCGATAATGCGGCAAAAGCAATGCAGCTTTTGCACCTTATGGGTGATTATTTATGTATGCGTGACTCACTCTATGAGTTTGATGACTTTGATATACGCTATCTTGCCCTTTCTATTAATCAGGGTATAAAAGTTGATGCTGATGAGATCAACAGACTTAAGATAGTTATACCTGAGACAGGGAAAACTATCGTTCCGAAGACAATCAATCAGGCAAACTATATGTCGGCCATCCACAAAAGCCCCATCACCATCTCTATTGGGCCAGCAGGTACAGGTAAGACCTATTTAGCAGTAGCAGTGGGAGTTAAGTTTTTATTAACTGGGAGAGTAGAGCGCATCATTTTAACACGACCTGCTGTAGAAGCTGGTGAAAGCTTGGGGTATCTACCTGGTGACTTTATTCAAAAGATTAATCCGTATTTACGGCCACTGTATGATGCACTGTTTGATATTCTGCCGTATGAAAGAATTTCAAGGTATATGGAAAAAGGGATTATAGAGATAGCTCCACTTGCGTATATGCGCGGGCGAACGCTTAATAAAGCATTTATTATACTTGATGAAGCACAGAACACTACATCCTCACAGATGAAGATGTTTTTAACCAGGTTGGGCAACAATTCAAAAATGGTGATATCAGGCGATATTACTCAGATTGACTTAGAAAAGCCCCGGCAGTCAGGTTTGCTTGCTGCACAAAAAATTCTCCATGGCATTGATGAAATCACCTTCATAGAATTTTCAAAAGAGGATATCTGTCGCCATCCAATAGTTGAGAAAATTATTGCAGCGTATGAAAAACATGCTGAATAATACAGTCCGGTTATTTATATGTTAAATTCATTTCTGGTATTTAAAAGAGGCATACAGTTTGCTTTCAGGAAGAAAAGCCTGAAAGCTTCATTTATATATACATTAATTGTCATTATTACCGCTACTGCTCTTCTCACATTAAACAGGATAGGTGCCACGTACAGTTATCAGGCAGGTGATATTGCACGTGAGGATATTCGCGCACCCATGACTATAGAGTATCCTGTAACCATAGAAACTGAAGTAGAAAAAAACCGTATTGCCCAGGCCATGCCTGCTGTTTTTGACCTTAGTGAATCCATTGTAGAAGATAAGCTTAAAACAAGTAACATGCTATGTGAGGCAGTCATTAAAGTTAAACAGCAGATGCCAGATACTAATCCTTTGAAACAGGTTCTATTACTCAGGACAATGCTGCCTGATTATCTACAGTATTCGGATAAAGTCCTGGCTGGTTTATTGCAATATGATGAACAGCTTTTGCACAGGGATATTAATAAAATTTTATTACAAGTATATAATAATGGGATACTGGAAAAGCCATATACCAATCCATTGAAGTTACAATCAAACTTTGTTGTTGTGAGAGTCGTTGGGAATGTTTCTGAATTAAAAGAAAGACAAATCAGTGTTGATGCTCTCTATGATATGAAAAAGATACAGTCACTGGTACCAGTAATCGTCAGGGAAGTTCTCAACCAACCATCAAGTGATGTAGTATATGCGGTAAGTTCTGTCATTATAAGTTTATTGCAACCTAATCTTTTTTATAATGAAGAGGAAACAAAAAGAAGGATAGCAGATGCTGTCCAGTCCATGAAACCTGTAACACGGGTAATAAAAAAAGGACAATCCATTGCACGTGAAGGTGATACCATCACTGAAGACATGTTACAGAAGATTAATATCATAAATGAGAATGCCAGATTTTCTGAAACAGGTTTTGTTGTAGGGCTGCTACTTACCCAGTTGGGTTTTTTAGTTATATTTGGATATTTTTTAATTACATATTACAGCAATCTGGTTGTTGATAATAAAATGCCGCTAATAGTATTTACGCTTGTCATGGCGTTTATTTTCATTGCATTCTTCGTAGCACGCTGGCAGGGGAGAGCATTTGAGGGGTTGTTCTTCCCGCTTCTTTTACCCATTCCTCTTGTTACCATGATACTGGCAATAATGTATAATATGCATATTGCCATGTTGATAGGAGTATATATTGTTTTTTTTGTAGCAATTATCACCAAAGGCGATTTCACTACTTTGCTTTTAGCATTCAGTTCAGCATTATCGGGTGTATTTGTTGTAGGTGATGTTGAGCGTCGTTCTGACTTTCTTAGAGGTGGTGTGACATTAGGGCTTATTAATTCAGTGATAGTTACTGCAGTTGGGTTAATGCAGGAAATGCATTTCACTATTATTGCCAATAATATTGGCCTGGCTTTTATTTCTGGTATTATCAATTCTATTATTGTTTTTGGAATATTTCCCGTGTACGAAAACCTCTTTGGTGTCACAACAAAGTTTAAGTTACTGGAGCTATCGGACCTTAATGCATCAATATTCAGAGAAATGCTTATCAAAGCCCCTGGAACATATAACCATTCCTTAATGGTGGCAACACTTGCCGAAACAGCCTGCAAGGAAGTAGGTGCCAATGCATTACTAGCACGGGTTGGTGGTTACTACCATGACATTGGGAAAATCCAGGATGCTAACTTCTATATTGAGAATAAGGTCACTGACCCACGTGCAAAAGATATGTCAGCACTTGAATATTGTAAGTTAATTATCTCACATGTAGAAAAAGGAGTGGAACTTGCGCATAAAAACAATCTCCCTGAGATGGTTATTGATTTTATCCGTGAGCATCATGGGCAGACAGTGATGACATATTTTTACCATCAGGCGCTTGAAGAAGGAAGTGCCAATGGAAATAATATTCAGAAAAGTGATTTCCAGTATCCAGGGCCAAAACCGCACACTAGAGAAACTGCTATTGTTATGCTTGCTGATGCAATTGAAGCTGCTGCTCGTTCTATACAGGAACCAACTTTGGAAAAGCTTGAAACACTGGTCAAACGAATTATATATAATCGTTTGAATGAAGGCGACCTGGAGCGGGCTGATATTACGCTGAATGAATTGAATAAGATTCAAAATGCATTTGTGCAGGTGTTACAGGGCATCTTCCATTCACGAATAGAATATCCAACAAAAGAAGCCATAAACCGTCTGGAGCACAAAACATCCAATGGCAATAAAAGTTAACGTAGAAATTGAAAATGTAAACCCACCAAAAAGCATTGTATTATTGTGTAAAAAAAATATTATTGCCGTGCTTAAGCATCTGTCAGTTGATGATGTTATTGTGACTGTAATACTTACGGATGATGAGGCGATAGCTCATATAAATAAAACCTACCGTAAAAAAAAAGGACCAACCGATGTCATATCCTTTGCCTACCGTGAAGCACCCATGCCATATTTGGCGACAAAAGAACACTTAGGTGATATTTTTATCTCACTACAGACTGCCGAAAAGCAGGCTACAGAATGTGGCGTAACGCTGAAAGAAGAGTTGCAACGACTTCTGGTGCACGGTGTGTTGCACCTTCTGGGGTATGACCACGAAAAGTCAGCATACAAAAAAAAGATAATGCAGAAAAAAGAAAACGAGATTTTAAAAAATATTATATAAATTTGCATATGGGCTGTCCCCAAAATGACCACTTCTGGGACAGCCTCAGTTAATTTAATTATTGATAATGGAATTAATTGATTTCAGTAATTCGTTTGCTAATTGTTCGTTATATTCAGCTACTTCTTTTTCCAGTTGTTTGATATTTGTGCCCTTTTTACGTGAGCTGAAATAAAACTTAATTTTGGGTTCTGTACCCGAAGGCCGCATGGTTACTGTTGAACCATTTTCCAGTGTAAATTGCAGCACGTCCGATTTAGGAAGGTCAACTGTGATGGTTTTGTTGTGTGCAATATCAGTAAGCGTCTGCGTATTAACATCAAGAATAGAAGTTACTCTTGTTCCAGCAAATTCTGCTGGTGGATTGCTTCTGAAATGCTTCATAATGTTTTCAATTTTTTGAATTCCTTCAACACCTTTTAGTGTAAGTGACACTAACTTTTCGCCATAATAACCAAACTGTGAATAGATCTCGTAAAGAAAATCCTTCAGAGTTTTATCCTGTGTGTACAGCCAGTGTGCCATTTCAGCAAAAAAGTAGCAAGAACTAACCGCATCTTTATCGCGCACAAAATCCTCTGGCAGATAGCCGTAGCTTTCTTCACCACCAAAAATAAATGTGCGTGAGCCTTCGTAATCCTTCATCTTTTTTGCAATCCACTTGAATCCGGTTAGGACATTTTCAATAGTGACATTAAAGTAATCTGCAATCTCCTGTTGCAGGTCGGTGGTGACAATAGTTTTAACCACAAAACCATTGTGTGGGAGCCTGTTCTGCTCTTTCAGTCGTAAAAGAATATAATATAAAAGCATACTGCCTATCTGATTTCCATTTATGAGAATGTACTGCCCGCTATCATCTTTAAACGCAACACCCATACGGTCTGCATCAGGATCAGTTGCCAGCACAATGTCAGCATTGATGTGTTGTGCTAGTTCAATTGCCTGTGTGAGAGCTTCCGACTCTTCTGGGTTAGGGGATTTGACGGTTGGGAAATTGCCATTAGGAATTGCTTGCTTTTCCACTATATGAACATTAGGAAATCCAAATTTTTTAAGTATGAGCGGTACAATACGGTAGCCGGTTCCGTGGAGTGGTGTATATACAATATGTATGGGCGATAGCTCATCAGATTTGAATCGCAGGTGGGAAAGTTTTTCAGCATAATGTTCAATGATTTCATCTCCCACTGTAAGAATCATATTTTGAGCTATCGCTTCATTAAAATCCATTTTTTTTATTTGTGTGATATCCTGAATTTTTGCTACCTCATTGATTATCTCTTTGTCCTGTGGAGGAACAACCTGACCGCCATCTTCCCAGTATACCTTGTAGCCATTGTATTCAGGTGGATTGTGGCTTGCAGTAATGACGATGCCAGCTGAGGCGCTAAAATGGCGTATTGCAAATGAACAGATGGGTGTAGGCATTATATCATTAAAAAGATATACTTTGATACCATTGGCTGCTAAAATACATGCTGCTTCTTTTGAAAATACGTCTGACATTCTTCTTGAGTCATAGGCTATTACCACGCCTTTTTTAGCATTGCCTTTTTGAACAATGTAGTTTGCAAGACCTTGTGTTGCCATGCCAACGGTGTAAATGTTCATTCGGTTTGTTCCTGCACCAATGATGCCGCGCAGTCCTCCGGTGCCAAATTCCAGTGTGGTGTAAAATCGCTCATACAGCTCTTTTTCATTTTTGTGTTCAATAAGCTGTGTTAGTTCATTTATAGTGTTGGTGTCGAAAGGTGGTTGCAGCCACTGCTCTATTCGCTTTTGAATTACTTCTTCCATAGTTGCTATCTCCCCAATAAAAATATCATAGTGCTAAAAGTATAGTACACTATTACCCTGGTTGTGGTCAATAGTAATATAAAGATATTCTTTAAATTATGAATTTACGATTCATTAATATAAATACATTTAAAGAGTACAGTATATTTATAAACAATTTTTAAGAATATATATGATAAGTTGCAATAAGATTTTTTATGACAGCTAATAACGCAGTTACATAAAATTATACATGAAAGAATTACGGTTTAAAAATTTTTTATTGCGTAAAATCTTTTTTACATTTTATTTTGCTGTATATGTTACTTGGCTAGATAAAAATACTGCACTGGAAGGAGGTATATATGAATATTGAAACCACCACATGCATTTCCTATGAACATCTTGCTATTTGCAGATCGTTTGCAAAAAAACATGGCATGTCACTTCGCACATTTTTGTCCTCACTTATTGGATATGCTGCTCAGAGTAAAAATGCAAATGTGAAATATTTTAAACAAGTAAAATATAGACCAAAAGGAAATGGTGATTGGAAAAGACTACATCTTGTGCTGTATGATGATGAGTATGAATTTTTTATGGATGTGAAGAAGTTGTGGAAGATGTCGCTTGCTATGGTGATTGCTTATTGTCTGGATAATGTATTGAATGAATTTTTAAAATTTTTAGCTAAAGCTGAAGAGGATGAAGACTATTATACCGATAACTATCGGTATAAAGGGTATGCTTTTGAAATTGGAGTAGAGGAAGAAATCTTTTTTTGCAAATTATACTGGGGACCACACCCGCATATAGTGAAAAAATCAGCAATTACCTGATAAAACTAACATCCATTTCAGATATCACATCTAAAAAAATCTTTGATGCAACATAAAATAATGAGTTGTGAGGATAATCGTTTGCTTCCTGTTTAAATAAAATTCATTGAAAGTTTTAGTACAATACGTATAATGGTTATGTTTTCTTTATTTACAGTATTAAACATTTCATTATGTATATCCACTGATTTATGGATACTATCGTACAAAAAGTATACACATTTATAAATGACAATAACCTTATAACTAGTGGCGATAGAGTACTTGTATCAGTTTCTGCTGGCAAGGATTCTATGGTGCTATTGCATATGTTATATACTTTGCGCAATGAATTACATATCACATTGGGGCTTTACCATCTTGATCATATGGTGCGTGACAAAGAATCGTATGCTGATCTTTTATTTGTGTTACGTGAAAGTGCTAAGTATGCAATCCCTGCCTTTATAGAGCGATATGATTTTGGTAACCGCAGTGAGAAGGGCAAAAGTTTTGAAGAGCAGGCACGTGAATATCGCTATGCACGGTTACAAAAAATAGCGCAGGAGTATGGCTATACAAAAATTGCCACAGCACATACAAAAAATGACCAGATTGAAACATTGCTAATGCGCATTTTTCAGGGCACAGGTCTTTTGGGCTTACAGGGCATACCGGTAAAAAGGGAAACCATCATACGACCATTGCTGGTGCTATCGCAGGATGAAATATATGAATATCTCAACAGTCACGGACTGTCATACCGTCACGATCGGACCAATGATGATGTGTATTATCTCAGAAATTATATTCGCCATAAAGTTATTCCTGTTATAAAGCAGCGGTTCCCGCACTATGATGATGCACTTCTCAATCTGCAAAAGCAGGGATATGGTGCCACACAGAGCATTCACGATATGATGCAGCAACTTTATCCTGAATGCATTAACGTTTTTCCGGATTATATACAGGTGGAACAAAAAGCTATTACACAAAGCGAGTATATATTTAAATTTTACTGTGCATATATTATCAGTAACTATCTCAAAAAATATGTGAATACTGATATTCTGGATGCAGTATATCGCGCCAAATTTTCCAGAAAAAAAAATCTCACTCTTTTTGAAGGGAAAGGAATTCACATATACAGGCGTTTCCGTAACAATACAGCTTTTTTGCTTTTTAGCGTTAGCCCTTTATTTGTGGGCGATAGTAACTATGAATATACTCTTATACCGGGAGAAACAATAACCATTAAAGAAGCAGGCATACGTGTTCGCTGTACTGTAGCACAATCGCTCGATATGCAATCTGGAGGCAAAGTTGTGGTGTTACGACATACAGGATGTGACAATATTGTTATCAGGAATAAAAGGGAAGGTGATGATATTTTTCGTAAAACAGGCAGGCGAACATTAAAACGAATGTACATCGATTACAAGCTCACTCCTGAACAAAAAAAGATGCTACCTCTGATTGTTATAGATAACAAAATTGCTGCGATACTATTTGATGTGGTTGTGCAGAAAAAACCGGAAATTTCGTTGCCATTTTTACCCCAAGATGGCCAAAAAATGCTTGTTATTCACTACTGGCCTTACAATAATGTTACTGTTTGAGCATCATGCAATAACACTATATTTATCCACTCTTCCTGTAAAAGTAAGAATTGGTGCAATAAAATTATTTGAGTATTTCTGTAATTGTAGTATCTTGTAAGTAAAGACTACTGTACATATATGTATAACTTCATGGTTAACTCAGATATCCACAGGAGATTTTATGAATAAAGCTGCTAAACAGGTTGCTCTTCTTTTACTGATAGCGCTGCTTGCTATCGCCATATTCAGAATGAACGATATGAATACTCAAAAAGTTGAGCAGCTACAATATAGTGATTTTATAAAGAAAGTATACGAAAACAAAGTTAAATCAGTTACGATAGTTAATGGCAAAAAGATTGAAGGCACGTTTACCAAAGGTGATAAAGTCTATCTTTTCGAGACTGTCATTCCATATCAGGATCCCGATTTAATAAAGACACTCATCAACAACAAAGTTGAAATTAAAGGCGAAGAGGTTGATGATAACCTGTTTTGGAAGGGATTGCTCAATTTTTTGCCGTGGTTGCTTTTCTTTGGTTTCATCTGGTTTTTTATGATTCGACAGATACAGTCCACTGGCAACAAAGCAATGAGCTTTGGCAAAGTAAGAGCAAAATTGCAGCCTGAGACAAAAAATAAAGTAACATTTGCCGATGTAGCAGGTGTTGATGAAGCAAAAGTAGAATTGCAGGAAATCATTGAATTCCTGAAAGACCCCAAAAAATTTATCACCATTGGCGCAAAGATCCCTAAAGGAGTATTATTAGTAGGGCCGCCGGGTACTGGCAAAACGCTGCTAGCTCGAGCAGTTGCAGGTGAGGCGGGCGTGCCGTTTTTCTCAATAAG
>FMSI01026630.1_pt1 | contig 10346 bp, 8 predicted proteins | sample 1504471 | NCBI WGS metagenome assembly FMSI01 (sample SAMEA4475357, study PRJEB15587) | soil metagenome | biome: Soil; feature: Field | place: India | collected 2015-03-11 | depth 0 m
ATCAACAACAACTATTGGTCCTATCGCACAACAACCAAGGCAATTAACCGTTTCAAGAGTGAATAGTTTGTCTTTGGTAGTATTTCCAGCCTTTATTTTTAAATCTCTCTCCAAATTATCCACTATATTCTGGGCACCTCTAACATGACAAGCAGTCCCAAGACAAACTGTAATATTGTGCTTCCCCCTTGGAACAAGACTGAACGCTTTGAAGAAAGTAGCCATGTGATAGACCCGGCTTTTGGGAATATCGAGCTTATCACAAACATATTTTAGAGCATCCTCTGGAAGATATCTTTCTCTTACCTGAATCTCATAAAGAATACCAATTATCCCTGACTCATCATACCTGTACTTTTCAATGATTTCGTCAAGCTTTGACAATTCCATAAAAACCTCCTCATGAAAAATTTAAAAGTTAAAAGGAAGTCTCATTTAATTGCAACTTTCAGTCCAGATGGATAACTCTCGAAACCAGCAATGTCATCGATGTCTTCTAATTCTAACTGCTCAGCTCTATCCAGTATCATCTGGTCAAACTCACAGGTCTTGCAGTCGAAATCTTTAGTGCAGACTCTATAGGAGACAACACCTCTAATAGCCCATACGCACTCTTTTTTTCCATTCTTTGTAATCGTAACCGCATCCTGAAATGTAGGACATTGGAAAAACTCGCTAATGCAAGCACTTTCTGGAGAAAGGGAGGTAGAAGGGATTAACTTTTTGACAGGGAACGCCTTACAGTACCTTACCTTTACCTCTTCAAGAAATGGACATGTCATCTTACACCTCCACAAATTTTGTATCAAGAAGCATGCCAGATTATGGTAGGCTGTAAAGCCTTATTTATAAACGAGATTCAAAAGACAGGGCTTAAGGAGTGTTTAATTTTGCGATTTTATGTTGCACTTTTCAACAGTTTTATGTTATATTTTTTAATCTTCCTATAAAGGGTGGCTCTATCAATTCCAAGAACTTCTGAGCTTTTCTGAATATTAAACTTATACTTTGTTAAAATTTTTTCAATGTGTATCCTCTCGAGCTCTTCAAGACTCATATCTTCTTTGTAAGTGGGTGACACAGGAACCCTTATATAATCAGGTAGATCAGCAGGCTTTATGAGATTTCCTTTACAAATCACAACAGCTCTTTCAATACAATTTTCAAGCTCCCTTACATTACCTGGCCAGTGATAGGAGAGAAGCAATTCCATAGCTTCTTCTGAAACCCTTTCAATAGATTTCTTATTTTCTATGGTGTATTTTTCAAGGAAGTGAGCCACAAGAAGAGATATATCCTCTTTCCTTTCCCTCAATGGAGGGACATCTATTGTTATTACATTGAGTCTATAAAAGAGGTCCTCCCTGAACTTACCCTGCTCCACAAGGTTCTTCAGATTCTTATTTGTTGCAGCTACCACCCTCACATCCACTTTAATATTCTCCTCACCACCAAGCCTTCTGAACTCCTTTTCTTGGAGGAATCTTAGAAGATCAACCTGTGTTTTTGGGGAAATATCACCAATCTCATCAAGAAATAGAGTCCCTCCATGGGCAAGTTCAAGCTTACCCCTCTTTGTAGTCTTAGCATCGGTAAAAGCCCCTTTCTCATAGCCAAAAAGTTCAGCTTCGAGAAGGGATGCAGGTAAAGCAGCACAGGAAAGTGTTACAAAAGGTCCCTTCTTTCGCGGAGATGTATTATGGATAGCCCTTGCAATCAGCTCCTTTCCTGTCCCTGTCTCTCCCTGAATAAGAATTGTGGATTTTGAATCTGCAACTGTTTTAATTAGCTCGAAAATCTCCTGAATCTTTTTATTTTTTCCAACAATGTCCTCAAACTGATAGGTTCGCATCAACTGTTTTCTCAAATAAATGTTTTCAAGAAGGAGAGATTGCCTCTCAACAAGTTTATGAAGCATCATACTTATCTCTTCTGGATTGAAAGGCTTTACAATATAATCGTATGCTCCCTCCTTCATTGCTGTAACTGCTGTATCAACTGTTGCATATGCAGTGATAATGATTATAGGGAGTTCCTTGTCAAGCTTCCTTATCTCTCTCATTGTTTCAATGCCGTCTATACCGGGCATCTTCAAATCCACGAGGGCTGCAGTCCATTTTGATTTCTTCACTTTTTCAATGGCTTGCTCTCCACTTTCAACACTCTCAACTTCATAACCATCCTCCCTTAACCATTCAGAAAGGGAATCCCTCATGGATTCTTCATCGTCAACTACTAAAATCCTTATTTTTCTTTTCATTTTAACTCTCTCATTTTAGATTTTAATTTATCTAAACAAGCTTCACAATATTCATCACCTTTCAAATCTATCTGTCTGACATTAGCTGAAAAGTTCATAACACAATTTTTTAAACTACAATGGGTAAGTCCAAAGAGATGCCCGAATTCATGAAGAACTTCTTTGTAAAATCTTTCAAAAACAATTTCCGGATCTCCATAACTTCCCTCTCTCAATCTGTAAATAGAAACAACACCCGCTTTGCCATCGAGTTGAGCTTCGCCAAAAACATAGGTAAGGACAGGTGTGCAGAGATCGAGATCGACAACCCCAAGAATTTTTTCAAAGGAACTCTCGTCATTAATTTTCTTTATAATCTCCCCTGAAAGATATTGCCCTCTTGCCTTGTTATAAGCATATTCTGGGTTTTCCTTTTTGAGTCCTATCCTTATTTTTATTCCCAGTAGATTCTCCATTTTCTTCACCACCTTCTCAACCATTTCCGTGTCAACATCTCCTATAACTAAAATTTCAATTTCTTCCAATTTAGCCCTGAACAGAAAAGAGGGGGAGTCTTATTGTAAATGTCGTTCCTACACCTAAAACAGAAGAGACTTTAATCTCTCCTTTATGTCTTGTTATAATTCCATAAACAACAGAAAGCCCCAAACCTGTTCCTTTCTCTTTTGTTGTAAAGAATGGTTCAAAAATCTTATGGATGTGCTCCTCGGAAATTCCAATACCCGTGTCAGAAAATCTTATTTCTATGACCTTTTCCGAGGGAATGAATGAACTCTCAATCCTGAGAACGCCTCCTTCCTTCATTGCTTCTAATGCATTAACAATTAGATTTATAAATGCTTGCTGTAGCTGTGAGAAATCAGCAAAGGTTAGAGGTAATGGTTTGAGACTCTTTTCCAACCGTATCTTTTTCAAAAATATCTGCTTTGACACAATTGTCAAAGCTTCATTTATCACAGAGTTTATATCAATCTCCCTGAAAGCAGGCTCCCTCTGTCTTGCAAAATCAAGCAAATTACTGACTATATTTGCACATCTTGAAATTTCCCTTTCAACCACATCAAGATAATGGTCAAATTTTTCCATCTCTTTCTTTCCAAGATTTTTTTTCTCAATTTTCCTCTGCATCAATTTAACATAGTTCATAACTCCCGCAAGAGGGTTATTGATTTCGTGGGCAACAGAAGCTGCAAGTCTTCCCATTGAAGCAAGTTTTTCCGATTGAATCAACTGCTTTTGAGTCTGTTCAAGCTCATAAATAACTTTTTGAAGTTGCAAATTTGAACTCTCAAGTTCTTTATATAGCTTTATTATTCTGTCAGGAGATTCTCCGAACTCTATATAAATCTTTTCCAGTTGCTGAAGCAGGTAGGGAAGGCACATTTCAACTTCTGCCAATCCCTGATAAACTGCGATAGCCTTCTCTCTACAACTCTCATAACCGCATGCTCCGCAATTCAGCTCATCTTCAGGTTTTGTCTTATTGATCTGAGTAAGGATGTTTCGAATATCCTCCTCCGAAGGATAAGGTAGAACCTCACTCCTGTTTAAAAAATTTCTTCTAAGATTCACATCACTATAAAATTCAAGATCTTTCCTGTTTTTTTCCCTTGTTTTCTCTGTATCCCTTTCTTTTATGTAATTTATTATTCTATCCTTTCTAACAAAAACTGACTCCTTCTGTTCGAGGAAGGGTCCATTTATGCAACCTTCACAAAATAAAATGTCTACAAATTTTCTTGAAAGGAGCACATTTCTCAACTGGGATATTATATCAAGACATCTATCCTTTCCTTCCGTCACAATTATGTCCTTTTCCATAATGTCAGTATTTAGAGCTGCTGTTTTAAGAAGACCGCCAGAAATTGGGAAACTTCTTCCAATGTTTGGTGTTGGTCCATCAAAATCTGATTCTTTTTCCTTTGACGGATCTATCCTTTTTTTCGAAAACATTTGAAGAAGCTCGGGAAATGTGAGGGCTGCATCTATAACCCCAGCTACATTGGGATCATCAACTTCGTGCTTTTTTGCAAGACATGGACCAATAAAGACAGCTCTTGCCTCTGGATCATACTTTTTTATAGCTCTTCCAAGGGCGATCATTGGAGAGACTATCGGAGCAAGAAAAGGCAAAAGGGAAGGTTCATGAATTTCAATATAACTAACTATTGCAGGACAAGGAGTTGAAATTATTGTATCCGAGTTCATACTCAAAAATAGTTTATAGTACTCCCTTGAGATAAGCTCTGCTCCAAAGGCAATTTCCCAGACCTCTGAAAAACCAAGTTTCATTACCGATGTGACAATCTGACCTGGCTTTATATCTCTATAAGCAGAGACAAAGGATGGGGCAAGACATGCAATGACTTTTTTCCCTTCAGATAAAAGTTTTTCAACTCTTGGAATATGGGATTCAATCTCTTTTGCACTCTGGGCACAAACTCTAATGCAACTTCCGCACTGGATACATCTCTCTTCTACCACATAAGCCTGGCCTTGCTTAACCATTATAGCCTTTGCAGGACAATTCCTCACACAGGAATAACATCTTTTACACTTTCCTTGTATTGTAGAAACTATTGCCATCTCAAATTATTTGAGATTTAAATGGTCCAAGAGCCCTTTCAAGAATACCAGAATCCATTGCGAAAATCATTCCATAATTTGCTACTGGAATACCTTTCTCCTTTGCTTTTCCTATTCGTGATAGAACTTCCCTTCTGCTGATCATACATCCTCCACAATGGATTATAACTTTGAATTTCTCAATATCGCCAGGAAAATCTCTACCCCTTGAATATTCAATCTGAATGTTTTCGCAAATCTTTTTCAGAATTTTTGGAATTTTTACTGTTGCAACATCATCTTCTATTGGGTGATGGGTGCAACTCTCAGCAATTAGAACTCTGTCGCCATCCTTAAGTTTTCTCACCGCATCAATTCCATCAACAAATGTCTTCAAATCTCCTTTGTACCTTGCATATAGTATTGAAAAAGATGTTAACTTTATATCCTCTGGAACTATATTTTTTATTTTATTGAAGAGCTGAGAATCAGTAATAACTATTGCTGGTTTTTTTGAAAGGGACAAAAGAGCTTTTTCAAGTTCAGAATCCCTGACAACAAGGGTGTAAGCATGACTATCAAGACATTCCCTTATCGCCTGAACCTGAGGAAGTTTTATTCTTCCGACCGGTGTTTCGGGATCTATTGAAATAACAAAGATAGCAAGGTCATCCTCTCTGACAACACCGTCAAGGAGTTTTGAAGTTGAGCGAATCTCCTTTGCCTTTTCTGAAATTTTCCCCCTCAGCTCTTCTATGCCAGTTCTTTCAAAGGCTGAAACTTCTGAAAAATCTATATTTTTTCTTCTTAAAATCTCTTTTAAAGAACTGTTGCTACCATTCAGGTCTATTTTGTTGATCACTGTCAAGAATGGAATATTTCTCTTTTTAAATTCTTCAACAATTTCTTCTTCATATCTATCCCATCCATTTTCCAAATCAAGAACCAGAAGGGCTACATCAGTCCTTTCTATAACTTTTTCAGTTTTTTTCTTGGCAATCTCTCCAAGCTCAGATGGGTCATCAAGACCAGCGGTATCCCATATGACACATGGTCCGAGGGAATGAATCTCCATAGCTTTCTGAACAGGGTCTCTTGTCGTTCCTGGAACTGGTGAGACAATTGCTATGTCCTGCATTGTTAGAGAATTTATCAGGGATGATTTCCCTACATTTCTTTTCCCAAAAATACCTATGTTTATTCTCTCAAGAGAATTGTTCCCCATAAAACCTCCTGTAAAAAGTTAAAAGTAAAAAGGCAAAAAGAGAACAGCTGAAAGCTATTTCAGAAGGATTGTCATTTGGCCATTTTGCCATTTTGCTTTTTAACCTCTTCATTTTATCCCATCCAACTTCAAATATTCAACCTCAGTCTTGCCTTTCTCCCCTTGACCTTTTACTTTTAAATTTTGATTTTTAACTTTCCTACTGTGTCCAAACCCTTTGGAAACTTCCAAGCCCATGGAGCTAATCATTGTCTCAAGGCATCTTTTACATGAGAGAATATCTTCCCTCAAACATCTCTTATTGAGATAAATCTCATAGTGGACTCTGTAATGAATTGGTGTCAAATTGGGCATTATAACATTTGCGCCCGCAAGAAGGCCCTTCTCTCTACCTTTTGGGTCAACAGTGGCGAGAGCTGTTGTGGCGGGAAGAAGTATTGTTTTCATTACCAGTCTTAAAATTGCAAGGGTTTTAAGGACAATATTAACGCTTCCAGGTTTTCTCACATATGAAAGAGGAGTATTGGGATGGGGGATAAAAGGACCTATACCCGCCATATCAACATCCATTTCTTTCATAAATAAAATATCCTCCGCTATGCTTTCCAGCGTTTGGCCAGGGAGTCCAATCATATTTCCCGCACCAATCTGATAACCAAGTTCCTTCAAAATTCTAAGGTTCTCTATTCTTCTTTCAAGAGTCATTTCAGGGTCGGGTTGGAGCTTTCTGTATAATGAGGAATCTACTGTTTCATGTTTGAGTAAATATCTGTCCGCACCACACTCCTTCCAAAAAGCATACTCCCATTCTTCCCTCTCACCAAGGCAAAGAGTTACAGCGACATTATAACTCTTCTTGATCCTCCTTATAATTTCTCCCACTTTTTTCCCATCAAACCATGGATCTTCCCCGGATTGAAGAACAATTGTTTTGAATCCTAATTCATAAGCCTCTCCCGCAACATCTAAAATTTCATCAATGGACATTCTGTATCTTTTTAAATTCCTATTATCTCTTCTCAAACCACAGTAATAACAATTCCTCTTACAATAGTTTGAAAATTCTATAAGCGCCCTAAGATTAACCTCCTTTCCATCAAATTTATCCCTTATCTTCCTTGCTCTCTCAAATAAATATGATGTTTTATCTTCTGGAAGGGTAAGGAGTTTTAAAATATCACTTTTAAGGATAACTCCTTCATCAATTCTCTGAAATATCTCATTAATTTCAGAGATAAAGGTCTCTTTCTCCATTCTCAACCCTTTTTAAAAGTTTAAAAAATTTATTCTTTATAGAATCAGGAGAGCCATTCATAAATGATTCCATTAAATTTTCACCAATTTTTCTTGTCCATTCCTTTGCGTAATCAATAAGATATTCTTTTAATGTCAAAAGGGCATTGGGTGTGCAAAGATAATTTATCTCTCCAGGTTTTGCAAGACTCATGAATCTCTCCCCTGTTCTCCCTGACCGGTAGCATGCTGTGCAGAAAGAGGGAATGAAACCAGAACTTAGAAGATCACGCACAACCTCATCAAGACCCCTTCTATCCTCAATACTGAATTGCCCTTCTCCATCTTCCTTTTTATAACCACCAACTTCTGTTGATGAGCCTGCAGAAATCTGGGATATTCCAAGGTTGAAAAGTTCATCCCTTAGCTCAGGGCTTTCCCTTGTGGATAGAATCATCCCTGTATATGGAAGGGATAGTCTTACAATTGCAACTGCTTTTTTGAAATCAAGGTCATCAACGGGATAAGGAGGAGTGTAAGAAAGCACCGCTCCTTTAGCAGGCTTTATCCTCGGAAATGAAATTGTGTGAGGTCCGACATTGAATTCTCTATCAAGATAATTGGCATGCTGAATGAGGGCAAGAATATCAAATTTCCAGTTGTAAAGCCCGAATAAGAATCCGAGACCAACATCATCAATTCCTGCAGCCATAGCTCTATCAAAGGCTGTTATTCTCCAGTCATAATCAGATTTAGGACCAGAAGGATGATAACATCTGTAACTTTCCCTGTGATATGTCTCCTGAAAAAGCTGATATGTTCCAATTCCTGCTGATTTTAAGATTTTAAATCCCTCAACATCAAGGGGAGCACAATTTATATTCACTCTCCTTATTTCTCCTTTCCCATTTTTGGTTTCGTAAACTTTCCTTATTATTTCATACAATTTATCAGGAGTAATCGAAGGGTCTTCTCCAAAAACAAGGAGAAGTCTTTTGTGCCCCATTCCCTCAAGAATACTTACCTGTTCCTCTATTTCTTGAAGAGAAAGGGTCTTTCTTTTTGTTTCTTTATTGTCTCTTCTAAAACTACAATAAAGACAGTTGTTTACACATTTATTCGCAATATAGAGGGGAGCAAACAAAACAATTCTGTCTCCATAAATTTCCTTCTTTACTTCCCTTGCTGTATGAAAGATCTCCTGAATTAGCTCAGGCTCATAGGTGTTTGCAAGTAAAGATATCTCTTCAAGTTCAAGTCCCTTTTTTAACTTTGCCTTCTCAAGGATCTCACTTACTCTTTGGGAGAATGGGTTTTTTGTCCTCTCAAGGATTTCGAAAATTTCTCTCTCGTTGATAATCTGGGAATTTCCTTTTTTGTTTAATCTCATATTTCCCCCTATTTTATTTTTTACTCCTTTATCCAGCCCTTCAATATTTCCTCAGCCTTTCTTACATAATCGGGAAAAGAAGAAGAAACTTTGTCTGTCAAACCCTCTTCCAGAGTATAAGGGTCTTCAACCTCCATTGCAAGAATTATTATTTGTTCTGGAAGAGTGAATCCCAGTCTTTTTCCAATCTGAAGGGACATGGGTAGCCCTACATAGTGGGGTGAAGGAGAAGGATTACTCTCCAGTTCTTCAACTTTAATCTCAACTATTTTTCCTGGCTCCCTTCCCTCCCTTTTTATTGAATCGAGAATTAGAACTTTTTTGTACCCTACAATATGGTCGAGTAAAGCAAGCCCTGATTCTGCAGATTCAACAATATCTATTTTTCCATTAAATTTCTTCTTTATCTCTCTTCCCGCAAAAAGCCCTACTCCATCGTCTCTTAGCAAGTCGTTACCAAGAGTAAGGAGCAGTATATCTTTTTCCATAAAATTCAAAAACCTCTAATTCAATTTTAATATAAAATTCAGTTCTTTATTTCCTTTATCTTCTCTCCTTTATGGTTGTAAATGTTTACAATTATTGTAACATGGCCTGGAAGAGAATGGGTTCCGCAGGCATGGCATGGGTCGTAGGCTCTGTATGTCATCTCTATCATGTTCAAAATTCCCTCTTCAACATTTCCACCCTTAATTAGAGTTTTTGCTGCTTTCTGAATTCCAAGGTTCATTGCAGCGGAGTTGTGCTGGGTTGCAACAATTATGTTTGCCTTCTCTATTATTCCATTCTTATCTGTTTTGTAATGGTGAATTAGAGCTCCTCTTGGAGCCTCAACGATTCCTACCCCCTCGTCAGGAGTATTTGTAGGAATAGTCCTGACTTTTGGATCAATAATATCAGGGTCACTGGCAAGATTGTGCATGTTCTCAGCAGCATACAGAGCCTCAATTAACCTTGCCCAGTGATAGGCTAAAGTGAAGTGAGCTGGTTTCCCGCCAATAGTCTCATACATTCTCTCATATTCTTTTTGGGCGAGAGGAGTTGCCATTCCATCCGCAGCATTTAAACGAGCAAGTGGAGCAACCCTGTAAACACCGCTATCCTCTCCATCGGAAAATCCTTTCCATCCAACATTCTTGAGAAAAGGAAATTTTATGTAGCTCCATGGCTCAACATGTTCACCAATGTGATTCAGATAATCCTGAATCTTAAATCTTGCATATTCTTTTCCGCTGGGGGTTACAAATCTCAACCATCCATCGTAGAAGTTAACTTTATTTTTATCGTCCACAAGCCCACCGTAATAGGTGGTATTGTAATAAATATCACCTGTTATAAGATCAACATACTCTTTATTTTTCAAAACCACTTCATTAAATATTGAAAGGGAGAACTGGGCAAATTCAACTCCAGCTTTTGAAACTTCCTTAATCCTTTCAGCCTCATCCTTCTTTATCGGCTTTGCAACTCCACCTGGAAGACCGAGAACAGGATGGACAGCTTTCCCTCCAATCATTGTCATCAGTTCTCTCAATTCTCTCCTTATCTTTATTACCTTTCCTCCAATTTCAAGACCAACTTTTGCAAGAACGCCAAGGATATTCCTTTCAGCTTTGGGAGCCCTGGGACCCACAACAAAGTCAGGCCCTCCCAGGTAGTAGAAGTGAAGAGTA
>FMSI01048033.1_pt1 | contig 10341 bp, 6 predicted proteins | sample 1504471 | NCBI WGS metagenome assembly FMSI01 (sample SAMEA4475357, study PRJEB15587) | soil metagenome | biome: Soil; feature: Field | place: India | collected 2015-03-11 | depth 0 m
GATCGGGCGCGGCGGCGCGGTCGGCGTGGCCGTCGGGGTACTGGTCGGAAGCAGTGGGAGGCCATCACGCGCGCGCATAGTTCAGATCGCCGTCGATCGCGCCGTGGTAGCTAATGTGGGGGCGATTGGCCCGGTCAAGGGCGCGCGACGCATCAATGCCCGCTTGCGCGTTGCCATCAACGATCTGCCGTGCCCATACGGCGCCGTTCCAGTAAGCCTATTGGAGGACGCCGTTAGTGGCGTCGTAGTACGCGAGGTGCAGTTGCTCAGCTCTATCGAGTGTAAGGGAGGCATAGCGACCTACATCTCCTTCGGCGGCCACAGTTTCGATCTGCCAGCCATTGCCATTCCAACGGGCATAGTGCAGATTGCCATTAACATCGTAGTACGCAATGTGCGGCTGATAGGCACGATCTAGAGCCAGCGCAGCATAGCGGCCCACATCCCCATCGGCGGCCACGGTCGTGATCTGCCAGCCGTTGCCGTTCCAACGAGCGTATTTCAGACCGCCATTCGTGGCGTCGTAGTAGGCGAGGTGCAGATAGTCGAATCGGTCGAGCGCCAGTGCTGCATACTGCCCAACATCACCGCTCGCATCGACAATCCAGATGCGCCAGTACTGGTCGTTCCACTGCGCATAAAGCAGATCGCCATTCGTGGCGTCATAGTAGGCGAGGTGCGGATAGTCGAATCGGTCGAGCGCCAACGTGACATACTCGCCCGTTTGGCCGTGACTATCCACCCGTTGGTGCTCCCAGCGATTGGGGCGCCAGCGCGCATACTTGAGATCGCCGTTGGCGGCATCGTAGTACGCAATGCGCGGCTGATAGGCGCGATCGAGCGCGAGCTGGGCAAACTGCCCGACCCGCGGCGATTGATCGACAATTTATGTCACTCAGTAAGCGCCTAGCCACCGTGCGTATGCCAGAGTGCCGCTGGTCATGTTGTAATAGGCTAGATGCGGATGCTCGGCACTATCAAGGGCCAGTGAGGCGTAACGGCCAACCTGCCCGGATTGTTCGACAACTCGATCTGCCAGAAGCCATTGCTGGGGCGGGCATACCAGAGGGCATTCTGATCCCAACTGTGTTCGGTGAACAAGCTAAGTTGCGGTTGGTTATCTGCATCAAGGTCAAGACTGAGGGCGCGGATGGCGTTGTTGGCAGAGATGACAATTTGCCGCTGCCATGCGGCGCCATTCCAGAACGTATACTGTACGCTTGCTTGCGAAGCGTTGTAGTACCCGATATGCGGCTGATCGAACGAGTCAAGCGCCAGCGTGACATACCAAGCGGTAATGTCTGTTTCATCAACCACGTGGATGACCCAACCTGCGCCATCCCAGTACGCATATTTCAGATCGGCATTGGCCGAGTCGTAGTAGGCAAGATGGGGGTGGCCCTGCTGGTCAAGAGCCTGTGACAAAAATTGGCCGGCGTAGCGGTCAACCGTTTGCACCTGCCACGCGCTGCCCGTCCACAGCGCATGCTGTAAGGTGGCGGTGGCTGGTGGCTGCGGCAAAAAAGCTGATGTGCGGGCGATCGTTGTCATCAAGGGAAAGGGTGGCGGCGACGCCGGCATTGTTCTGGGCGTCAATGGTCTGAATCTGCCAACCTTGCCCATCCCAGCGCGCATACTTCAGCGCGCTATGCGTCCAGTCGTAGTAGGCAAGGTACGCATAGCCGGTACGATCGAGGGCGAGGGCCGGGTAGTGACCGGTATGGCTAGTGTCATCGACGGTTGCGATCTGCCAGCCGCTAGCGGTGCGATGGGCATATTTCAACGCACCGTTGCGCCAGTCGTAGTACCTGATGTGCGGCTGATTGGCTTGATCTAAGGCAAGGGCGGCGTATTCACCGGCGCCGGGGTTGTCATCAACGACCTCAATCCGCCAGCCGGCGGCTTCGGCGTGGGCGTAATAGAGCGCGTCGCCGCCAAAGGCGAGATGCGGATGACCGGCGCTGTCGATGCGCAGCGTGCGATCGCGCAGCCGAATGAAGTGGCGCGGCCCATCGACCGTCTCAATCTCCCACGTGATCGTTGCAGCGGGTGAAGGAACAGGCGCGCTGCCGACCAGATACTGGCCGTTGAGCATGCCCGCAAGCGCGAGGATAAAAACGGTGGCCAACACAGCGCGCAGCAACTGCGACTCCTCTCAGTCAGTTGTCCTGCGCACAGCCGCCGGGGACGCAGGAGCATAAGCGATAGTGGTAGTCTAGCACATCACATAAGGTCAATAATATCGAATCAGTACCGCATGCAACCAGTTTGACACATCCCGCCGAGCACCGTACAATCGAAAGTGGGGAAGGGTGAACGAGGCATCACCCCACGCGCAAAGTCACGATGTATTACATATCGAGGAGGCTCCATGACCGTCAAGGCGCCACGTTCTCGCTCGCGCCGCGCAGCGGCGGCAGTCGATCCTGATCTGGCAGCAGTTGGTGAAGGGCGGCGCCGGGTTATTATTGAGGCGGTTGAACCGGCAATCGATGGCGGGCGGTACCCGGTCAAGCGGGTTGTGGGTGATGTGCTGACGGTGCGGTGCGATCTGTTTGCCGACGGTCATGAAGAGTTGGCGGCGGTGGTGCGCCACCGTCCGGTCGGGGCCAAGACGTGGCACGAAGCGCCGTTGCGCCCGCTGGTCAACGATCGCTGGGAAGGACAGTTTACCCTCAACAGCATTGGCCGTCACGAGTTTCAGATTGTGGCGTGGATCGATCGCTTCGCGACGTGGGTGCATCAGCTTGAGAAGCGGCTGGCCGCCGGCCAAGATGTGCGGGTCGATTTGCAGATCGGGGCGGCGCTCGTCGGCGAAGCGGCGCGCCATACCAGTGGCGCCGCTTCGGCGGTGTTGCACGTGGCTGAGGCGGCGTTGATTTCCGGTGATGTCGATACCGCCTTTGCCAGCGAGATTCATTCATTGATGGCCGTTCACTTACCGCGCCGTTTTGCTACCGAGTCAGAGGTTTATCCAGTGACGGTCGAGCGTGAGCGGGCGCGGTTTTCCGCATGGTACGAGTTGTTCCCTCGATCGACCGCCGATGAGCCGGGCCGCCACGGCACCTTCCGCGATGTGATTAAGCGCCTGCCTTACGTGGCCGAATTGGGCTTTGACGTGCTCTATCTGCCGCCGATCCATCCGATCGGCTATACCTTCCGCAAAGGCCGCAACAACAGCCTCACCGCCGGCCCTAACGATCCGGGCAGCCCATGGGCGATCGGCAATGCTGACGGCGGCCACATGAGCGTCCATCCCGAATTGGGCACGCTCGAAGATTTTCGGGCGCTGGTGGCGGCGGCGCGCACCTACGGCATCGAGGTGGCACTCGACATCGCCTTCCAATGCTCGCCTGATCACCCTTACGTGCGCGAGCATCCACAGTGGTTCCGCGCCCGGCCTGATGGCACGATTCAGTACGCCGAGAATCCGCCGAAGAAATATCAGGATATCTATCCGTTCGATTTTGAGTCGGATGATTGGCAGGGGCTGTGGCAAGAGTTGCGCCGGATCTTTGCCTTCTGGATCGAGCAGGGTGTGCGCATCTTCCGGGTTGATAACCCGCACACTAAGAGTCTGCGCTTTTGGGATTGGTGTCTCAATTCGCTCAAGACCGAGCATCCCGACCTGATCTTTCTTTCAGAGGCGTTTACGCGGCCAAAGGTGATGTACCATCTGGCTAAGATCGGCTTTACCCAGAGCTATACCTACTACACGTGGCGCATTACCAAGCACGAGATTATCCAGTATCTACAGGAACTGACCACGCCGCCGGTGAGCGATTTCTTTATTCCTAACTTCTGGCCGAATACGCCTGATATTCTGACCCCGCAATTCTATGCCGGCCAGCGTTCCGTCTTCCTCACGCGAGCGGCGATGGCGGCAACGCTGACAGCGAGTTGGGGGATATACGGCCCGGCTTACGAGCTGATGGAGCATGTGCCGGTACAGGGGCGCGAAGAGTATATCGACAACGAGAAGTACGAGATCAAGTGGTGGAACCTCGATGCGCCGCATAGTCTGCGCGGCTATATCGCCCAACTCAACCGGATTCGCCGCGAGCATCCCGCGCTGCACCGCAACGATACGCTGCGCTTCCACCGGGTTGACATCGACTTCCACGAGCACGAGTGGTTGTTAGCCTACAGCAAGACTTCACCCGATGGCAAGGATATTATTCTGGTGGTCGTCAATCTCGATCCCGAACGCACGCAGCGCGGTTGGGTGCAGGTGCCGGTGGCTGAGTGGGGGCTCAATAGCGTGTACCAAGCCCACGACCGGTTGACCGATGCTCGCTATACGTGGTCGGGCGAATATAACTATGTCGAACTGAGCCCGCAAGCGCCGGTGCATATCTTCTGCATTCGCCGCTTGCGCCGCGATGAGCGCGGATTTGAGTATTTCGCGTAACGATAAGCGCAATGCCGCGCAGAGACGACGACGTTGGATGGGAGATGACGCTGGACGAAGGATGAGGATTCACCATGACCCGTACCCGCCCGGCCAAGGCGCCGACGATTCTGGCCAATGATCCGCTCTGGTATAAAGATGCGGTGATCTACGAGCTGCATGTGCGCGCCTTTTGCGATAGCAACGGCGACGGGATTGGCGATTTTCCCGGCCTGACCAGCAAGCTCGATTATTTGCAGGATCTGGGAGTGACGGCGATCTGGCTGCTTCCGTTCTATCCTTCGCCGCTGCGTGATGATGGCTACGACATCGCCGACTACACCAACATCCATCCGAACTACGGCACTCTCACCGACTTTAAGGTCTTTATTCGCGAGGCTCATCGCCGTGGTCTGCGCGTAATTACCGAGCTGGTCTGTAATCACACCTCCGACCAGCATCCGTGGTTCCAGCGCGCCCGCCGCGCCAAGCCCGGCTCTTCGGCGCGCAATTTTTACGTGTGGTCAGATACGGCCGACCGCTACAAAGACGCGCGGATTATCTTCAAAGATTTTGAGACCAGCAACTGGACGTGGGATCCGGTGGCGCAGGCCTATTACTGGCACCGGTTCTACAGCCACCAGCCTGATCTCAACTTTGAGAATCCGGCGGTGCAGCGGGCGGTGTTTAAGGCGATGGAGTTCTGGCTCGATCTCGGTGTTGATGGCATGCGGCTCGACGCCATCCCCTATCTCTACGAGGCTGAGGGCACTAATTGCGAGAATCTGCCGGAAACCCACGCCTTTCTCAAACGCTTGCGCCGGCACATGGACGAGAAGTACCATGGGCGGATGTTTCTGGCCGAGGCGAACCAGTGGCCGGAAGATTCGGTCACCTATTTTGGTAATGGCGATGAGTGCCACATGGCCTTCCACTTCCCGGTCATGCCGCGGCTCTTTATGTCGGTGCATCTAGAAGATCGTTATCCGATCATTGATATTATGCGGCAGACGCCGCCCATTCCCGACACGTGCCAGTGGGCAATCTTCTTGCGTAACCACGACGAGTTGACGCTCGAAATGGTGACTGATGAAGAGCGCGATTATATGTATCGCGTTTACGCCCGCGATCCGCAGGCCCGCATTAACCTTGGCATTCGCCGCCGCTTGGCCCCGCTGCTCGGCAACCACCGGCGCAAGATCGAGCTGATGAATGGCCTCCTCTTCTCGTTGCCGGGCACGCCGGTGCTGTATTACGGCGACGAGATCGGCATGGGTGATAACATCTACCTCGGTGATCGCAACGGGGTGCGCACACCAATGCAGTGGAGCGGCGACCGCAATGCCGGTTTTTCCCGCGCTAATCCGCAGCAACTCTACCTGCCGGTGATTACCGACCCCGAATATCATTACGAGACGGTCAACGTCGAGACGCAAAGCGCCAACCAGCACTCGCTCCTCTGGTGGACGAAGCGGCTGATCGCGTTGCGCAAGCGGTATGCGGCGTTTGGGCGCGGCACGCTCGAGTTTCTCTACCCCGAAAATCGCAAGGTGCTCTGTTTCTTGCGCAAAACCGAAGACCAAATCTTGCTCGCGGTCTTCAATTTGTCGCGGTTTGTGCAAGGCGTCGAACTCGACCTCTCGCCTTACCGCGGCCTGATGCCGGTCGAGCTGTTTGGGCAAGTCGAGTTTCCGCCGATTAGCGACCAACCCTATTTCTTTACCCTTGGCCCGCATAGCTTCTACTGGTTTACGCTGGCGCCGCAGCGGGTGGAAGGGGTGCGACTGACGGCGCCGCAGCCTGAAACCGAACTGGCGCAGATACCGGTTGATGCGATCGAGTGGGATGCCATCTTTTACGATGGCCGCCAAGAGCGGCTAGAGCGGGTCTTGCCCGACTATCTGCGCAACCGGCGCTGGTTTGGCGCCAAAACGCGCAAGATCAAGCAGGTCAACATCAACGAATTTGCCCGGCTCGATTATGCCGGTGGCCCGGCCTATCTCACGCTGCTGAATGTGCAGTACGTGGAAGGCAGTCCTGAAACGTATTTGTTGCCGATGGCCTACGCCGAGGGTGAGCGGGCCGATCAGATTCTGGCCGATCAGCGCCATCTGGCGATTGCCCGTCTAAAGGTGGGGCGGCGGCCCGAAGCGGGGGTGCTGTACGATCCGCTTGGCGAACGGCGCTTTGCCGCGGCGCTGCTCGAACTAACGATTGGCCGCCGGCGCTTGCGCGGCGAAGCCGGCGGCGAATTGGTGGGAGGCACGACCCGCGCCTTACGCAAACTGATCAGCGGCAGCGACGGCCTTGAGCCGAGCCTCATGCGCGGCGAGCAGAGCAATTCGTCGATCAATTTTGGCAGCCGGCTGATTATGAAGCTGTTCCGCAAGATCGAGCCGGGCCGCAACCCCGATCTTGAACTAGGTCGCTACTTGACCGAAGAGGCCGGGTTTGCCCATACGCCGCCGGTGGCCGGCTACATCGAATATCTGCGCGGCAAAGACGAGCCGCTGACGCTAGCGATCGTGCAGGGGTATGTGCAAAACGAGGGTGACGCCTTCGATTACGCGCTCGATGTAGTGCGGCGGTATTACGATACGGTGCTCACCCGGCCCGATCTGGCCCCGCCAGCGGTGAAAGGGAGTGTAGCCGAGCTGTTGGCGGCTGCCGAACAACCGCCGGCGCCGTTGGCCGAAGAGCTGATCGGCGGCTACCTCGAAGCGGCGCGCTTGCTCGGCCAGCGCACCGCCGAGATGCATCAGGCGCTGGCCAGAGGTAGCGGGCCGGCCATGGCGCCAGAACCCTTCTCAACCCTCTACCAACGCTCGATCTATCAGAGCATCCGTAGCCTGATCGGGCGTACCTTGCAAGACCTGCGCAAGCAGTTGCCATCCTTGCCGGCAACGGTGCGTCCCGCCGCCGAGCGCGTCGCGCAGAACGAGGAAGTGTTGCTGGCCTGCTTGCAACGCATTACCGGCGACAAGATCGAGACGGTGCGCATCCGCATTCACGGCGACTACCATCTTGAGCAGGTACTCTTTACCGGCAAAGATTACGTGATCATCGACTTCGAGGGCGAACCGCTGCGCCCGATCAGCGAACGGCGGATCAAGCGGTCGCCGCTGCGCGATGTAGCCGGGATGCTGCGCTCGTACCAGTACGCTGCGTATGCCGCTCTCTTTGCCCGTGATAGCGTCGCGAGCAGCGCCGATGAATTCGAGCGGCTGCAACGCTGGGCCGATTTCTGGAGTTTCTGGGTCTGCGCGTCGTTCCTGCACGGCTACCTCGCCACGGCGGGCAATGAACCGTTTGTGCCTGCCGATCGCGCCGATTTGGAAGCGTTGCTTGAGACCTTTGTGGTCGAAAAAGCGATCTACGAACTGGCGTATGAAATGAACAACCGCCCGGATTGGTTGCCGATTCCGGTCAACGGGATCTTGCGCCAGATTGAGCAGTAGCAGGTGCCGCAGAGGACGCGGAGGACGCGGAGCCAGTCTGTGATTGCGAGGAAGTGGCGGCGTCCAGCGAAGCTGGGAGCCGCCCGACCGCAGCAATCTCCCGCTTCAGCGGGATCCAGCCAGAGCGGGTGGCTCCCGTGCTCGCGGGAGATTGCTGCGCCGCGCGGTGCGCGACTCGCAATGACAAGGGGGGCGAGGTTATATGCCAGAGCGGGTTGCCGCCGTGCTCGTAGGAGATTGCTGCGCCTCTGCGCCCTCGGCGCTCTCTGCGGTAAAAAACTAATAGCCTACGAGTTGCGTATGCGCGCAGCCACGAATACCCACAAGAGGAATCACCCATGAGCGATACTGAAAAACCTCGCCGCACTCGTCGCAAGAAAGAGGCGCCGGTCGAAGAGGCGACCGCGTCGATGATCGCACCGCAGACCGAACTACCCGCCGCAGTGGCCGACGAGCCGTCGGCGGCGACCAAAGCGATGATGGCCAGCATCCTGAGCGAAGACGATATTTATCTCTTCAATCAGGGCACCCATTACCGCCTGTACGATAAATTTGGCGCCCAACCGGTCACGATTGAAGGCGTTCCCGGCACCTACTTTGCGGTTTGGGCGCCTAACGCCGAATATGTGGCCGTGATCGGTGATTGGAATAACTGGGATGCCGGGGCTAATCCGCTGCGTCAGCGCGGCTTTTCCGGCGTGTGGGAAGGGTTCATTCCCCACGTCGGCAAAGGTATGCGCTATAAGTTCCACATCGCCTCGCGCTATTACGGCTACCGCGAAGATAAGACCGATCCCTTCGGCAGCTACTTTGAAGTCGCGCCGCAGACGGCGGCGATTGTCTGGGATCGTGAGTATACGTGGTCGGATCAGCAGTGGATGGCTGAGCGCGGCCAGCGCCAGCGGTTCGATGTGCCGATCTCGATCTACGAAGTGCATCTCGGTTCGTGGCGGCGCAAAGCCGAAGAGGATAACCGCCCGCTGAATTACCGCGAGCTGGCCCACGAGCTGGTCGAGCACGTCAAAGAGTGCGGCTTTACCCACGTCGAGCTGCTGCCGGTGACCGAACACCCCTTCTACGGTTCGTGGGGCTACCAGTCAACCGGGATGTTCGCGCCGACCAGCCGTTATGGCACGCCACAAGATTTTATGTACTTTGTTGATTACCTGCACCAAAACGGGATCGGTATAATTCTGGACTGGGTGCCCAGCCACTTCCCCACCGACGGCCATGGCCTCGCCTATTTCGACGGCACCCATCTCTACGAGCATGCTGATCCGCGCAAGGGGTATCACCCCGATTGGGGCAGCTACATCTACAACTACGGGCGCAACGAGGTGCGCAGCTTCCTGATCAGCTCGGCCCTCTGCTGGCTCGATAAGTTTCATATTGATGGCCTGCGGGTTGATGCAGTGGCGAGTATGCTCTACCTCGACTACTCGCGCCGGCCCGGCGAATGGATTCCGAACCAGTACGGCGGGAATGAAAATCTGGAAGCGATTAGCTTCTTGCGCGAACTCAATGCACAGATTTACAAGTACTACCCCGACGTGCAGACGATTGCCGAAGAGAGCACGGCATGGCCGATGGTCTCGCGTCCAGTCTACGTTGGCGGGTTGGGTTTCGGCTTTAAGTGGGATATGGGGTGGATGCACGACACGCTGCAATATTTCCACCGCGACCCCATCTATCGCCGCTTCCACCACAACGAGTTGACCTTCCGCGGCCTCTATATGTTCACCGAGAACTATATTCTGCCGCTCTCGCACGATGAAGTCGTGCATGGCAAGGGGTCGCTGCTCGATAAGATGGCGGGTGATGTGTGGCAGAAGTTTGCCAACCTGCGCCTGCTCTACAGCTATATGTTCGCCCAACCCGGCAAGAAGCTGCTCTTTATGGGCGGCGAGTTTGGCCAGTGGCGCGAATGGTCGCACGATACCGGTCTCGACTGGCACCTGTTGATGTTCCCCTCGCATCAAGGGGTGCTGCGCGTCATCAGCGACCTCAACCGGCTCTACCGCAGTGAGCCGGCGCTGCACGAATTCGACTGCGATCCGAAGGGGTTTGAGTGGGTGGACGCCAACGATGCCGACACTAGCGTCTACAGTTTTTTGCGCAAGAGCCGGCGCGGCGAGACGATATTGGTCGTACTGAATGCGACGCCGGTGGTGCGCGAAGATTACCGGGTTGGCGTGCCGGCGGGCGGTTGGTGGCGCGAGATGTTTAACAGCGACTCTGAGTATTACTGGGGCAGCGGGCAAGGCAACGCCGGCGGGGTGATGGCCGAAGAGACGCCATCGCATGGCCGGCCATTCTCGTTGCGGCTGCGCTTGCCGCCATTGGGGGCGTTGTTCTTGAAACATAATGGCTAAACGGGGGCGGGGGGGGGCAACCTGACCCTAATGGGTTCAAGGACAGACAGAACGTGTGAGCACAGATACAGTTTATGGCTTTGCGATACACCGTTTCACCCTCACCCCCAGCCCCTCTCCC
>FMSI01016773.1_pt1 | contig 10330 bp, 4 predicted proteins | sample 1504471 | NCBI WGS metagenome assembly FMSI01 (sample SAMEA4475357, study PRJEB15587) | soil metagenome | biome: Soil; feature: Field | place: India | collected 2015-03-11 | depth 0 m
CGTCCAACTGGGTAACCGCCGACGGCTGGGCATGGCTGATTACGCCCCTGCCTGTGCCCGAACTGTACTATGTGCTACGTACGTCGCCCGACCAGCAACACCGTCCCGAATGGCGCATCGCGGTGCGACTGGCGACGCTGCTGGGGCAACACGAAAAGTTCCACCGCGAAATCGACGCGCTGAAACGGCTCTCCAAGCAACGACTGACCGCGCTGGGCACGCTCTATGAGACCGCAGTTGCCAGTGAGCAGGGCGGATTGGAGCAGTTTCTGCAGTTAGCCACACGCCGCGCCGCCCAAGCGATGGACGCCCAAGCCTGCACCTTGCTGTTATTAGACGAAGCCTCGCAAATGCTTTTTATCGCTGCTAGCTATGGGCTACCCGAAAAACTAATCGAAGAGACGCGAGTGCGCCTCGGCGAAGGCATCGCAGGCTATGTGGCGCAATCGGGTGAACCACTGTTGCTGACCGATTTGGAGGACGAACCAAGCCTACGCCATCTGTCTCCGCGCTCCAACATTAGTGGCTCGATTAGCGTGCCCCTCCGCAACCGCGAGAATGCCGTGATTGGCGTGTTGTCCATCCGAAGGCTACGCCCCTCATCCCCCTTCACTCAGGAAGACCTACGCCTGTTTGCCGTGTTTGCCAACCAAATTGCCTCCGCCTTAGAAAACGCCCGACTCTATCAGCAGCTGAACCAGAACCTGCGTCGCCTCTCGACACTGGTGGAGCTGACGCAGCTGGTGACGGCAGTACTGGACATCGACGCGCTCCTCAACACCGTGGCGCGGCTAATCGGCGAGACCGTGGGTTTCCCGCGCTGCGCGATTTTCCTAACGGGCGAGTCCTCGCGTGTGTACCTGCCACGCCTGATTCAGGGCTACCGTCCCGAAATGTTTCCCAAACGTGGCTTCCGCAAAGGGCAGGGCGTGATAGGTATGGTTGCCAAGATGCGCCTGCCACTGGTGATACAAAATGCTCAAACCGAAGTCCAGCCCATGCGCGGGTTCGGACGTTCGATAGGCTCAAACCACTACTGCGCGCTGCCGATTGTGGTGCATGGGAGCTGCATTGGTGTGGTGCTGGCAGACAACCAAAACGAGCCGTTCACGGTGGAGCAGGTGGAGCTGCTAAGCGCGTTCGTGAACCAGGCGGGCGTCGCCATCGAGAACGCGCGGCTCTATCAGGAGATGGAGCGGCGGTATCACGAGTTGCAGAGCCTTGCCGCGTTCCGCAACAACATTCTGCGCAGCCTCAGCTCGGGCATATTCACGGTGGATGAGAACGGCGTCATCACTATATGGAACCGCGCCGCACAGCAAATTCTGGGCTTTTCGGCGCGCGAAAGCGTCGGGCGGCACTACCGCGAAGTACTGGACGGTGAACGGTGCCCAATTGCGAATAGCCAGTGCCGCGAACTGCAGAACGCTATCGAACAGGTACTAAAGGGTGAGAATGCGCGGAGCCTCTACAGACTAACCTCACAGCTGGGCAACGAGCAGCGCGTGCTCAACGCCTCCGTCTCGCCCCTGCACACGCGCAGTAGACAAACACAGGGCGCAGTGGTTCTATTTGAAGACATCACCGAGTACCTGAAACTGGAGTCGCGCCTGAGCGAGATGGAGCGTCTGGCAACCGTAGGGCAGATGACTGCTACGATTGCCCACGAAATTCGCAATCCCCTGACCGCGCTGCGTGGGGCAGTAGACCTGATGTGCCACGAGGAGCCACTGCCGGAACCGCTGAGCCTGTATGTGGAGGTGATTCAGCAGGAGGCGCAACGGCTAACCGAAATCGCGGAAGAGTTTCTGGAGTTCGCCAAACCGTTCCAGTTGCAAATTCGCCTCACACCCCTCAAGCCCCTACTGCAGCGCGTGCTGATGGTGCAGTTGCCCTATCTCAAATCGATGGGCGTGCACGCCGTGCTGGACGCGCCTGACGACCTTGAAGCCGCCATCGACGCAGGGCGCATCGAGCAGGCATTGCATAACCTTATTCAGAATGCTGTGCACGCGATGCCCGACGGCGGCGCACTCACACTCCGTGCCTGCGAGCAAGGCGAATGGATTACTATCGCCGTACAGGATACAGGTAGCGGCGTGCCGCCCGATATCCGCGAGAAAATCTTCACACCTTTCTACACAACGCGCACGCGGGGAACTGGACTAGGGCTAAGTATCGTCAAAAAGATAGTGGAGGAGGGACACAGAGGTCGGATAACCCTCGAGTGTCCCCCTGAGGGAGGCTCGATTTTTACACTGTGGTTGCCGAAAATGCAACCAACAATACGAGGGACTTCCTAACTGTGGAGACGCTATGACCCACACCATCTTGATTGTGGATGACGAGTTGAATATCCGCCGTATCCTTGAACAAGCCTTCACCAAAGAGGGCTATCAAGTGTATACCGCTGAGGGCGGGCATCAGGCGTTGCGCCTGCTGAACGAGAAGCAGATTGACCTGATGCTGACCGATGTGGTGATGCCTGACATGACGGGGTTGGAGCTGCTCAAACGCGCCCGTGAGAAGATTCCGAACCTACAGGTGATTCTGATGACGGCGTTTGGCATGATCCCCACAGCGGTGGAAGCGATGCGTTCGGGCGCATATGACTTCCTGACAAAGCCGCTGGATATGGACGTGCTACGCAAAGTGGTGCGCAACGCCCTGCGCGAGCTCGACGCTTCAACAAGAACCGCCTCACGGAAACCCCCAAAACGCAAACAGGTCGCCTTTATCGGTGAAAGCCCCGCGATTAAGCAGGTTCTGGAGACAGTGGAGCGCGTGGCAGACACCCGCACAACGGTACTCATTACAGGCGAGAGCGGTACAGGCAAGGAGTTGATTGCCCGCCTACTGCACGAGCACAGCCAACGCGCCAGCAAGCCCTTCGTAGCAGTCTCCTGCGCCGCTATCCCCGAGACTCTGCTGGAAGTGGAACTATTCGGCGCAGTGAGAGGGGCATACACAGGCGCGGAAACCGACCGTGTCGGCAAGTTCGAAGCTGCGCAGAATGGCACACTGTTCCTAGACGAGATTGGGGACATCCCGCCACTCATTCAGGTGAAACTACTGCGTGTGCTGCAAGAGCGCGAGATTGAGCGACTGGGCAGCAACACGCCCATCCCTATCGATGTGCGCCTGGTGGCAGCCACCAACCGCAACCTGGAAGAGGCGGTGGAATTGGGCGCGTTCCGCGAAGATTTGTATTACCGCCTGCAAGTGGTGCGTATCCATCTACCGCCGCTGCGCGAGCGACGCGAGGACATCCCGCTGCTGGCAAACCACTTCCTTAAGAAATTCGCCGAGGAGAACGGGCGCGTGCTGCGCGAAATCAGCCCCGAAGCCATCGAGATACTCCAGAGTGCCTGCTGGAAAGGCAACGTGCGCGAGCTGGAGAACGTGATGGAGTCGGCGGTAGTGCTTGCCCCGCCCGACGCCGAGATTCTGCTGCCCGAGCACTTGCCGAGCAGGTTGCGCGGCTAAGCCGCCTGCTGCTGCAGGTACTGAGCGAACTCGCTCCAGTAGTCTTGTAGGCGTTGGAGTGTCTCGGGCGCACGGCTCAGGTCGCCCCCTTTGCCCGCCATCTCTAACTCATGGGCGATACCAGCGAACTCGTCCGCGCCGATGGCACGTGCGCTGCCTTTCAGCGTATGCGCTACCGCACCAAGCGTGCCCGCATCGCCTTTGGCGACCGCCGTCTCTATCTCCGCGATGAGGCACGGCGTTTGCCCTAAGAAATCATTCAAGATCTCCGCGATGAACTCCTCATCGCCCCCTGCAATCTCGTTCAGATAGTCGTAGTTGAGCATGGTTTACCTCGGTTTACCGTGTTTGTTGCACAGACAGAAATCCGTACTACGCGGCGTGGCGCACAGGCGAGACACCCTTGCCGCAAAGCCATTGGGCGAGCGTTTCGCGTAGCTTTTCTGCCTGAATAGGTTTGCTGAGGTAGTCGTTCATGCCGCAAGCAAGACATTTCTCGCGGTCTCCCTCCAAAGCGTTTGCGGTGAGGGCAACGATGGGTGTGCTTATGCCTTGCTTGCGCAGCACGCGCGTCGCCTCGTAGCCGTCCATCTCGGGCATCTGGCAGTCCATCAGGATTAAATCATAGGCGTTTTCGGACGCTTTCTGCACCGCTTCCAGTCCATTGACGGCGGTATCAACCTCCACTTGCAGTTTGGTCAGCAAGCGCACAGCGACTTTGCGGTTAACCTCGTTGTCCTCCACCAGCAATACGCGCGCACCTGGAAACGCTTCGGGCAGTTCTTCCGATGTAGCTTCGGGCAGAGCTTGCGGCGGCTGCGTGGCGGGCAGCGGCAAGTCCACATAGAACATGCTCCCCACGCCTGGCTCACTTTCTACGCCGATACGCCCACCCATCATCTCAGCCAGTTTTTTACTGATGGTCAGCCCCAACCCCGTGCCGCCGTATTTGCGCGTGGTGGAACTATCTGCTTGTGTGAAAGCCTCGAACAGGGACTCCAGCCTCTCAGCGGGGATACCGATTCCCGTATCTTGTACGCCAATCCACACACCCTGCGGATAGGTAGGGCTGGGCAATATGATGAGTCTCACCTCACCCTGCTCTGTGAACTTGATGGCGTTGCTGATGAAGTTCGCCACAATCTGGCGCAGGCGCACGGGGTCGCCTAATACCCATTCGGCCGCTTTGGGGTCAAGTTGCGTGTGCAGCACGATTCCCTTCTCGCTGGCGCGCCCGCCAAACAGGGCAACCGCCTCACGCGCCAACTCGTGCAGGCTTAGGGGAATCTGCTCCAGCGTCATCTTGCCCGCCTCGATCTTCGACAGGTCTAAGATGTCGTTTAGTAACCCCAGCAGGTAGTGCGCGCTGTTTTTGAGCGTGCGCAGCAGATCGGCTTGCTCAGCCGTGAGGGGTGTATCCTCCAGCAGTTGCACCATGCCCAGCACGCCATTCATAGGGGTTCGAATCTCGTGGCTCATATTCGCCAAGAACTCCGACTTGGCGCGGCTGGCGGATTCGGCTCGTAGTGCCATCTCGTTCGACTCCAGCAGCGCGAGTTCAAGCCGTAGATTCGTCTCCTGCAACATGCGTTGGGCAAGTTTCGCCTCGCTGACGTCGCGCGCCAGAACAATCACACGGTCATCGGTATAGGGTACAAAGCGCGCTTCGTAATAGTGTTCCTCGCCCTTGATAGGTAAGCAATACTCCCAAACAAACGGCTGGCGTGTCTCCAACACGAAATGCACCGGGCGCATCGCCTGCTCTGCAAACTCTTGAGGTAAGCAACTATAGATGCTGTTTCCCAGCGCCTGCTCTTTCGGTACGGCGAGTTGGCTTTCGTCGTAGGCGTAAATCTCGTGGTATATACCGTTTCCGTCGATCACGAACAGCATATCGGGCAGTGCAGAGAGCAGCGAACTGAGATATTGCTCACGTTCCTGCATGCGCTGAAGTAGCTCTACATGCTCGGTCAGGTCGAGGGCGACGCCTACGAGTGTCTTGAGGTTGCCCTGTGCGTCGTAAAGGTGTGAGTAGTACGTGCGGTAGTGGCGTCCCATCCACTGGCGCTCCGTAACGAACGCTTCGCCTCGCAAGGCACGGCGCAGGTCGTTGCAAATTTCAGGGCTGTCTGCCATAACCTCGAACAGGTTGCGACTGGGTGGGGGCGCGTCGGGCGGTGGCGTCGGCAAGTTGCGCAAAGCAGCACCCTCGCTCAGTAAGAGGTTCCCCTTGGGGTCGCAGGCGAACACCAATACGGGTGCGTGCGCCAAGACTTGCTGGCGTACGTGGTTGATGTATTCCAGCTGTTCCTGCTGCTGGCTCTCGCGTTTCTGTACACGCCTGCGAGAGAGTAGCCCAATAAAAGTGGCTAAGCCCACCAGCACTGAAATCATGCCCGCCGTAAGCAGATTCTGCTCATACACGTTGCTGATAATCTCCATCTCCTTCAAATAGTCCTCTGCTTCGATGTCCAACCCGACTGTACCGATGACGCTATCTTGTTTGTTGCGAAGTGGGGCATATGCACTAACAAAAGTGCCCCAGCGATCGCTAACGATTCCCGTAATCCGTGGCTCGCCAGTATCCAACACCTCGAACATTATATCAGTGGCTTCAGGGTACTCATCGCCGATGTAGGATTTGTCGTCGATGCCATCGTTGTCATGGTCGCCCGGTGGGGTGGCGTCCAGCACGAAGTGGATTTTGCTATCTTCTTGGATAAAGGTATAGATGAATCGGATTTTGGAGTTTGTCGCCTGGATTTTTGCCAGTGGTTCGATAGCGCGTTGGTACTTTTCAGTGTTCTCTTCGCCAGGTTGGAAGGTCTGGTGTAGCTCAGGGTCGATGGTTGTGGCGGTGGCGAGGGCGAGGTTGAGCATGTTCTGTTCGAATTTGCGCTGGATGATTGCGTGCGTCTCGCGTTGCAATCGGTTAAGCGCGAGGAATGCCACGCCAAATACGAGCAGCGCTGCGCCCACGCCCGCTAAGATTGGATAGCCCCAACTGTGCAACCACCGTCGCATACAAGGGGGTTATTCCACATTTGGGAGCGATTAGTGGATGGCTTGTCGGCACAGGTCGGCGTAGGAGCAGCGGGAGCAGTGGGTCTTATCAGGGCGGGGGTGGATGTCGGCATAGCGCAGCCCCTCGATGGCTTGGGTGAGGAGAGTGCGCAGGGCACGCTCGGCTTGCTGCCACTGCGGGCGTGAGTAAAAGCGTACATCGTCGGAGTCCTCCTGAGGCAGGCGTTTGAGCTGTTGAAGCAGCGTGTTGGGCGCAAAGCGCACGCGCCTGCCCGCTTTCAGGCGGTCGTAACCGAGGGCGATTTCAGCGTGGGGCAGAATCGTGCGCACCGCGTGCAGATAGAGCAAACCCTGTATCGCGTGCCCTTTGCGAAAATCGTCTGCACTGGGCGCGCCGCCGAGTTTGTAGTCGATTACCAACGCGGTTTTCTGGTCGGGGCTGAGGTCGATTCGATCAATTATGCCGCGCAACTGAATTTCCATACCGTTGGCGAGTCGGTAGCGCACCTCGCGCGGGGCGTGCTGATTGTGCAGCGGTTCGCTGAGGGTGCGCTCTTCATCGTCGGCATCGGTATCCCCAAACGCCCACTCGCATGCGAATGGACTCATTCCGAACTGTGCCTGATACTCTGGCTCGCGCTTGCCGAAGCGCCGGGCGAGCCGCTCGGCAAGGGCGTGTAGCACTTGCAGTTGCCAATCGGGTAGGTCGGGTGCGCCGCGCTGCAGCAGTTCCTGCAGGTGCTGGGTAAGCATCTCAACCCACCGTTGCGCCGTTTGTTGGGGCTGGCTCTGGCGGGCAGCACGGCATAGCACAGCGTGGGTAAGACTACCCACTTCCAGCACGCTCAGGTCGGTCTGCAACGGGCGCAGGCGCATCCCATACCGCGCGAAGTGCTGAAATGGACAGCGTACCAGCGTCTCCAGCTCCGTGACGCTGAAGCGGCGATTCGTGTCGGCAACGCGCTGGCGCAGGGCGTGGCGACGCAGCAAGGGCGGCGGCTCAGCGTAGTCCGTCGGTTGAGCCAGGGACATGTCGTAAGGGTGTAGTCGGTCGGCTTCAGCGGGGATGATTTCCTCCAGCCGATAGAAGCGAGTCTCGGCGGTTCGTTGCGCCTTAAGTTCTTCCAGATAGAACGAGGGCAGTGCGTCGCTATCGCCCGATTGCGTGCGCGGGTAGCTGAAGTAGAGCCGCTCGGACGCAGCGTGCAGCAGGCGTTGGAACAGCATCGGCTCGGCAGCTTGAGCTTCAGCGCGGGTGGGCAGCCACACGCTGTGCGGGGCGAGGGCTTCGTTGAGGGCGTTGCGCTCCGATTCGCGCAGGAATGGGTCGTCGGGGCAACGTTTGGGCAGGTTGCCCTCCAGGATGCCCATCGCAAAGGCGATGCGGGCGTCCGTCAGGTCGGCGTACTCCATTGGGATGAGCCTCACGCCCTGCCCGCTGAGTTTGTGGGTGTAGCGTGCCCCCATCACTAACTGCTCCAACAGCTCCACTGCCTGCGCAGGCGTGCGGTTGCGCCAAGCGTTGCTATAAGCGTGTATCAGGCTCAGCCACTCGATTAGGTCGGTGTCGGGACCTGTGGGGGCGTCCGTCTGAGTTAGGCGTTGCAGTAGGGCGCGTGCAACTTGGGGCAGCTCGCCGTCTTGCAGGTGTTGGCGTAGAGAGCGCAGCTCGCTTAGGAGGTGGAGCATGTCGGGGTCGGAAGTGTTTTGGGAGGCTTGCTGCAGCCAGCGATGCGCGGGGATGCGCTTACGCACCTGTTGGCGCAGGCGGTCAAGGGCTTCATACGGTAGGCAGTGGACAGGGTGCGCCAGCCAGTGCAGCCAGTCCATTCCCTCGCCCATACCCGCCAGTAGTTTCAGCCCCTGCATCAGCCAGCGAACACGCCACGAACGCTCCAGCGGCAGGCTCGCCTCGCCCTGCAGGGGAAGGTCGTACCGCGTGAACACCACCTCCAGTGTCTCCAACGCGGATTCGGGTTGGCGTATCAGCAACGCTATCTCACTTAGTGCAACACCTGATGCCTGCAATTTCAAAATCTCGCGGGCGATGGTCTCAGCTTCGGCAAGGGGGGTGGGAGTATCTAAAATAGTCGCTTGGGCATTCCTATCCAAGCCACGCGGGAGGGCTACTTGGGTAGGGCTGTCCAAGCCACGAAGTAGCGTCTCTGTCGGTAGGTAGCGTTCGGGGCGGGCGGGGTCGTAAAGCAGCGCGAGGGTGAGTTCGGTTTTGGCGTCCAACAGGCGAATCACTTGCAGCTCCAGTGCGGTAAACTCAGTGAAGCCAAATAGTAGTAGCGATTCCGAAATCTGCACAGCCTCCATCGCTTTCAGCAACGCGCGCCGCTGGTGGATAGGTTCGAGCTGCTCTTTTTCAAGCAGCGCCGCTTGCCACGCTCGCCATAACATGACTAACTCGCCCGTTTTGCTGCGCCACTCGGATTGCAAATTGTCATCGTCCAGCTCGGCGAGTTCGGAGTGGTGGAGAAGCACTGTCTCCGCGCCCTGTTCCAGCAGGTCGGGGGTCAGTCCGTCTACGCTCCAGCGGCAGAAATTGCTTGCCAGTGCGCTATGGAACTGCGGGTAGCGGCGCACCTTGCCGAAGTAGTGCGCGTCGGTCAGCAGACGCTCGCAAAGTTCGCTTAGTAGAGCGGTCATCTCGGGCGTGGGCTGGGTTGTCAGCGCGATGTCCGTGAGATGGTACAGGAAACGATGCCAATCGCTCACGGCGCGATGCTGCAACTCCAACAAGCGCGCTGCACCCGTCGGGGCAAGTATCTGACCGTATGCGCTGAGGTTCGGGCAAAGCGAGTCCCACAGCGCACGGAACGACGCGCCCATGACCACTTGCATCGCCTACTCCCATAAGCGCAGCAGCACACGCAGCGGGGCGTCCGTACGAATCGCGTTCCCGCAGTGATGCACATGCGAGGCGTGATAGCCCTGCGCCCGCAAAAACTTAATCGCCGCCCGCGTGGACGGAACCGACTTGTTCAGCCGATCGGCAATCACAGGCAGGCTGTAGACTATGGGAATCTCGTCCAACTCACGATTGAGTTTCGCGAGAAACCGCCGTGCGTGGTCGAAATGCGCCTCGTGGGCGTTGCGGTCCATCGCGCTGAGGAACTCATGGTCGTGCAGCGGTCCCAGCCACATTGGACCTGCCCAGCGCACTGTGGTCGAGGGGTTATAGGTAGGGTTCACGGGTGCGGCGACGCCCGCCATCGTAGCGCGGTACTCGCCATCGGGCATCTGCACGATGAAGCCGAAATGCTCCACATTCAGCCCGCGCGTGCCCTTGAACGCCCGTATCAGCGTGCGCCAGCAGTAGCCGTCAAAAAAACTCATCAGCGGACGCCCGTACATATTCGCCTGGATGAGCCTACGCTGCACATATCCTACCAAGATGCGCAGCCCAATCTCGTGGCACTCGCGTCCGAAGGCAGACACAGCATCGTAAGATTTCAATGCCTCGCCCCGCTGCGCCCCGCACAGCACGGGCGCATCCGTCGCCGTGATATATAGCAAGCCCTCCCAACGCACCACGCCCGCCAAATACGGCACATACGGCGACGGCGTGCCGAACGGGTCTAAGTCAATCCAGTCGAAGCGTCGCTCTTCCAAATAAAATCGGCACAGCAGGCGTTGGGCAAGTTCGTTACGCAGTTCTGTGCGCGGGTCGTCGCCCACGTGTTGGCGCAGCACCTCGAAACTGGTGTAGTTGGCGTCGTTCACCACGATGTGCTGCACGGGGGCTTCCAGCAGGTATCGCTTCGTGCGCAGCCCTGCGCCTGCCATCAGCTCCAGCACTTCGAGGGGGCGT
>FMSI01012308.1_pt1 | contig 10329 bp, 8 predicted proteins | sample 1504471 | NCBI WGS metagenome assembly FMSI01 (sample SAMEA4475357, study PRJEB15587) | soil metagenome | biome: Soil; feature: Field | place: India | collected 2015-03-11 | depth 0 m
GTTGAGTATAAATCTAAAGATTATGAAGAACGACTGCAGTACCGGTTGCGCGCACGATTGGAATCGTTTGTTGGACAGTATGGGCGTTTAACTGATGACATTGATGAACTTTTACAACCGCTTATCAAGGGAAACAAGCTTGTTATAGATAATATAGAATATGCTGAGAATGTTATTAGCACAATATATAATAAGCTGATGCCATAACTTGTCAAATCCACACTAACTGCAATCACAATAAAAAAGCTGCTCATAGGAGAGCAGCTTTTGAATAATATAATTATAATATGGAAGGAAACAACATTATTTTGCTGGTTGTTGTGCCTGTGGTGCTTGCTGAGGAGCCTGGGTTTGTGTATTAAGCTCTTTTCGCAACAGTTCCATATTTTTCTCAATCTTCTTTTCATCCCGCAGTGTATCTACAAGTTCCTTAATTTTCATATTAAGTTTCTGCTGGAAAAGTTGTTGCTTAATGTACATCTCAGCCTGATCTACCGGTACACCTTTGAAACGGGCTCGTTGCTGATTATAGATCTGTTCAACTTCCTGTGGTGCAATAGATATATCATTTTTAAACTTTTCACGAATATAGTACTGTACCACAAGTCCTTCTTTTGAAATATCTAAAAGAGTATTCAGCTCCTCGTTTTTCAAGATGCCATCATCAATTGCCTTTTTATATACCAGGCGCTGCTGTATCATCTGCTCAAGGAAATTATTTTTATTAAGCAAAGGGTTGCGTTCAAGCTGTGCAGGGTCCTGTGCCAGTTTATCTATCTCTTCTTTTGGAAGGTTATAAATGCTTTTCATCTGCGCATAGTAGTATGCATTGAGTTCGTTATTGGTAATTTCGTCGCTGTCAATCTTTGCAATCCACTTGCCGCCATATTTGTTGCCGCATGAAATTGCTAATGCCATAATCATAACAACAATAATTGAATAAAAAATCTTTGTTTTCATACAATCCATCCTTTTACTATATTGAGAATAAAAAAAAATATACCTCTGCCTGGAGGGAATTACTATTTACTGTTTGTTAAAATAAAAGTTTTACGATTGATAATAGATTATAGTAATTGTTGCAACAATTTTTTTATCTCTTCCAATTTTTTTTCAGCAGGTATTGTGCCTGTTACAAAATTAACTATCTCTCTGTCGTACCTGTCAATGGACAGCCGTTTATCTTTTTGGATGAGTGCAACCAGCTTTTTTGTGTCAAGCTTAGATTCCTTAGTTATGCGCATTTTGACAAGTTTTGTATCTTCAATAATTTCATCAATATAAAGCTGTGAAGCTAATGTCCGTACTTCTTCCATTGCTATTAGAGATTTTACTTCTTCAGGTGGTGGACCAAAGCGGTCGATCAACTCTCTTGTAAGATCTGCTAACTCTTCCAGTGTTTCGCAGGCTTCATAGCGCTTGTAAAATTCTATCTTCTGTTTTTCATCGGCGATGTAACTGTCGGGTATAAAGATATCAGTTTTGACATAAACGGGTGTCCTAAATATATGAACTGGTTTTTCTCCTTTGAGCTTTCGCACTGCATCCTCAAGCATCTGGCAGTACAGGTCAAAGCCTACATCCATAATGTTGCCCGATTGCTCCCTGCCCAAAATATTGCCAGAACCTCGTATTTCCATATCCTTCATGGCAATTTTAAATCCGCTGCCAATCTCTGTATATTCTGCTATGACTTGAAGTCGCTTCTGCGCATCTTCAGTTATCTGTGCATCTTTTGGGTAAAACAGGTACGCATACGCCTGCCTGTCAGAGCGGCCAACACGCCCCTTTAGCTGATACAGCTGCGATAATCCAAACGTATCAGCCCTGTTTACAATAATTGTATTGACGTTTGGCATATCAAGCCCTGATTCAATGATAGACGTTGAAACCAGCACATCGTATTTACCGTTGATAAAGTCAATCATTACCTCTTCAAGTTCGTGCTCGTGCATTCTGCCGTGTGCCACGCAAAACGTTGCTTCCGGCACTAGCTTTTCTAAGTACTGTGCCTGTTCATAGATGGTGCTTATGCGGTTGTGTACATAGAATACCTGTCCTTTGCGCTCTATCTCTTTCAAGATGGCCATGCGCACAATGTCGGGATTGTCCTCAATAACCAGTGTTTCAATGGACTGACGGTTTTCCGGTGGTGTTGCAATAATAGACAGGTCGCGTATGCCTGCAAGAGCCATGTGCAGAGTGCGCGGTATGGGGGTTGCAGAAAGGGTAAGCACGTCCACTAAAAGCCTGAATTTTTTAAGATGTTCTTTATGTTTTACACCAAAGCGCTGTTCTTCATCTATGACAACCAGCCCTAAATTTTTAAAGTACACATCTTTTGCAAGCAATGCGTGTGTTCCAATGATAATGTCGATAGCTCCAGCTTTAAGCCTTTCTTTTATTGATTTTATTTGTAGCGGTGTTTTAAAGCGCGACAGCATCTCGATAGTTACTGGATAATCAGAAAAACGCTTGACAAATGTGTTGTAATGCTGCATAGCAAGAACGGTAGTTGGTACAAGGAGTGCTACCTGTTTCCCTGCCATTACTGCTTTAAATGCTGCGCGTATCGCAACCTCGGTCTTTCCAAAGCCAACATCACCGCAAATCAGACGATCCATGGGCTGCGATTTTTCCATATCGTCTTTGACATCTTCAATGGCGGTTATCTGGTCAGGTGTTTCTTCGTATTCAAACTTAGATTCAAACTCTTCCTGCCACATTGTGTCAGGAGGGTAGGCAAATCCTTTGAGCGCTTTGCGCTGTGAATAAATCTTAAGTAAATCCTGTGCTATCTCTTCTACGGATTGCTGTACATGCTCCTTTATGCGATTCCATGCTGACTTTTTGCCCAGAGCATCTATTCGCGGTTGCCTGCCATCAAGGCCTACATAGCGCTGCACCATATTTATCTGGTCAAGCGAAACATACAATCTGTCACTGTCGGCATACTCTATGACTAAAAAATCACGTTCAACGCCTCCTGCGCTCATACGCTCAATGGCTTTAAAAATACCAATACCATGGTTAATATGCACCACATAATCGCCGGGCGATAGCTCTAAGAATGTGTCTATTGGCTTTGAATACTTTTGCTTGAAGTGCTTTTTCTTACGGTACGATTTGCCAAATATCTCGTGGTCGGTGATGATAATGGTTTTTATGCTTTCTATTGTTATGCCTTCGTGAAGATTTGAAATAATGATGCTGAAGTATTTTTTTGGATTGTATGTGTCAAATGCATCTGAAGGATGAAATTCATTAAACAAATCGTATAGCCGCCGTGCCTGCCCTTCAAACGATGTGCTGACAACAATATGCCATCCTTCTTCTATGCGTTGTGCGCACTCATTGCGTACATCCTGAATCCTTCCCTGAAATGAAGGGATGCTTTTTAACTGCCATACCTTTTGTGAATCAGTTATAAACGGATGCAGCTTGATGGCCTGTGTTTCAATTTCATGGTAACTATCGCTACGCAAAAGCTGCGATGCGGGCACACAGAATGTGCTTTCTTTTTTATGGTTATACAGCTGATGGTAGGTTCGCTCTATTTCGTACAATTTTGCTTTCAGCTGTGTTGGGTCGCATAGGAATATGTGTGGGTTATGTGCAAAGGAGATAAGCGTATCGGTTCCAATTGCCAGTGGGAACAAATCATATATACCAGGGATATTTGATTTTTGCAATGACTCAAGAGCCTGCCTGTTTAAGGAGCTATCGCCACGCTCCAGTGCTTTTTGCATTTTTTCTTTTTCGGATTGTGACAGTAATATTTCGCGACGGGGATAAATGATTATGGTGTTAGTTTCCTCAAGCGATACCTGTGACAAAGGGTCAAAGTAGCGGATTGACTCGCAGGTGTCGCCAAAAAAATCCAGTCGCACAGGGTTGGCAGCATTTGGCAGATAGATATCAATAATACCACCTTTGACGGAGAATTGCCCATAACGGTTCACACGTGTTTCGCGCTCATAACCATAGGTAATAAGTGTTTCAATAACCACTTCAAAGGGGTACTCATCACCTTTGTTGATGTGAATGCCTTTTTTTAAATAGAACTCTTTATGCGGGATAGCTCTTAGCAGTGATTCGATAGTTGCTACCACAATAACAGGTGTACCAGAAAGAAGCTGGTAGAGTGCCGTAATGCGGTCACGCTCAATTGAAGAAGAGGGGTTGACATATTCATAGGGAAGAACTTCTAATGAAGGGAAAGGAAATATGCTGTCGTCGTGTACAAAAGCTGATATGTCAGCCACAAAGCGGTTCATTGCGTGATAGTCGGCAGTCACCACAATGGTTTGCGCTTGCGATGTATTAAATGCGGTTGCTACAATAAATGGAAACGAAGCGGGAGCAATGCCTTCTATACAAAAGGCTTTGATACCTGAGCTTGCCAGTGATTTGAATTCATCGGTTGATGCATATATATGAGTAAGTTTTTCCAGGACCATGGTAGTGTATAGTGTTTTGTATATTGTGAGTATGATTTATGCTTACAAGTATATACTAAACTGCACGCGTAAGTTTATGATATTTACGTATCAATTGTACTTTTGTTTTATGGATTTTTCAATCTTTTTGTGAGGCTCTGACCCCATTTTCTCTTTACTTAGCGAACTCCGTCTTCTCTGAGTGGAAGTATTTTTCATTTTTTTCACGCAGAGATCGCTGAGACCGCAGAGTTTTGTTATATGTTTTGTCCCCAATTTTCTCTTACTCCACAAACTGTGCGTTCCCTGCGTGAAAATATCATCTGTATATTACATAATGAGGTTGATTAGGTCAAAGAGGTTGGGAAGATACTAAATTCTAATGTTTATTTGATCACTGTTTCAATCGTTTTCTTATTGCTGTAATATTTTACTCCGTAGTAAATGCCCGCAGAAATGCCAATTACGCCGGAGGTGATTGCAACAGCTGATAGAATGGTGGTCACAATGCCAAAATTAGTTAAATAATACACTGCGATGCCCATCCCAAGCGAAATCCCCCCGCTTGTTGAAAAGAACAATGCGTTATAACCATTATGAAGTGTGTTCTGCCGGCTCTGGCTTAAATAATAAATAAGGTCAGATTTTGATAAGGAGTTCACTGGATTTTGCTGTGTGGCATCTACGGTAAAATTGCCTTCTACTGGATACTTTTTATGGTGATAATATCGTGTAGCTACAGGGTTATTGTTGCGCAGGAGTGTTATTGTGTAGGTGTATGTATCTGGTGACAGAACTACAGGCAATTGTATAACGCAGTACATCCCCTCAATTACTTCAGGATAAAGTGTAAATTCATTACTCTTGCCTTTTGAATTTGTGACGGTTACTGCAACTACAAAAGGCTTGTTGCCAGTATTGTATATATCGCACCATATGAAGTACGGCTGCGTTGTGGAAACAACGTCTACCGGGTACTGTAGTGGCTGAGCGCTGTCATTAAGCGCTGCAAAAGAATAATTAAAACAGGCTAAAAGCATTAATATACTTATTACTATTTGCATAGGTTTACCTTGACAAGTGTAATGCTATACTCTACAGTGTCAGAGCAATAAAATTATGCAACAACAAATTTAAAGAGAATACATCTATGAAACATATAGTATATATCATCTGCGTACTATTTGCAATCCATACACAAGCTGACGATCTTAATGATATCATACACAATTTCAAGGTGGAAAGTATTGATGCTGCTATTGTACAGGTTATAGCTGAAACAGGAAAACCAACGGTGCGCTATGAAGGCAGATACAGAGCATATAAACATAATATGCGCATTGATTACACCAGGCCATTCACCCAGATTGTTATTGTAAAAGATGGAAATCTTCAGTGGTACTATCCCGATACAAAAGAGTTATGGACTATGCAGAACATGAATGCACCAGTTACACATCCCTTTGCGCAGTTTTTAGCTTTCAAGGATAGGATTGTTATCAAAAGTAAAGAAGATACATACTATGGATTTTTTAAAAGGGCATATCGTTATATTTTAGAAGATGTTGCTACTGGTACAAAAATCCAGTTGCTAATTGATAGAAAAAAAGGTTACCCGCTAAAAAAGATCACATATACTGCGCAAAATATTGAGATTATGCGGGAATCCTACGAAGACTATACAAACATAGACAATATATGGTTTCCTACAACCGTGGAGGTGACTGCACGGACGCACAATGGCACAACCCGCAATGTTACACGGTATTACAATGTACACCTCAATGTGAAATTCACCTCTGACATATTTACACTGCAATTGCCCAAAGATGTAAGAGCAAAGCAGATGTGAGGATACAGTGAAGCAGATTTTTCTGTTGGCATTATTTATCTTCTACTCATCAGTATGTGCTGCAAAGGTGATTGTTACGGGCCTTTCCGTTCCCATAGACATCAGTGACATTGAAAACCAGATGGTTACATCAGAAGAACAGGCAAAGCTGGTGGCGATAGCTCTTACTAACAGGCTCCATCTTTATGGATACACTACAAGCTATGTTCAGCGCTATCATCTTGAAGGTGATGAGTGCATTTTGTATGTTATTGAGTCACATATTGCGGATATACAGCTTACTGCAGATTCAGATAGTAAAGAATCTATAAAGCCGGAATTACACAAATTGCAGGGGAAAGTGTACAATAAGAATGCGGTGCATAAAATTCTGGTGCAGCTGAAAGAAAAATATATACTGGATTCAATCAAGGTAAATGTAGTCAATTATAACGAAGGGCATGATGTGCAGCTGATAGTTGATGCTAGAGCAAAGAAACTTCTGTATTCATTTGAGGTTGCAACAGTTCCCATCTACGGGCTAACACCTTCACTATTGTTGTCGGTTCCGATTCATAAAGCAATTGCTTCTGCTCAGGGTCTGATAGGATTTAACGAAGAAAGAGTTACTGTAAAGAAAGCTATACTGGATTATTTACATTATCCAGGATCATATGGTTGGCATGCAGGAGGTAACATATCACAGGAGTATGCGGTGTGGGAGCGCTATGTATCTGATTTTACTATTACAGCGGTCAGGCCTTTTTTAGGAATCGGCATATTCACTACAGCAAGTGTGTTTGATATTTCATCGTTTGTGTATGGCGTTGTGTCATATTACACGGTGTCGGAAAATGAGGACGCTGTATTGCAAAAAAAGCTGCAGACAACGTATAAAGATGCAGGCCTTGAACTGAGAATAAAAGCAATCGACAGCCGTTCGATTGTTAAAAAAAATAAAAATTTGAATTGTACAATATTTACAGGAATATCAGAAGATGAATATGTTTTTACCTCACGGACGTCAGTATATATACCTTTACCAGTAACAACTCGTCTCTATATCATTCCTTCAGGGTATAGTTTTTATACAACCTCATATAATAGAATTTATGCTGAATATGTGTTCGATAGTTACCTATTAGGGTACTCCAGCCGTTACACAGCTACAAACTCACGGCATATTGCTAAATTAGAATTAATGTATGAAGTGATCTATGAGTTTGTATTTGCTGAAGTGTTTGGCAGTTCCTGTGTGTATAAAACAGAATATAGCGAATGGGATACAACCGCGAATTATGGGGTTGCTGTTGATTTATATTACAATACCATCATTTTGAACATTGGTTGTGCGTGGAATACTGAAGAGAATTTTGGGCAATATTATGTCTTCACGGGTGTTAGAGCACAGTTTTAACAAAGGAAATTCTAAAAAATAATTTTAAGGATGTTCCCTTATGGGTACTTAAGATGAAAAAATTCTTTCTTTTATTGTAAGTTATAAAGATAAAAGCAGTATTTTAATGTGCCTATAAATTATTGAAAAATCTAATTAATAAAGTATTATGATAATCATAATTCATTATAAACTATCTTACAAAAAGTCTTAGAGCTATTGTATATGTATCTGATTACTCTGAAGGTTTCAAATGGAAGAAGAATGTGGTATAGTCATAAAAATTGAGGGCAACTACGTTCTTGTTGAAGCTGGTGCAGTTTCCTTTTGTGCTTCATGCAATAACCATGAATGTTCCATGCGACAATCAAGAAGTCGGCAGCTATGGATAGAAAATACACTTGCTGCAGCTAAAGGTGATAGAGTATTTTTTGTGTTTCCGTCAAAGGGAATTGTACTGTCATCAGTTGTTTTGTATGGGATTCCTATTTTATTTCTCATAGCAGGGATAGTAGCAGGTACACTTATACCGTTGCCAGTATTGCATGACAGGGATATTTCTGGAATAATAACTGGAATAGTGTTTTTAGTATTATCATTTGCAATAATGCAATTAACATCAAAATATATTGTTAAGCAAAACCAGATAACCCCAACGATGGTTAGGGTAGAAAAGTTGTTGTAAAAAATTGTGGACATAAAATATATATCAATACACCACAATCTTTTATTCAAAAAAATGGAGATAGTAAGAGGTATTATTAAACAACCTTGTTTAAGTAAATTATTTTGTAGTATCGTAGATGAAAGCAAAGAGCCCCAACCAGATCGGGAATGGCGTTGTTTGAAATTCTATCTTTTAAAGGAGTTGGTAGTATGACGGTTAATATTGAAGATAAAAAGAAACAAATAAAAGAGGAAATAGACAGGCTTCAGTATGAAATGAAAGTTGAATTGCCTCAGCGCATAGCTGAAGCACGTGCAAAAGGCGACCTTAAAGAAAATGCTGAGTACCATGCTGCACGTGAACGTCAATCATTTGTGCAGGCGCGAATTGCGTATTTAAGCAAACAGTTGAGTTTAATGGACAGCATTGATATATCGTCTATTGAGCAGGGCAGGGTAGAATTTGGTTCTCTGGTTACTGTCCGCAATTTAGATACAGGTGAGGTTGTTGAGTTTACTATTGTTACGCCCAGCGAAGTGGATGCTGCTGCTGGTAAAATTTCTCTTTCATCACCAATTGGAAGGGCGTTACACAAAAAAACAGTGGGTGATGAAGTAACTGTGCAGATACCTGCAGGGACCAGGCGTTTCAGGATAGAAAAACTCATTACAATCCATGGTGAAGAGCTATCACTTTAAAATTAAGAAAAGGAAATGTACATGGCTACAATCAAAGAGTTTATTGCATTGCGCCCAAATAAAGATAGTGCAGCAATGGTAGCAGAACTTCCGTATGATGTGGTGACCACAGAAGAAGCAAGGGCACGTGCTCAAAATAACCCTTATAGCTTTTTTCATATTACCAGGCCAGAGATAGATTTTGCCCTTGGATTTAATCCATATACAGAGGAAGTTTACAGGAAGGGGAAACAAAATTTACAGCAGTTTATTAATGATGGCGTGCTTTCATATGATGATGCTGCATATCTGTATCTTTATACTTTGAAGATGGGTAATCATGTACAGACAGGGGTTGTAGCAGGAGTTTCAATTGATGATTATATTAATGGGATTGTAAAAAAACATGAATTAACCCGTGAAGATAAAGAAATCGACCGTATGAATCATATAAATATTGTGGGAGCACAGACAGGTCTTGTGTATCTTTTTTATAAAAATAATGATACTCTACAAAAACTCATGAATGAAGCAATACTATCCCCTGTTCTCTATGACTTTGCTGCTGATGATGGAGTGATGCATACTATTCGTAGAGTTGAAGATAAACGTTTACTAGAAAAAATCAAAGATGCCATACAGCCTTTGGTGCTCTATATTGCTGATGGACATCACCGTGCAGCATCAGCTGTGCGCGTGGGTCTTGAACGCAGAAAAAGTGGATATAGTGGCGTTGAACCATTTAATTATTTTGCTGCAACCATCTTTCCTCATTCTGAATTACAAATATTGCCTTACAATCGGGTTATAAAAGATTTCAATACATATGATTTTAACTGTTTTATGAATGCACTGGGTGAAAAATTTTCAATACGGGAATCGGAAAGTGGAGTTGCTGAAAAGCCTCATGAAATTAAAATGTATTGTAACAGGCAATGGTATGTGCTGCACTATAAAAAAGATTTGCCATCAAATGATGTTGACAGGCTGGATGTTGCAGTTTTACAAAATGTAATATTGGCTCCACTTCTTGGTATACAGGATCCCAGAAGAGATTCAAGGATAGATTTTATAGGTGGTCTTAATGCTATTGAGGAGCTTGTAAATGCCGTTAATAGCGGAAAATATAAAATAGGATTTTCTTTATATCCAACTTCAATAGACGATCTCATGGCTATTTCGGATAAAGGAGGGATTATGCCTCCCAAATCGACATGGTTTGAGCCTAAACTGAGGGATGGTTTGCTTATTCATGTTATTGATTAGATTTTTTGGAGACGAGGGGAGTCGAACCCCTGACCTCTTGAATGCCATTCAAG
>FMSI01086886.1_pt1 | contig 10329 bp, 6 predicted proteins | sample 1504471 | NCBI WGS metagenome assembly FMSI01 (sample SAMEA4475357, study PRJEB15587) | soil metagenome | biome: Soil; feature: Field | place: India | collected 2015-03-11 | depth 0 m
TATCGCACCTACAGTCCAAGCCTCGGCCGCTGGCCAAACCGCGCTCCCATTAGCGACTTGGGCGTGATTGTAATGATGTTGGAAGCAAAGGACGTTGAGCGCATTAAGCGGGCCATGCCGGCATCGCCAGAGACTCGGCATCTGTTGCTTCATAATGCCTTCTACCGCAGCCACATCGCTGCGGCACACCCAAGGCTGACGGTTCGCGCTGGTCGCACATCTGACGTGCTCATTGTGCCATTGTATGGGTTCGTCCACAACGTTCCAATCCAAGCTTACGACCCAGATGGGCAGGTTGCACAGTGGCTAGCTGCGTGCGGAGTCGGGGCTTGCTGGGGCGGCATCGGAGGCTTCTTCGGGGGGCTCGGCGGTGGATGGCGAGGTGCTACGTGCGGAGCGCTCGGCGGTGTGGTGAACGGGTGTTGTTCGGGCATCATCTGCACGACGCTGCCAGCGTTTTGCACTATCGGCTCTTGCATTTGCGGTGCGCTTGGGTCGTTTGCCCAGCAGATGTGTGCGGGAGGGTTCAACTACAAAGACAAGTGCGCCTGGGTAAGCCTGATTCTTTCAGCAGGAATTGGCTGTCTCGGTGGTTTTGCCGAAGGAGCAGACGATGCACAAATCAAGATACTTGTTTGGGTCACGGGTGTTGACATCGCTGCAATCACGACATCCTGTCCCCATGTCCGGGAGTTGTTGAAGTAGAGGAGCGCCCTCTATGATGGTTGACCTGAGCCTTGAGATTACTGCGGTTGTGCTGGCGTGTGGAACGCTCGTATACTTTTCCAAAATCCTTTCCCGCAAGTTTGAGTTTAGCGTCATCCGTCTTCTTGCGCTCGTTCTCGTGTTGCTGTTGGTGATCGCCTCGGCCATGTGGCTCTGGCAAGACAGTTCTGAATCGATCAAAGAAATGTCAGCGGCGACTCGGTGGGCCGGTTTGCTTCGCTCTATGACGGTGAGCCTGATTATCAGCGTGTGCGCGTTGATCATTGCCTGTCAGCGACGAAGTGGGACAATTGGAATCGGAGTGAGCAAGGTCTTGCATTGCCGCCCTCGGAAAAGGTGTCACCCATAAGAGGTTTTCGGGTTAGACACCATTCTGCTCATGCGGGACCGACCAGGCCTGTGCGTGTTGGGCACGGCGGACATGTCTGCCCATCAGCCTTGCCGTTTTATGTGTGTTTGAGATCTCTGAATCGCTTGGCTTTGATTGCCGCAGAATGAACAAGCAACGCACCCTGACTGGGTTGCATTGAGTGTCGGGTGTTTTGTTGCACACAAACACGGTGCGGCCGAATGGCGAACTGGCGAAGCAGCGGATCGAGTATTTCGGTAAGGAACTTGCCGTCAACGAAAATGCAGAAGTGGTCTGGCAACAGGTGACAGTAGGTACCAGAGCTGGAGCAAGCGTCTGTGGGGACATCTTTGTGTTACGGACGCCGTAATAATCCGGTTATGCCTGGCAAAAAGAAAGTTATGCGTTTTGGATGTGTAACGCGGTTGGTGTACGGGTGTTGTATGGTTTGGGGCCACTCACCTGGGTTGTTACGATCCTGGCTTGAAATGACTGTGGGCAGGGGCTTCGGGCATAGGGTTTAAATCTCAGTTACTTGCAGGTTTTTTGTTCGGAGGGTGTGGCCTTGGCAGATTGTAGGTAAGGCAACGGCAGTGGTTGGTAGTTGAGTGCGCTTTAGGACTTTGTGCGACTGCTTAAACATGCAGGCTGCGACCCAGCATTTAAACAGGTGGACATTGGAGTGGTGAACCGGTTTGTCGTAGATTGACCGGGGGAAAAGTGTTACCCAACGTGGTTAAACACGGGAGTATTTGCAGTTTGGCGCATGGTTTGTTGCAAATGTAGATGCCGGCCGGTAAATTGCACGCGCGGATGGGCGGGTTTTCAGTTAATTTGGCCGACGTCACCGTGCATAGTCCGCGCACGCGCATCCAGGGCGTGCGTGCGCCAGGGGCAGAATTGCGTCCTTGGATCGAGAATTTCCCTGTGTGCGCTGCGTTTGACCAATACCATATCGTCCACGTTGGGATCGAACAGGCGGTAGCGCCGACGCGCGTAGTACGGACCAAACAGACCACAACGTATTTTCTGGCCTGTTACGGTGGTAAAGGTAGAGTGCTGATTGATGGACGTTGGCGGCTCTGCAATAGGGGGATGGCATGTCTATTGCCTGCCCACACATTGAACGCTTTTGAAGCGGTGCCGGGTGTGCAGTGGGAGTTTTGTTGGGTTTGTTACCAGCGACCGGCAGATCAACGGCCGGTTGCAGACGCGGCCTCGCCCGTATTGGCTCAATACGATGCACTACCACTGCGTGCTGCCATACAAGGGCTGCTCCACGAATGCAGCGGACCTGGACAACCGGCGTTGATGCATGAATGGACAGACTTGATAAACGCGTATGTGATGCGGTTTGCGAAGCCGGCGGATCAACCTGACAAACTCAGGCTGCTTTGGGAAAGGGTCGGCTCGAGCTTGGCTGAGGAATGGACACTTTCAAAACTGGCAAAACAAGCAGGCTACAGCAGCGAGCATTTACGTCGGCTCTGCCGGAAACAGCTCGGCCGCAGCCCGATGCACCAAGTTACTTACATGCGAATGCGCAAAGCAACCGAGTTGCTCGTAAACACCGACCTTACAATCGAGGCCATCGCACAGCAGGTTGGCTATCATAACCCGTTTGTTTTCTCGAATGCGTTCACAAAATGGATCGGGTGGCGTCCATCGGAATACCGGCGTAAAAAAGTTCAAGCCTAACGGTAAGATGCAATCCTCACATGTAAGTTGTGTGCCTACCGTAAAACGGGCTGCCTTTTGAGTAGATGTGCTTGTTCAATTACATCATAGACGTTTGTACTAGCACTGTTTTTGCGCCTCAGACGTCATGTTTGCTTGCAACATTTTAGTGAAGTTAAGCAGATGAGATACCCAAACCCAAATCGGTTGGTCAGGCCGCTTGTCCGCCGCCTTGCCCCCTATACACCAGGAGAACAGCCCAAAGTCAAAGGGCTCGTCAAACTTAACACAAACGAAAATCCGTATCCGCCTTCGCCTCGGGTACTGCGGATTGTACGCGCTGCGGTGGACGGTCGTCTGCGACTTTACCCGAACCCAACCGCCGACATGTTACGTGATAAGCTCGCAAGGTTCTATGGTTGCAGCGCGGACAACATCATTGTCGGCAACGGATCTGATGAACTGTTGGAGATGGCTGTCCGGTGTTTTGTTGAGCCGATGCCGTGGACAGAAAGTTTGCGTGCTGGTTTTTGCCGACATACCGGCCATGTTTCAAGCGTGTCGCGGCACATAGTCCAATATTTTACACCGAGTTACTCACTGTACCCCGTACTTGCGGACATGCACGGTGCGGTTAAAAATCCGGTCCCGCTGACCAGTGATTTTACACTGCCGAGTGTTACCGAACTTTTGCGAGGCAAAATCTGGGATTTCAACGCTGCGCTCAGTTTTATAACTACGCCGAACGCACCGACTGGACGTGGGTACCCGACAAGCGTGCTTGAAGCACTTTGCCGGGTTCAACGCGGTGTTGTAGTGCTGGATGAGGCTTACGCGGAGTTCGCAAACGAAAATGCATTGTCGCTCGCGTTGCGGTACCCGCACGTTATCGTGTCGCGGACATTCTCGAAGGCGTACTCACTCTGTTTCCAGCGGGTCGGTTACTTCATAGGGCACCCGGACCTGGTACACGCCCTGCACAAAATTCGTGACAGTTACAATGTCAACGGCCTAGGTCAGCTCGCCGCCGAAGCAACGCTCGACGACATCGCATACTACCGCGACAAATTCGCCAAAATAATTAGGACACGCACCGCGCTGAGCCAGCAACTAACAGCCCTCGGGTTCCAAGTCGTGCCGAGCCAGACGAATTTTGTTTTTGCCAAGCCGCCTCAGCCTGCACAAGCGCAGCATTGCGCCACTCGAAACAAACGCGGGCAACTGCGCGATGCAAAGGACTGGTTCAACCGGTTGCATGAACACAAAATCCTCATTCGGTGGTTCGACCAACCGGTTGTGCGTGATTACCTGCGCATTACGGTCGGTACACCGGCACAAGCCCGCTACCTCATGCAAGTAATCCGCCAAATATTAGCTTAGCAACGAGATAAAAACTTCTTGGGCACAATCTATGACGCAGAGCTGTGTTGCATTCAGCAGTGTCCTACTGTTAAACGAATACTGAACGAGGCAGCATACTACTGTTGCTACTTTTCGTTTTCAGTTTCGCTTTGTCTAGCCTCGTCCACTGCATCAAAAGCGTGTTGCAATGCAACTAGGTCTTCGCCTGGCTTAAGTGCATCCAAGAGTTTCTGTTCGGCCTGAAGCTGCTCGGGCGTGTAATTTGCCGCCTTGATTGAAAGGCCAATACGTCGCTCGGCGCGATCTATCTTAATCACGCGCGCGGTTACCTCTTGGCCGACCTTGAGCACGTTCTTGATCTTGTCAACTCGTTCCTCGCTGATCTGAGAGATATGCACTAGGCCATCAATGTCATGTTTCAACCCCACAAACGCACCGAAGCTGGCCAGCTTGGTTACCTTGCCTGTCACCAGGTCCCCCACACGATACAGCTTGTCAATGTTCTCCCACGGATCGGGTGTTAACTGTTTCAACCCGAGCGCAATGCGTTGATTCAGCTTGTCAACCTCTAGGACAACCGCTTCGACTTCATCCCCCTTATTTAGCACTTCGGACGGATGGTTAATTTTGCGTGTCCACGAAATGTCCGAGACATGAATCATACCGTCCAGGCCGTCTTCAAGCTCGACAAATGCACCGTAGCTTGTGAGGTTACGGACTTTGCCTTTCACGCGGCTGCCGGGCGGATACTTCTGATCAGCCGTATCCCACGGGTTCGGCTCGAGTTGCCGCACGCCGAGTGAAATTTTCTGTTCGTCTCGGTTTATACCGAGCACAACCGCCTCAATTTCCTGGCCGGCCTTAAGGACATCAGATGCTTTGGCTATCCGCTTTGTCCACGACAACTCGGTTACATGCACAAGACCCTCGACACCCGGTTCAAGCTCGACAAACGCCCCATACGGCACCACGTTTACAACTTTGCCTTTCACACGCGCGCCAACCGGGTATTTTGCCTCGATCTGATCCCACGGGTTCGGCATCTTTTGTTTGAGGCCGAGGCTGACGCGTTCTTTCTCGCGGTTTACATCAAGCACAACAACATCGATCTCCTGACCGAGCTTGAGCATCTCGGATGGATGACCGATCCGACCCCAGCTCATGTCTGTGATGTGCAACAGTCCGTCAATACCGTTCAGATCAATGAATGCGCCAAAATCAGTTATGTTTTTGACTGTGCCCTTGCGTATGTCGCCTGGCATCATCTCGGCAAGCAACCTTGCGCGGCGTTCGGCGCGTTCCTGCTCGATAAGCTCGCGTCGCGAAAGCACGACGTTTTGTCGTTCCTGGTTGATCTTAACTACTTTGAACTCGAAAGTCTTGCCAACGTAATCCTGCAGGTTCTTCGGCGTGACTATGTCAATGTGCGATGCCGGCACAAACGCCTCGACACCGATGTTAACCATTAACCCGCCCTTGACAACCGACTTGACCTTACCAGCTATTTTACCCCCTTCGTTGCATATTGTCAGGATCCGCTCCCAGTTCTTTTTGAATTCGGCCTTTTCATGGCTCAATACAACCATGCCGTCCTTGTCTTCGAGCCGCTCAATCAGTACGTCAATTTGGTCGCCTGGCTTGAGTGCACTTAAGTCCTCAAACTCGGATGCAGGTATTGAGCCTTCACTCTTGTATCCGATGTCAACCAGCACCTCCTTGGGCCGGATTTCAATGATTGTGCCTTTGACGATTTCGCCTACAGCAAAGCGTTTCACGCCGTGCTTCAGCGCATCTTGCATGCTCACCATAACGTTTGTTCAGTATTCAACATCCGAAGGGGAATTGTCTATTGCCCCGCTTCAAAATGCTGCACAACAAAATGCCCTGTCGCATGCCCGTGCACAAGCCAGCCTGCAACCGTAGCAAAACCGACCCTACACGTCGCAACAGAGCATCACTACCCCGGGTTGTTTGGGGTTAATCTTCAGGTTGTTGATTGTTTTTTGTCCCATTGCCTTGTTGAACGTCCGCACCCACGGCGTTCAAGGCGACCTCAAAAATAGTCCTAACAAGCCCGGATGCAACATCAAATTCGCGCGGCCTATCCAGCGGTACCAACACTTTAGGCGGCCAACAATCTGGATTGACCGGGCTGGACACTAAGCTTAGCTTTCAATCAAAACTAACTTTGAAGACTTTATGCGGCACACAATTTCCGTCCTGGTCGAAAACAAGTTCGGTGTACTCGCGCGCGTTGCTGGTATGTTCAGCGGACGCGGCTTTAATATTGACACACTAAACGTTGCGCCCACGCAAGACCAGACCGCCTCACGCATGACAATCGTCACTCAGGGCGACGACGCTACACTCGAGCAAATTGTAAAACAGCTTAACAAACTACCTGAGGTCATCGAAGTGCGCGACTTCCGCGGCGGTGAGTACGTTGACCGCGAGCTTGCCCTGGTGAAAGTTGCGGTCAACGCCAAAACACGGCCCGAGGTCATGCAAATCACAGACATCTTCCGCGCCAAAATTGTGGATGTTCAACCCAAAAACCTAACCATCGAAATCACCGGTACTGAAGACAAAGTTGACAAGTTTATCGAGCTAATGAAACCGTTCGGGTTGCTCGATCTGACACGTACCGGCAGGGTTGCACTCCCTCGCGCATAAAGGCTCCGCGCGGTTATTATACCAGCCCAACGCATCGGTCTTCTCTCTCTGGGCGTTGAGGCGAAGTGTCGGACACCGGCCTACCTACCTTATCCCTGGACAAGCAGCGCAGCCTTCGGAGCTGAACAGAGCCCACATTTAATCACGTTTGTGGGGGTGGTCTAGCCCGTTCCGTGCAAATGACCTTTGGTGCGAATAATAGCGAAAAATTCCTTAGCTACTTACCGCCACGCGTTAAATAGCGAGTTCGGTCTAGTCTCTTCATGGCAAGGTCAGAGGCTTTTTCACCAGCAACACAAATTTTTGTTGCGCCCTTGGCACGCACAATTAAAATCTCACTCCACAATCGATACAGTACGAACGTCTGCAGACGTCGCTGAGCTATGCGCCCGGCCGTGCAGGTGCTAGTTTGGTGGCCGTGAACAAAAAAAATGTTCAGTCTCGGCACAGGACAGACAAAGCGTCGCTTTTGCGTAACAGCAAAGCAGTTGGGGCCGGACCATCCTGATTCGGCAAACTTTTTCAAGCTCACGAGGATAATCTGCCCATGAACACCCACAAACAAGACCCGAGTTTCTGGAAAGCAAAGCTAGCGGCTTACCTTCATGACACGCCTAGCAAGTGCTTAGACATCAGCACGCACGGTCAACGCTCGGACGTTGCGTTCCGTCAAGCCGGCTTCACGGACACCGAAGTGGGCCAATACTTTGCCCAAGCCGATCGCACGGGTGCGGCAGCGGACCGTTTTCCGTTCCCGGACAGCCGCGCCGCAGGATTAACTTGTCACTTCGACGGTGTCAGGAACGCTTTCCACCACCCGCTCGATGGCAAGCAACTGTTGCCCTTCCATGCTGAGTTCCGCTCTGTCGAGCAAGGCTTTGAAGGCGAAAACTCTATCCAACCTGCGCTAACCAAGTGGCCTGCCGACTGGGACGAAACCACTCTCTGGCGCGCCCGCTTCTTTGCCCATTGGCGTTGCTGGCCACAGTTCGCCATCCAAAAGGACTACCGCCTCGGCCTTCTGCCTGCGGATACCCGGATCCCCGATCATACCATCTGGACGCACATGCAGGTCGTCTCAGCCTTCGCCGGATGCGTGGACGACCACAAGGCGTGGCGTCCTGCTTTCCTTAAGCTCCAGATCGGCCCCGTCCAGGAGTTCATTGCCCAAGCACGCAGCACGCGCGACCTGTGGAGCGGCAGCTATCTGCTTTCCTGGCTCATGGCCGCCGGCCTGAAAAAATTCTCCGAACTCGCCGGCCCGGATGCCGTCATCTACCCCAACCTCCGTGGTCAACCGCTCTTCGACCTGCACTGGAAAAAGGAGCTTTGGGAGAAAGTCTTCATCGGGGACAAGCCGGTCTGGGAGAGCATTCAACCTCCAGACAAGGAACTCGATCTGCTCACGCCCAACCTGCCCAATGTGTTTTTGGCCCTCGTGCCCGAAACCCGTGGCCGCCAAATCGCCGAGGCAGTTAAGAATGCTATTCGCGACGAATTAAAGCGCATCGCCGAAAGCGTCTGGTCGGCTTGTGAAAGGGCTGGACTAACTAACAACGAAGACGACAAAGCTTTCCGCGGTGTGGATCGTAAGAAGCGTTTCGATCGCCAGATCGACTGTTTCCTCTCCGTCGCCTGGCAAGTCACGCCTTTGCCCGAAACACCGGCTCAGGCTCTCGAACTCACCAAGCACCTTCCTCTCAGCCAGGACGACCAAGGGCGCACCCTCCGCGACCGGGTGCAAACCGTCATCGAAGCAGCCACAGAACACATGCCCCTCGACCACCGCGATCGCCGCTACTACACCGACGATACTAAGAGCAAACTCAACAACGTTGGCGTCGCTTGGGCTTTGCTGGTCGCACTGAACTCCTGGCAACTCGACGCCGTCCGCCAAACCCGCCCATTCGCCGCCTGGAGCGAGGGCGGCTGGCAAAGCGGCGCCGCCTGCAACAAAGACAGCCTCACTGGCAAGGATGAAGCCGTTGCCGGTGGCCGTGTCTGGCTCGACCGTTGCGATCAACTCGCCGGTCGCACAGAAGGTTCCAAGTGGCACCCAGAGCACGGCCCACTCGCCAACCGCTTCAAACACGACGATTGGCTCGGCGCCGTCACCCTCGTCAAACGGCTCTGGGACCTCACTTATTTGAAGCCCGAGTTCAGCCTCGAGCCACTTAAGATGCCCAACACCCACGGCCTAGCCAAACACGAGCCGTTTTCCAATGACGACGATGACCCGGAGACGCCGGAGCGCAAGGAAGGCGAACGCTACTTTGCCGTCCTCGCCCTCGACGGCGACCAGATCGGCCAATGGGTCGCCGGCGATAAATGCCCGCCGTTCCGTGACCAACTCGCTGCCTACTCGGACGCCAGCGGCAAGCCCGCCGGTGCCCTGGAATACTTCGAGCGCGCATCCGGCCCGGAGAACCAGGGCACCTCGCTCAAGCAACGCTTTGCCAAACTGCTCAACACCCGCCGCCCCATATCGCCCAGCTACCACCTTCAGTTCAGCGAAGCCCTCAGCAACTTTGCCCTTCGCTGCGCCCGGCCCATTGTGGAAGCCTTTGATGGCCGGCTTATCTACGCCGGCGGCGACGACGTGTTGGCCCTTTTACCGGCGGACACCGCGCTCGACTGCGCCCGCGCCCTGCGCATGGCGTTCCAGGGTGATTCACGCATCGCAGAGTTCGTTCAAGAGAGCGCGGTGCGCCTCAAAAGCGCCAATGAAACCGCTAGGCGGCACGTTCCCTACTACCAACAGTTGGCCGCCGAAGACGGCCTCTTCGAATCACCGGCTCAGGGCTTCCTCGCCCGCAAAGATCAATCTGATCAGGACAACAACCACCCCATACCTTTCCTCGTGCCCGGTCCGACTGCCGACTGTTCCGTGGGCATCGCCATCGCCCATTTCAAAGACCCGCTCCAAGACGTCGTCCGCGCGGCCCAAGCCGCCGAAAAACGCGCCAAGAAACAACTCGGCCGCTCGGCCGTGGCCGTCACCCTCATGAAACGCTCGGGCGAAACCATCGAATGGGGTTGCAAGTGGGACAGCAAAGGCCTGGAAGCGTATCAAGCAGTACTTGAGGCAATTCAAAATGACACTTTAAGCAACAGGTTCCCACATCGTATAGTTGAGCTGGTCGAAGGCTATCAAACGGACGAGCCGGAGAAACTGGGCGGCACAAAACCCGTCAAAAGGTTCCAGACAGTGGCGCTCGATGTGTTGGCCAGGGAAATCTCCACAGCCGTAGAACGCCAAAGAGGCAAAAACTTTACACCTGAGCGAGCTGACAACGTACGGCACGCTATTATGGTTTACTTGCGCTCAGGTGCGCCGGACGACCCAAACCAGAAGGTAAGGGCACTTATCGGCCTATGCCAGACGGTGGCATTCATTGGCCGTAGCTTACAGGATGAGAACTCAAAAACCCTAAGTTTAACCAACCAAGTCGAACCAACTGCCGAAAGGCAAACTGTGCCATGAATAACCTTCACCAAATACTGTTGCAACCGACCGACGTGCTGTTCTTCCGGGACGGCCG
>FMSI01012444.1_pt1 | contig 10325 bp, 6 predicted proteins | sample 1504471 | NCBI WGS metagenome assembly FMSI01 (sample SAMEA4475357, study PRJEB15587) | soil metagenome | biome: Soil; feature: Field | place: India | collected 2015-03-11 | depth 0 m
CTTTTTAGGAGGAAAGGTTCCTATCTCATAGGTATTAAGTGATTTATCCTGAATGACAAATTTTGGCTCATATGCAAATATGCCTGAGTCAGTCTCAATATCAAGGAATCTATCTTTCAGCCCAGGTTTTATGCTTATTATATTAAAACCCTCTGCACTCCATCTCGGTCTTATTTCGTGACCCTCTCCTACAATAATATTATCAACCTGTCTTGTTTTTATACTGATTAAAAAGCCGGTAAAGAATATAACAAGACCTAGGGGAAGAATAACCCACAAAATAAATCTAAAGCCTTCCCTAATCTTTGATTTTGAAGCCCTGATAATGTTTAAATAACCGCTTAATAGAAATAGCAGGAATGGTATCTGAACAAATGGATTTTTATTCAGTGCCTCAATAAATGTTGCAAATGCCTCTTTTGTCCATATAGACAAGATAACATATAAAAATAGCCAACCTATAAAAATGGATACAAGCAATGAACTTGAAGAAAGGAAATCCCAAAATTTTTTCCACATAGTTATTTAACCACCTCTTTACCTGAACCACTTTTTACATAGTCCCATTTTTTTAGTATCTCTTTTATCTCTATTCTTATAAAATTTTCATCAATAGAAAAGGATAAAGGGATAGGGTTGCAACCTCCATGTTCGCCCACCGTATTAATAGGTATAGGGGTATTGCAATATATACAGATCAAATCCTCTGCAATTTGACCATATCCATCCTCTGGAGGGCATATCTCACATGCATCAAGGCATACTGCGATATTTCCGTCACGTTTCTTTATAATAAGAAATACGATTTTTTCCTCATTATGTAAAATGGAGAACTTGTGAACCCTTCCATCCATCAAGTCCATAGTTGGATCAGTTATAGGTATTATTATTAAACCCTTATCCTCTACAACTGGTTTTGGTTTTGGCACATATATATGCGAGGCAGATTCACCAGCTTTATAGAACCATGAAAAAAGTATAAGAAAGATAAACAATACAACTGGAATTGCCTTTTTCCTTCTCTCAATTAGGATAGAGTATTTAATGCTCCTTTTTTTTGCAGGAATCCTGCACTCTGGTTCTGGTAATGGCTTAAAAAGGCTGTAATATAAGAAAACAAAGGGAAATAGGAGTAGAACAAATAATGAAGATATAGATGCAAAATTAGGTCCAAAGAATATGCCTATAAAATTCCAAGCTGTAGTCTTAAATAAAGGGTGATCTGGAACCATTAAAAGGACAAAAATCTGATGTATGAAATCATGGAAAAATTTCATAAGTCCGCGTTGAACAGAGGGTATTAATGATAATTCAGCTATACCTTTTATACCACTGCCTAATAGTTTGACCATTGAAAGAAAGAGAATAAATTGTGGCAACCCGAATAAACCCCCTATCCAATAGGGTTTAAAATAAAATATGATTACAAAAAAAATCCCCAAGGTGGGTAAGATACCTGTTAGGGCAGACAAATAAGTAATTATATGGTCCTCTTTCATAATTGATAGCTCCTTTAGAAAAATAGCAGACCCTATACTATCAGGCAGGAAAAAGAATATTGTGGTTATAAAAATGAATGTAGATAGAAATCTTTTATTTTCAAGGTAATTTTTAATGATATTATTGTTGATTTCTGCTTTTGGTGCATAGATAAGAGTAGCAACACTGATAATAAATATAATAGCAAAAGATGTTTCAATAATATTGCTTATATTCTCTTTTACAAATATTTCTGCAAGGAATGTATATCCTGATGAAATTGAAAGGACAAGGGCAATGCCAATATAGAAATATTTAATAAGGCTATTTTTTTTATTCAGATAAAGATATGAATACAGTACGAGCCATACAATACCTATTTTAAATGCTTCTTTAAAACCTATAATAAGAGCCTCATATATCATGGTATATCATCAGATAATGTTAATCTTTCATCCATTATAATTAACCCATCCTCCATTGTTAGTATCCTCTGACCCCATCTGGAGACAAAAGGGTCATGAGTTACAAGAACTATTGTAAATTGTTCTTCTGAATGTAGTTTTCGCAATAACTCAAGGAACATCTTAGTGTTTTCCCTATCAAGATTACCTGTAGGCTCATCAGCAAGGAGTATTTCTGGATTATTGATTAGCGCCCTGGCAATACAGACACGCTGCTGTTCACCTCCAGAAAGTTGAGAAGGTCTATGGTTAAGTCTATGACCGAGACCAACCCTCTTTAATGCCTCCTCTGCCTCTTTCTCATCAACTATGCTATGAAAATATTGAGAAAGCATTACATTTTCTAATGCATTAAGATAAGGTATAAGGTGTGATTGCTGAAATATGAAGCCAATCCTTTCACGCCTGAATCTTGCCATCTCATCCTCATTAAGGGAGCTTATATTAACAGAGTCAATTAAAACCTCGCCGCTACTTGGGCTATCAAGCCCGCCTATAATATTTAAGAGGGTGCTTTTGCCTGAACCTGAAGGGCCAACGATACTTACCCATTCACCTTTATTTATAATCAAATTAATACCCCTTAAGGCATAGGCAGTCTCAAACTCTTTTTTGATATTTTTTACTAATATCAATGGCTCAATCACCTTATTCCTCTCTTAAAATTACAGAAGGATTGTATTTCATAGCGTTTCTGACAGGGAAGTAGCTTGATAAAATAGAAATTAATATTCCTGCTAAAAGTGAAAGCAATGGCATATAGATAGGAATTGATGCGTAGGACCCAAAGGCGCCTTTTGAGACCATTTGTAAAAAAATAATGCTAAGGATAAATCCCCAAAAACCACCAGCCAGACCTGTTAAAAAGGCCTCACCCAAATAAAATAGGCTGATCCCTTTTTTTGTTGCACCAAGGGCCTTCATTAATCCTATCTCGTTTCTCCTCTCAAGCACATTAGCACCCATTGTACTTCCCACACTTATACCAGTTGCAAATATTATCACAATAGTTACAAGCACCATAAGAAGCTGGATCTTCCTTAATAAGGACTCCTCTGCAAAGGCAACCTGTCTTATTGTCTTTACAATTACATTTGAAACCATTCTCTCTATCTCCTGTGTTATTATTTCAAGTCTTTCTGTTTTTGCCTTGATGAGGATGATATGATATCCTTCTTGAATGCTAAGGATTTCTCTCGCATCTTCTATAGTCATAAGAAAAAAACTGTCTTCTGGACCTCCCCTCTCAAAAAAACCGCTTATTATAAAATTCCTTGTTATATTATTGCCCGAAAGCTCTATATTACTGCCTTCTTCTAATTTTAAGGCATTTTTGAGGTTAATGCCAGCAAGTATATAACCTTTTTTTGAAGATGCTTCACCATAAATCCTCCAACCCTTATCCTTTACTCTTTCTATATCAAGTCCCATGATCTCTATCTGTTGGTTTTTTAAAAATACTGTTCCTATTACCTGACCTTCCACATCATTAACCCCAGAAATATTAGATATGGTCTCAAGGGATTCTTCTCTTATATAACCTGATTCTTTTGGCACAACAATCATGTTAGCCCCATATGCCTTAAGCTCTGAACCTATTTTTTCTCTTATACCATAGGTGATTCCAGCCATTCCTGTGATTATTGTTACAGCAAGGGTTACAGATATGGATGCTATGATTATTCTGTTTAGTCTCTGATAAATAGATTTTCTAAAGAAAAATAAAAACCATTTATTTATCATCTTATTCCCTTTAAGACAATGCTCGGTTTTATTTTTAATGCCCTTTTTATTGGCAGTATTGTTCCAATAATAGTGATTGATGTTGCGATTATAATAGACACAGGCAATAGGATGCCCTTTTGCTCAAGACCTGTATTAAAGACCTGTATCCCTATATACTTTGATAAATACAATGAAATTATGTATCCTAAAAGCCCTCCTAAAATGCCAATCAAAAGACCTTCTGTCAAAAATATGACTATTATTTTTATTTTATCAGCGCCAAGGGCCTTCATTAATCCTATCTCTTCTATTCTTCTAAGGATGCTCATTATCATTGTGGTTGAAACACCAAGGGCCGATGCTATTATTGAAATTATTGATATAAGGTATATTAGGATCTTCAAGCGTTCAAGTACCCTCCCTTCTGTTTCTGCAATATGCCATATTGGCTTTGCCTTTGAGCCTGAGAATACCTCTTCAAGCTGTTTTGCTATTGAGGTAACATATCCTGTGCAATACCATTTTTCATACTCTGTCTTGGTCATAGTATCAGGGTCCCTGTATGCAAATTCATCCATAGGGGTTGTGAGGGCGCTCACAAATATCCTGGAAATTTTCCCTTTCATATGGGATAATTCCTGAAGTGTCTCAAGATTAAGATATATATGATCTTCCTCTTTCCCACCTGTATGAAGGATACCTGATACATTAAAATTTTTATTTTCTATCAGTATATTGTCGCCTATTTTTATATTTAGCCTTGAAGCAAGAGAAGAACCAATAATGATATCCTCATCAGAATGGGGCCAATTTCCATCAATGCCCCACCATGGGAAAACCGTTTTGGTCCCTGCTAAGAAATGGCCTGATTCACCAGGTAGGGAGAGTTTTTTCTCTATCCATGTTCCACTTACCCTAACAGTATGATTACTATTTTTTAATGTTACTGTCTTTTCTAATTCAAGAAAAGGGGCTATACCAATAATATTATGTCTCCAGAAGATAGTCTTTGCTTTGATAATATCGTCATATCTGAGAAATCTTGCCTGACCTGATATGTCAACGAGACCTTCTATCTTGGGTTCCAAGATAATATTTGCCCCAAATGACCTCAGTTCTTTTGATACCTTTCCGACGATCTCAATAGATATGGTCAGCAATGAAGAAACTAATGCAGTGCCAACCGCAATAGAGGTAACCATAAGGGTTATAGCTTTTTTCTGATTGATAAATGAACTTTTAATTATCTTTCCAATCATATTATATACTTACTTTATAAGCGGTTAGGGCCTTTTGTCCATAATCAGGTAGGAATTTTGGTACAATAGAAATTCCAATATTTCCTCTCCCTTTAAAGGAGAACCTCCTTACATTTCCCTATCTCCTGCAAGATATGGGGTATAGTATTTGGAATACAATTTTTCTACCCCTGCTATTGGGGTATTTTTTCCTATTTTGATAATTTTTTACTATTTTTGTTAACCTTTTTTGGGAAAGAAGGGTTATGGAGACTTTTATTTATTATATTTATTATAACGTATTTCTTAATCTTGCCCATTCAATTCCCTAAGCAACCAATATTGTTTAAGTCTTAAATATTATGGTAACTTAAAATACCAGATCTGTCTACCCTGAGAAGGTATGGGCGAAAAAACACAATTGGGTATTTTTACCCTATTTTTACAGAGATGCTTTAGAAAAGAATTAAATAAAGTAGTATTTTCAATGGTTTAATAATTTGAATAATAGGCACGATAATTGCTAAATATTTTTTAGCAGTTTAACCTAGAAATCTATTTGGGGTGTAAAGATAAGATGATAAAACAAAAAATATCTACTACAAAAAAAATTAGCAGCTTTGGCAAGAAATATTTTATGCTAATATCCCTCATAGGGATATTCTTGTTCTTGTTTTATGGACAGGCATTTTCACAAATAAGTGTTAGTTTTAATTCCGCTATACCATTAAGCTGGTCAGACCCTGTAAGGATAACCACTGATGATAGTGGCAATATATATGTGACATCCCCAAGTGCTGGTAAGATATTTGTTTTGGCATCCAATGGGGAGATTTTAAATACAATAACCACATTTAAAAAACCACTTTCTATAGCTGTTGATTCATCAGGTAGGCTGTATGTAGGCGATGCTAGGGATAAAAGCGTTAGTGTTTTAAATGCTGATGGTCAGTATCTATTTAAGCTTGGAATTGGCACAAATGAGTTTGGAATGCCAGGGGATATGATTATAGTTAACAATTATATCTATGTTACTGATGGGCCTAATGATCTTATTAAGGTATATAATATATCTACTGGAGATTTTGTTTTCTCATTTGGTCAAGGATTATTCCCAAATGCAGACCCGAACCTTGGATCACCTCCTTTAATGTTTCCCACTGGAATTGCTTATGACAATATTTATAATGAGATTTATGTCTCTGACAATACATGGGGAAGGATTCTTGTTTTTGGTCTTGATGGAGATTTCAAAAGATATATAGGTAGATTTGGGAGTTATACAGAGTACGGTCCTGGATACATAACAAGGGCACAGGGGCTTGCCTATAAAGATGGCAGGTTATATGTAGTAGATACATTTGAACATCATGTCCAAGTATTTGACAGGAATGGAACCCCTTTAATGGTAATAGGGACAGTTGGTTCGGATAATGGGGAGTTGAGAGTTCCTATGGATGTAGTTATAAATGGAACAAAGCTTTATGTTACAAACTCTGAAAATAGGAGGATAGAGATATTTGATGTTTTTGATCCTAATGGGTTGAGTATATCCAGATCCTCCCTTGATTTTACAGTCTTTGCTAATACCTCATCTAATATTGAGACTATCACTGTTGATTCTCAGGTTGCTGGGAATGTGGTTCCATGGATTGCAACCACATCTGATCCATTTATTCAGATAAGCCAATTATCAGGCTCAACACCTTCCTCAATTGGCGTGAATGTAAACGCAACAGGTCTTTCATCGGGTAATTATTCAGGAGAGATAGTATTTACCTCCTTATCTAATGGTTCTACATATAAATTAAAAATAAATATGACGGTAATCGAGACCAGGCTTGTTATATATCCTAAGGATATAAACCTTTACCACCAAATAGGTGGCAATCTTCCAAATGCTTCAGTCTTTATATCAAGTGAGGGAGGCGATATTCAGTGGTCAGCCTCATCAAATGTTCCATGGATAAGCCTTTCATCGTCATCAGGTGTAACCCCATCAAGTTTAAGTATAATAATTAATGGTAATGCAAATTCACTCCAAGAAGGAACGCATATCGGAGTGATTACAGTAAATGCAGGAGGTGCATTAGGCAGCCCAGCAGATATAATAGTGACCCTTAGGACTGTTAGCGAAGGTACTATTATAGTAAAGACAAACTTGGAAAATGCCTCATTCAGTATAGATGGCTCATCTGCAAATTACACAGGTTCTGGCAGAGAATGGAGGAATGAGAATGCAAAGGCAGGGGACTATACTATTACATTTGATCATGTGCCTGGTTATAGAAAGCCTTCTGCAATATCGTTTAGCCTTGCCTCAGGAGGGACAGTTACGGTAGAGGTTAATTATCAGCCTCTTCCTGTTGCAAATGTAATTGTGGCAGGTAAGGCTGCCCATAAGTTCAATAATGCATTAGTAAGGCTTCTTGATCTGAATGGCGCTCTTATTTATGAATTCATGCCATTTAACACAATGTTTGGTGTTGGAGTGGCTATGGGTGATGTGGATGGAGATGGAAATGGTGAGATAATAGTCACCACAGGTCAGGGGTCAACCATTCCAGCAGCAATGAAGATCTATAGGCCTAATGGTAGGCTCATTTCTTCGGTAGGTCCTATCCCAAATACTGCCTTTGGTGCAAATGCAGCGTCAGGGGATATAAATGGAGATGGCAGGTATGAGATAGCCATGAGCTTCTTGAGTAAAGATGGATTGACCCAGACTGTGGTTGTCTATTCTATGGATGCGAATAATAGATTAATTGAAATGGCAAGATTGTCCTTTGCAAGTAGTGTGGGGTCCATACCTGTAAACATGACATTTGGTGATATAGATGGAGATGGCATGTTAGAGCTAATCATTGCCCGAGATACAGAGATTTTAGTGTATGCTTTTAATGAAGATATGACTCCAATTTTGGTAAACAATGTTTCCACAGCATATCCTCTAAAGATCTCATCAGGTGATATAGATGGTGATGGAGAGCACGAAATTATTACAGGATACGTTGACAGTTCAGGTAATTCTGTTGTTAATGTCTTAAGGGGAGATCTTACAGATTATGGTATTACCTTTAATGTATTTATACGTGGTAATGCTGCTCCTAGCCTTTCCTCAATGGATTGTGATGGAGATGGTATAATTGAAATATTAGCAGGAAAGGGCCCTCACAGATTAAATAATGCCATGGCCAGATTTAGTAGCTCAAATGGGACAATATTAAAAGACATAACGGCGTTCCCGAAATCATATGGTATAAATATTGCGTTGGGATTTGTTAAATAAAGGAGGGGTGTATGAATAAAAGATATGTTTATATATTTATAATAATAGCTGGTATAACTACTGCAATAATTAGCAATTTATATGCATATCAATTTGCTGATACCCCTCATGGTAAATTAAGAAAGGAATGTAGAGATGGTAACCTATCAACCAGCTTATTATGGCCTTACACTGACAAGGCTACATGCGAGGTAAGCAGAAGAGGTTGGTGGAATTTAAGGGGTGATAATAAATGTTATGATACCGATGCCCAAACAGGTGGCAATCTACTTCCTTATACTACTCAATCAGCTTGTGAGACTACCCGTACTGGATTTTGGAGACCTTCATATATGAAAAGTTGCGATGATTGTCATGTCTCAAGTAATGTTCCATCTGATAGCGCTGCGGGTCCAGGAAGGACTAAGGATAGGAATGAAAACCTCTGTATAGGATGTCATAAAGAGGGAGGTTCTGCATCTGACCTGACACTGACATCAGTTTACCAGTCAGGTACAATATATGTAGGAAGGGCATCATCAGGAACTACCAATACTATTACAGATACGAACATAAATAATGTAAAGACAAATGATTGGATTAATTTTACTGTCTTAATAATGAGCGGCTCTAATGCTGGTCAATCAAGATTAATAAGCGCTAATTCAGGCCAGACTATAACTCTTGCTTCTGCCTTGCCCAATGCCATATCTGCTGGAGATCTATTTGTTGTTTCGAGATTACATGGTGGTAATTCCCACAGTTGGAGTGGATTTATGCCTTTAACAAACAGTCCTAATAATAGCTATGGATTAAGGTCTTTAAGTACTGATTCTAATATATCTGTTGCAATGAATAGCCTAATTTTAGGAAGGTTAGGCATATTTGGCGAATGTAGAGATAATGATAATAATCTACAATCAACTTATAAGACAAGAAGTTCATGTGAGAGCAATGGATTTAAATGGTGGGCACAGGCTACTTGTGGAGTTTGCCATAATGTGCATACCCAAAATAATCTTCCATGGCACCCTGAGCGTGGACCAAGCGGTGTATTAGCAGGAAACAATACAATAAGAACTGTAAATATAAGTGGTAATCTTGGCAATAACTGGGTAGGGGCATATATAAGGCTTGGTACAGGCACTGGAACAAGGTATAACAAGATAATCAGCCAAAGTTATAATTCTTCAACAAATATCACCACGCTAACCCTTGAGGGTGCGCTGCCGGGCGCTCCCCCATCAGGAGTTCCTTATCTGATAACAAAGGATAGAGGCTTTGTAAGAATAGCCAATACAAGTAGTGAACTATGCATTGAATGCCATTATTGGTATAGAGATGATGCAGTTATAAATGGCATAAGCAGGACAAATGTCAGGGTATGGGATGGAAATCCAAAGAGCCATCCAGTAAATGTAAGCCTTTCGTCTGTGACAAATCCTAATCAATATTTCCCTCAACCCCTTGAGCCAAATTTCAATCCCCAGACAGGGGCGCCGAGGTATCACATAAATGGAATTGATGATAACAATAATACCAATAATCTTGTTCTTGATGCCAGTGGCAGAATTAGATGCATGACATGCCATGGCGTTCATTTTACTGATTCTAATTCAACAACAATAGATATACCATAGAGGAGAAATTTATGAGATATTTAAAGATATTTATACTATTAATAATCGGACTCCTCTTCATTATGCCTGATTTAGAGGCTGCTCCAGGACCAGGAGATGGAAATATTTTAAAGAGATCCGTTGAGGAGACATGCCATGCCTGTCATAAGACACATTTAAATGCGCCCAATGACCCTAGTTCTATAAAGACACACAATAGTCAAATAATGGAATCAAATAAATGGACAGGTGGTTGGGGTATTGCTGGTGGTAAATACGGTGAAATCGTATGTACAACATGCCACACAACCCATAATACAAGAAATATATATCTTATAAGAGAAAGCATAACGGTTCCGAATGGTACAGATACATGGCCTAATGGTCAATCATCAATTAGTATTGATTTCAGGGTATTGTCAGGCAGCCAAGGTTCACCTGGTTTAATGGGAGATGACTCGGGCTCTCACACAACATCTACAAGGGTATGTCAGGCATGCCATAGTAGAAATAAATATCATAATTACAATAG
>FMSI01101003.1_pt1 | contig 10305 bp, 11 predicted proteins | sample 1504471 | NCBI WGS metagenome assembly FMSI01 (sample SAMEA4475357, study PRJEB15587) | soil metagenome | biome: Soil; feature: Field | place: India | collected 2015-03-11 | depth 0 m
ATGACCACAGTTCAATGACTTGAGATGGCATTCTCCACAGTCTCCTCAGGGGTTCACAAACTTAGACAGTGCCTAAGCTAACCCCCTCACTTTAGCAGGGGGCGATCGTCAACAAGGAGCTTTCTCGCGCCATTAAGTGGCGATTTGTCATTTTGGTCATCAAAGGCTTGGGTGGAGCATATCCCACAATAGCCAAAGGGCGATCGCCAGTAGACTACTGCCCGTCAACGTTTGTAATCGTTGTTCTGAGAGGTACTGTGATAGCCAGCGACCAATCAATACCCCAATCAAACTGGTGGTTACTAAGGCCAAAGCTGCTCCCAAAAACACAAGCCAAGGGGAGGCAGCGCGGGCAGCCATGAAAAATACAGCAATTTGAGTTTTATCGGCAAATTCAGCCAAAAAAACGGTTAAAAACGCAACCCCGAACTCTCGCCATGGCAACGCACGCTTAATCACCGACTGCCCTCTAGGCGTCCGTCATTTCCTCAACTGTCTCGGTGGTCTTCGTTTCTGGGCGATTCTCCGTATTTAGACGGCGGCTGTAGCGACCCGAAGAACGCTTGCGAAACTTGCGAGCATAGGCTTGGTTACGAAGAGCTTTTTCTTTCTTAGGATTGCGGCGTTTGGCCATGCTTACCTCAATGGTGGGGTGGTCTCAGCACTCAACAAAAATTAAAGACAGAAACCTTATTCTATCGGAATTTTTCCCCTAGCACAAGAAGCCTGTGATTGAAAAACTGTGACCATACCACATCACAAAAATGAGAAACCCCCTAAGCTTTCACCTAGGGGGAGGAGGAGTCTTGTTCTGGCAGAAAGTTGCCAATGGGCGGGACTATTTAGTTTCCGAGAACTCGGCGTCAATCACTTCGTCATCACTGCCACTACCACTGCTACCGCTGCTGCTGGAGCCAGTTCCATCACTGGACCGAGCACTTTGATAGACACTGGAGCCGACGCTGTAGAGGGTTTGTTGCAGATCCTGCATCAGCGATTTCACCCGTTCAAAGTCAATCGACTCAATGGGTTTCTTCTCAGCTTCAGTGCCGATTTCTGAGCGCAGGTTGGCAATGAGGGAAGTGAGACGGTCTTTATCGCTGGTGGAGACTTTATCCCCCAACTCACTCAACTGTTTCTCCGCTTGATAGCAGAGTTGCTCCGCCTGGTTCTTCGTCTCAATTTTCTCGCGTTTGGCTTTATCGGCAGCGGCATTCATTTCCGCTTCGCGCACCATGCGTTCCACTTCATCCTTAGGCAGCGTTGAGGCGCCCGTGATGCTAATGGACTGCTGTTTGCCGGTGCCTTTGTCGCGAGCGGTCACGTTGAGGATACCGTTGGCATCAATATCAAACGTGACTTCGATTTGGGGCACGCCACGTGGTGCCGGGGGGATGCCATCCAAACGGAAGGTACCGAGGCTCTTGTTGTCGGCGGCCATTTCCCGCTCCCCTTGCAGAACGTGGATCTCCACATTGGTTTGACCGTCAACGGCGGTGGAGAAGACCTCGGATTTTTTGGTTGGGATCGTGGTGTTGCGGGGAATAATTTTCGTCATTACGCCACCCAGGGTTTCCACCCCCAAGGACAGCGGTGTGACATCGAGGAGAAGAATGTCTTTCACTTCCCCTGCCAGCACCCCAGCTTGAATAGCAGCACCCACAGCCACAACCTCATCGGGGTTCACACTCTGGTTGGGGTCTTTGCCCAATAGCCGTTTGACCAGCTCTTGGATGGCAGGAATGCGGGTGGAACCGCCGACGAGTACCACTTCATCAATCTGATCTTTGCTGAGTTTGGCATCCCTGAGGGCTTGCTCGACGGGTACGCGACAACGATCAATCAGATCAGAGCAGAGTTCCTCAAATTTAGCGCGGGTGAGCGTCATGTCAAGGTGCTTAGGCCCATCCTGCGTTGCGGTAATGAAGGGCAGGTTGATTTCCGTTTGCATGACGCTGGAAAGTTCGATTTTGGCTTTTTCTGCCGCTTCCGTGAGCCGTTGCAGTGCTTGTCTGTCTTTGCGCAGGTCAATGCCTTCTTGGGCACGGAAGGACTCAGCCAAGTAGTCCACAATTTTCTTGTCGAAGTCGTCACCGCCCAAGTGGGTGTCCCCAGAGGTGGCGAGCACTTCAAAAACGCCATCCCCCACTTCAAGGATGGACACGTCAAAGGTGCCACCGCCAAGGTCAAAGACGAGGATGGTTTCATTGGCTTTTTTATCTAGGCCATAGGCCAAGGAGGCGGCGGTGGGTTCGTTGATGATCCGCAGTACTTCCAGACCGGCAATTTTGCCAGCATCTTTGGTGGCTTGGCGCTGCGAGTCGTTGAAATAGGCAGGTACGGTAATCACCGCTTGGGTGACTTCCTCGCCAAGGTATTTGCTGGCGTCTTCTTTGAGTTTGCGTAGGACTTGAGCAGAAATTTCTTCGGGGGCAAACTGTTTGCCAAGGGCGGGGCAATCTAGCTTGACGTTGCCATTGACGTTCAAAACTTTGTAGGAGACCTCGGTGGCTTCGTGGGTCACCTCATCAAAGCGACGGCCAATAAAGCGCTTCACAGAATAAAAGGTATTTTCGGGGTTCATCACTGCTTGCCGTTTGGCAATTTGACCCACGAGGCGATCGCCATTTTTGGTGTAGGCAACAACGGAGGGCGTTGTCCGAAACCCTTCAGCATTGGCAATAACCGTGGGCTTGCCCCCTTCCATGACGGCCACACAGGAGTTGGTGGTCCCCAGATCAATTCCGACAACTTTTGCCATAGCGACGAAAACTCCCTTTGCAGGCTAACTTCGATGCGGGGCACAGCACCCATATTGGGCTTAACCCTCTCTCCTTATCTATAGTGCGATCGCTCCTGCCATGAGCAAAAGGGGGATTTACCGAACCTAGAGCGGGGGGTGAATCGCGTAGGGCAAGGGATCCACTAAACCTAGTTCGGCAAAGGCCGCTAAACGCAAGCGACAGGCATCGCAGCGACCACAGGCCTGTTCGCCATCGCTGTAACAGGACCATGTTTTTTCCCAAGGAACGCCGTACTCATTCCCCAGACGAATGATGTCTTTTTTGTGCAGTTCAATGAGGGGGGTGACAATTTCAATGGGCTGGCCTTCGCGCCCCTGCTTGGTGCCAAGGCGATAGACCTCCTGCATCACAGCAATATAGTCAGGGCGACAGTCGGGATAGCCAGAGTAATCGAGGGCATTGACGCCAATATGAACGGTTTGCGCCCCTAGAGCTTCGGCATAGGCAAGGGCGACACCCAAGAAAATCGTATTGCGGGCGGGGACATAGGTAATGGGAATCTCTTGGCTCATGGTGGCCAGATCGCGATCGCGAGGCAAGTCAAGCGTTAAATCGGTCAAGGCGGAGCCGCCCCACAACTGCAAATTCAAGGAGACCATTTGATGCTGAATCACGCCGGCGGCGGTGGCAATGGCGATCGCTGCTTCTAATTCCCGCCGATGGCGCTGCCCATAGTCAAAGGAAAGGGCATAGCAAGCATAACCCAGTGCCTTGGCACGAAATAATACTGTGCTGGAGTCTAAGCCCCCTGAGAGCAACACGACGGCCTTTGGTGTCGTCATCATATCCTGTCTATGAAAAACTTTACATTTGGCAATGCTGTGGTAGCATCTTTCTGAAAATGTTCATTCTGTGAGTTTTTATTTACGGCGGGCGATCGCCAACACCAAACCCTTCCCCGGTTGCGTAGAGGAGTGAAATAACTAGACATGAGTTCTGCCGTCCGTCCCCAGCCCGAGCCACTGCGCATTGGCGTCATCGGTGTTGGCAACATGGGTCAGCACCATACCCGTGTTTTGAGTTTACTCAAAGATGTCGAACTTGTGGGCATCTCTGATGTGAATCTGGAGCGGGGCATTGATACCGCCAGCAAATATCGGGTGAAATTTTTTGAAAACTATGTGGATTTGCTGCCCCACGTTGAGGCGGTGTGTATTGCCGTGCCCACCCGTCTCCACCATGAAGTGGGCATTACCTGCTTGCGCCACGGGGTACATGTCTTGGTGGAAAAACCCATTGCCGCCAGTATTAGCGAAGCAGAATCCCTAGTCAACGCAGCAGCGGAGTGCCAGTGCATCCTCCAAGTCGGGCATATTGAGCGATTTAACCCGGCGTTTCAAGAACTGAGCAAGGTTCTGCGCACTGAGGAAATCCTTGCCCTTGAAGCGGATCGCATGAGTCCCTACTCCGATCGCGCCAATGATGTCTCGGTGGTTCTCGACTTAATGATCCACGATATTGACCTGTTGCTGGAACTCACCAATTCCCCTGTGGTGCGCCTAACGGCCGCAGGCAGTCGCTCTGCCAATTCTGGGTATCTGGACTACGTGACCGCCACCTTGGGCTTTGCCAACGGCATTATTGCCACCCTCACGGCCAGTAAAGTCACCCACCGCAAACAACGGCGCATTGCTGCCCACTGCAAAAACTCCCTCACAGAGGCGGATTTCCTCAAAAACGAGATTCTTATCCACCGCAAAACCACCGCCTCGTGCAGTGCCGACTATGGCCAAGTCCTTTACCGCCAAGACGGCCTAATTGAGAAGGTCTATACGAGCAATATTGAACCTCTCCATGCGGAGTTGGAGCACTTCGTCAACTGTGTCCGTGGCGGTCAACCTCCCTCGGTGGGTGGAGAGCAGGCACTCAAGGCGTTGCGCTTGGCCAGTCTTATTGAGCAGTTAGCCCTTGATGGCCACAGTTGGGGCCAGTTGGATGCCTCCTTGGCGGCACTGATTCGTTAGCACGCATCACCCTCGTTTCTTTGCGCTAGGGTAGTAAGTACAGCAGCGAGGGTTGTGTTAATGACAGATACAGATCTGGAAGGCTGTGCCTTTTTGGCAGCCCAAGCAAGGGTGAAGTCCTATCTCGCCTACTGGTTTCAGTTGGGCAAGCGGCTTTGTATTTGGGGCGGAGAGCATACTGTGCTGCCGCAACCTATCCTCCAGGGGGATCGCTACAGTCAAGCCTTTGAGGCCTGCTGGGCCTATGTGATCTCTGGTCAGGCAGGGGACTGCTTTCTCGAAGACACGACCGAGACAATTACGCAACTACTGAGCGACTGTTGGGAGATTACCCCCTGTGCCCGCTGCCAGATGCCTGTGCCCCTACCCTGTCATGGGTTGCCCCCTGTACACTGTCCCTGTGCCAGTCTGCCCAACTGGCCGAATTTTGAGTTACCGCTGCCCCGCAGCCCCATTAATCCCCGGACTCACTTATTATCGCTAAAAAAACGCCTCAGTCTTTAATGTGTGGGATGCTTCCTTACCCCCGATTGTTGCCCCTCAATGGCAAGCGCCACACGACAATCTCACCTTGTGTTTCCATGCACTGCATCTTTGGTGGTTAACGCTTCCCCCTGATGTCCCCCGGGAGGTTATCCTGCGCGCCTATTTACGACGCTATCAGCCGAATCTGAGCGAGAAGCCTCTACCGCGTACCGCTGGGGGCAAGCCCTATTTGGATGCTTTGGAATTTAACTGGAGCCATAGTGGCAACTTAGCGGTGTTGGCCGTGAGTGGTAGGGCGGCTGTAGGGGTAGATGTAGAGATCTTGCGCCCCTATCCTCAGCGTTCAGCCGTTAGTCGGCGGTTTTTTGGGGCGGCTCTGCAACAAAGAATAGTAGAGGGGAGCGATCGCTCGTTTGTACAGGCTTGGACATACTATGAAGCGTGGCTCAAGGCTCAGGGGATCGGGGTATGGCAGCGGACAGCCGCTCAGTCTTTAGAACATTGGGCAGCCAGTTTCCTCGTCGGCGATCGCGCCATTGCCAGTGTTGTTGTACTAACACCAACGCCACCCCAGTGTTTCTTTTTTCGGCCAGAATCAATGGGATAAATGAAGGTTCCCACTTGATCAAAGTAAATACTCCAAGATATTCCTCAACGCTTTAACCTGCTACTGCTGACCATGAATAGATGAGATGAGGCTGCCACTCCCTGGGAGGCTGTTGGGTGTAGGTTTGGCGATCGAGATCCATCGGTAGGCTGAGCATTGGATCGCTGCCGGTGGCCACAAGAAACTCAAATCCCTTCAGGGTTGGCCATTGGCAAAATTGCCGTAGCAGAGTTTGCACCGCAAGCACATAGGGGTGTTCCGGCTGCTGATACCAGTGGCGATCGGCCACATGGGGCTGGTCAAAGCCAAAGTGAACAATCAGGTCAGGATGCCCAAAGATGGCCTGAGCAACCGGCCGAGCTTCTTCGCGCACTAGCAAATGGACCCCTGCGGCCAGATGACGTAGTTTTTCCAGCCGCTCATAGCGATCGCCCGCATCTAATTGCGACTCCTGCCAGCGAAAGGCCACCGTGATCAGGTAAGTTTGCAGCAGCAGATGCCCCAGTTTCTCCGCCTTGGCGGTCAAGTAGGGGGTGTTGTAGGGAGTCGCTTCAATCAACAACGGCACCCGATCCACCACTTCGAGGCCATAGCCTTTAAGGCCAGCAATTTTGCGGGGATTATTGGTAATCAGGCGAATTTGCTTTACTCCCAAGTCATTGAGGATTTGGGCGCCGACGCCATAGTTGCGCAAATCCGCTGGGAAGCCGAGGTGCTCATTGGCCTCTACCGTGTCCATCCCCAAATCTTGCAGTGAGTAGGCACGCAGTTTGTTGACTAGCCCAATGCCCCGACCCTCTTGGCGCAGATAAACCACCACACCGCGTCCTGCGGCGTTAATCATTTTCAGAGCGGCTTGCAGTTGCATCCGACAATCGCAGCGCAGTGAACCCAAGGCATCGCCCGTCAAGCATTCAGAATGAACGCGCACCAGCACGGGTTGCTCGCTAAATGTGGCGGGATCCCCTTTAACAATGGCGACGTGCTCCGATTGATCGAGGGAATTACGATAGCCATAGATTTGAAATTCACCGAACTCCGTCGGTAGTTTGGCCACAGCTTCGCGGCGCACAAAACGCTCATGCTGGAGACGATAGCTAATTAAGTCGGCAATGCTAATAATCTTCAGTTGATGGGTGCGAGCATATTCAATGAGTTGGGGCAGCCGCGACATGGTGCCGTCGGGATTTTGAATCTCACAGATCACTCCCGCTGGGTAGAGACCTGCCAACCGGGTTAGATCCACTGCGGCTTCGGTATGACCGGCTCGCTTGAGAACTCCCCCAGGGCGCGATCGCAGGGGAAAGACATGGCCGGGGCGACGTAAATCTTGAGGCTGGGTAGTCGGGTCAATGAGGGCTTGAATGGTGCGGGCACGGTCTTCGGCGGAAATGCCTGTGGTCACCCCCCAACGGGCACCAGCATCAACACTCACCGTAAAAGCGGTTTGGTTGCTATCGGTATTTGTTGTTACCATTAAGGGCAGAGCCAATTCATCGAGGCGATCGCCCTCCATGGCAAGGCAAATCAGTCCCCGGGCATGAACTGCCATAAAGTTAATCATGGCGGGGGTCACACGCTCAGCGGCGCCAATGAGATCCCCCTCATTCTCACGATTCTCATCATCCACCACCACAATGACTTCGCCCCGCCGCAGGGCATCCAACGCAGATTCAATCGAGTCAAACACAGGCACATCCGCCAAGGCAGTTCCTTCCAGAATTTTTAAGGCTTATTATTAAGTTACAGCCTTTTTCACGAGGATTGGGTGCCCGCAGCACTGGCAGGCAGGAGTGCACCAACTTTTTAAGTTTTTAAGATAGTATTGAACGGGTCGTGTTCTCGCAGGAAATCCCACCTACAGTTCTGCGCCTTGTGAAAATGTTGAAAACCTCGTCATGATAGTGAAAGGTTTCACCAGCCCATCTACTGCATGTCTCATCTATTGTTCATACTAGTTATTGCTGTTGGCGTGCTAGTCCTCGTGGGGTTAGCGCTTTATCTGCTGTTTCCCCGCAAGTACGAGTCTGCCCGCTCCGTCGCCAAGTCCTATGACGACTGGACCAACGACGGCATTCTTGAATTTTACTGGGGGGAGCATATTCACCTTGGCCACTATGGTTCGCCCCCCCGTCCCAAGGACTTTCGCCAAGCGAAGGTAGATTTTGTCCATGAAATGGTGCGCTGGGCAGGTCTCGATCGCCTGCCGCCGGGGACAACCGTTTTGGATGTGGGCTGTGGCATTGGCGGGAGCAGTCGTATGCTGGCGCGTGACTATGGCTTTCACGTGACGGGAATTACAATCAGCCCTGAACAGGTACGGCGGGCGCAGGAACTCACTCCTGCGGATCTCAATGTGCAGTTTCAGGTGGATGACGCTCTGGCCCTGTCATTTCCAGAGGCTAGCTTTGACGTGGTTTGGTCAATTGAGGCAGGCCCCCACATGCCCGATAAACAGCAGTTTGCTAAGGAATTACTCCGTGTCCTAAAGCCAGGGGGGATTCTTGTGGTTGCCGATTGGAACCAGCGGGACGATCGCCAGCACCCCTTGAACCTCTGGGAGCGGCTCATTATGCGACAGCTCTTGGATCAATGGGCACACCCCGCCTTTGCCAGTATTGAAGGTTTTGCTGAGGCCCTTGCCGCAACGGGTTTAGTGGCTGGAGAGGTGATAACTGCCGACTGGACACAGGAAACGCTCCCCTCGTGGCTAGATTCGATTTGGCAGGGAATTGTGCGACCAGGGGGGCTGATTCGCTTTGGCCTACCGGGGCTAGTGAAATCTTTGCGGGAAGTACCCACATTCCTGCTCATGCGGATTGCCTTTGGCATGGGACTGTGCCGTTTTGGCATGTTTCGAGCCGTGCGAGCAGAAATTCCTGCGGTCTCCCTTAACTCAGGCTCTCAAGTTAACTGCTGATAGATGATCGGATACATCATGCCCCAAATGGCCGGCTGTACATCCTTGAGGGCGTGATCACTGTCCAATTCTACCCGACTCACCCAAGGGCGGCCTTCACAGTAGCGACGACTGGCTTCGATGGGAATCACCTCATCCTGAAGGCCATGGAAAATGAGGGTGGGCACAGGCCGCTGAAGCTGGCGATCCTCATAGGCCAGCAAATCCTTGGCAAAGCCATAGCTGAGGGGCAGTAGGCGTTCTGCGCTATAGTGATAGACCTCTAAAACGCCCGTTTCTTGCCAGCGACGGTATTGATCTCCTAAACGCGGCAGCCACTGGATCGCAAACTCAAAGGCGGGGGCAAGGAGAAAGAGTTGCACCACTTGGAGATGTTTTTCGGCTAGCCAAGCCGCTGTCAGGCCACCAAAACTGGAGCCAATTAATGTGACGGGTTCCTCTGGAGCGAGCAGCGCTTCTACTTGTTCAATTTGGCGACTCAGGGTCAAGTGGAAAAAATCCCCTTGATTGAGATCAGGAATGAGTAGCGGTTGACCGAGTTCCTCAAGGCGATCGCGAAAATACTGAGCTTTATTCGATCGCGGCGACGAGGCAAATCCATGGAGGTAGAGATATTGCATTGCTCAATAATCCCTTGTGAGGAGCGGACATATTTTTGTCGCACTTTGTCAATAATCTTAACAAATTAGCCCTTTAGCTATAGGTTGTTCAAGGGTGATCATTGAAAATAATTTAGAATGCTGATCAAACAGCTCAAACAATTCCTTATTTTGAAGGAACTGTTACAGTTTCTCACAACTCGCATCAATACCGCGATTTCAATGCTACGATGCCGTTGAATCTGGCTACAGCCCTTTTCCCAAGGATGGCAAACGCTCAAAACTGCGAAGGCCCCTATGGGACAGGATTGCATCCCCTTTATGTATCCCATATCCAAGAAAAGGGTTGTATCTAGCTGATCTGAAGGATAAAAACGTGAGAGATTGAGGATCGAACGCATGACAACACTCACTGGGCAACCTCCGCTCTATGGTGGCAGCACCGGCGGCCTCCTCAGCGCAGCGGATACCGAAGAGAAATACGCCATCACTTGGACAAGCCCCAAAGAGCAAGTTTTTGAAATGCCGACGGCTGGGGCTGCTGTTATGCGTGAAGGTGAAAATCTCGTTTACCTTGCCCGTAAGGAGCAGTGCCTTGCCCTCGCTGCCCAACAACTGCGTCCCCGCAAAATTAACGACTATAAAATCTATCGCATTTTCCCCGATGGCGAAACGGTATTGATCCATCCCAAGGATGGCGTTTTCCCTGAAAAAGTCAACCAAGGGCGAGAAGCCGTCAACACTGTACCTCGCTCCATTGGCCAGAATCCCAACCCCTCTCAACTGAAGTTCACTGGCAAGAAACCCTACGATCCATAGGTCGGTGTTGAACGGCCGTTTGGGTTGCCCCCTGTGGATGAGCCATGGGGGGTATTGCGGAATTAGAGCACTTTATGATTCAACTTGAATTGGTATGAGTCGGCGG
>FMSI01009636.1_pt1 | contig 10303 bp, 8 predicted proteins | sample 1504471 | NCBI WGS metagenome assembly FMSI01 (sample SAMEA4475357, study PRJEB15587) | soil metagenome | biome: Soil; feature: Field | place: India | collected 2015-03-11 | depth 0 m
ATTTCCAGTTCATAACTTACAAAATTAATGCTATACCTATATCCATAACATTATTTCCAGTAGGACCTGTGATTATCAAATCATTCAAATTTTTAAAGAAATTATATGAATCATTATTTTCAAGATAATATCTAAAATTGAGATTTTGTTTTTCAGATCTATTTAAAGTTTCTCCATCAACAATTGCACCTGCTGCATCTGTTATTCCATCTATTCCATCAGTTCCAAATGAAAAAAATAAAATATCTCTATCTTTTATATATTTTGAAATTAAAATTGAGAGTTCTTGATTTCTACCACCCTCTCCGCTTCCTTTAACAAAAACAGTTGTTTCTCCTCCAAAAATTAGAGCAACTGGTTTATCTATTTCTATTTTGTTTTCATATATATCAAGAATAATTCCAGATAATGTTTTACTAACTTCTTTTGTGTCTCCCTGAATTCTTGAACCAAGGTAAAAAACTGAATAACTTCTGTTTTTGAAAAATTCTATTAAATACTTACATGCTTCATAATTTGAAGAAATAATAAAATTTTTAACTCTGTCTTTTGGAAAATACTTTTCTTTTAAAGTTTCTTCAATTTCACCCATAATTCCTTTATTTAAAACTTCAATTACACTTTCTGGAACTTTATTAACTAAATCATAATCTTTTAAAATTTTTAAAGCATCAAAAAAAGTTGAATTATCAAAACATGTTGGACCAGATGCAATCACACTCAAATTATCTCCAATGACATCTGAGATAATCAAAGAATAAATATTTCCTTTTATATGTTTTAAAAGTTTTCCACCTTTTATTACTGAAATATGTTTTCTTATTGTGTTAATTTCATCAATTGAAAGACCTGATTTTAGCATTAATCTAGTTAAATCTGTTAAATCATTTAGAGAGATTAATGGATATTCAACAAGAGAAGAGCCGCCCCCTGAAATAAGAATTAAGATCAAATCATTCTCTTGAATCTCTTTTGAAAATTCAATCAATCTTTTTCCAGCATTTAAACTTCCTTCTCCTGGAAATGGGTGTTCTCCTTTTATATATTCAATATTTTTTGGAAAATCTGAATTATCGATATTGCTTATAACTAAACCCTTATAAATATCTAATTTTGATAAAACTCCTTTTGCCATTTTTATCGCTGCTTTTCCAAAAGAGATAAGAAAAATTCTATTAAAATTTTTTAAATCAATTTCTACAGAAAATATTCTTAATTTATCATTTTCCCTAATTAAAACTTTTTTAACTCTATTTTCAGGTTCAATTTTATCTAATAGAAACTCAATTGATTTTAAAGCATCTTCTCTTAATTTTTTAAACCTTTCTCCACCATTAAAAATAATTTCATCAAAATTTTTAATCTTAATCATTATTAAAATTTTATCAGATTCATTCTTTTTTCTAATTCTTCAATAAATTCTTTTTTTATTTTTAGGAGTTATTCCATATGTTGTGCCCTTTGTATAAATTAGTAAAACATTTTTTTTCACCAGATATTGCATACATAATCACAGTCCCCTCCAAAAAAATAACATTGTCATAAAGATAATCCAGGTACTCTAATGGTTCCAAGAGGGTTTATTTTTAAATTTTTCTTTTCCATTCTAAAATTTCATTATAACTAATTTTATAAATATATTCGCCACAAATTAAATATAATTTATCGTTTCTAAATTCATATCTCATTGTGTCACAAATAAAGAAAAGATTTATAAGAATTGAAATAATTATTATAAATAAAGGAATAAAGACAACTATTTGATACCATTTAATAATTTTATTAATCAAATTAAATATTATAGCAATAATTGCAAAAGAACAAATTATTACTGGTAGCATAAGAAAAATTTTTGCTATCAATTTAAAAATCTGGATAAAATATTTTTGTTGAATTTTCAATTTCCATAGAAACATCCTCCAAAGTTTTACAATAAAATTATAAAATATCAATTATAAAATATCATTAAATAAGATAAAATATTAATTAAGGGAGAGAAATATGAAAAAAATTGTTTTTTTGTTTGTTATTTTAATATTGATTTTAATTTCATTTGGGTGTGGTAAAAAGGTTCAAAAAGAATATGAAAAGATTGTTTTAAAAAGTGGGGTATTAAAAGAAAATGAATTGATTCCTATAGATTACACTTGTGATGGTAAAGATATTTCTCCTCAACTTGAATGGGAAAGTGTTCCAGAAAGAACTATCTCTTTTTGTATTATAATGGATGACCCTGATGCACCAGGTGGTGTTTTTACACATTGGATAATTTTTAATATACCATCAAATTATAGATCTTTAACAGAAAATTTTCCAAAAATTCCAGAATTTGAAAATGGAACAAAACAAGGGAAAAATGATTTTAATAAAATTGGATATAATGGCCCTTGTCCTCCAAAAGGTTCAACTCATCATTATAGATTTACAATTTATGCTTTAGATAAAACTCTTAATTTAGAAAGTGGAATTAAAGTAAAAGATTTAATGAAAGAAATTGAAAATCATATATTAGGAAAAGGAGAATTAATTTGTTTATATTCTCATTAAAAGAGGTGAAATTATGTGTGATACTTTTGTTGTTTTAGGCAAAAAAACTTTGAGTGGTTTTCCAATTTTTGGAAAAAATTCAGATAGAGATCCAAATGAGGCTCAAATTTTTACTCTTATGGATAATAGAGGAGTATTAAAAGAAAAATTAAATACAACCTATATTGAGGTAGAGCCTTATGAGGTGAAATATAGAATTTTTCTTTCAAAACCGATTTGGCTTTGGGGAGGGGAGATGGGAATAAATGAGTGTGGAGTGTCAATTGGAAATGAAGCAGTTTTTACAAAAATTAAATATAAAGAAGTTGGACTTACAGGAATGGATATTATTAGAATTACTTTAGAAACTTCAAAGAGTTCTTTTAAAGCAGTCCAAAAAATAATAGAATTAAATGAAAAATATGGACAGGGTGGAAATTGTGGATACGAGAAAAAAATTAAATATCATAACTCTTTTTTAATTTCTGATTCAAATGAAGCATATGTTTTAGAACTTGTTGACAAGTATTTCGCTTATAAAAAAATTGATGAATTTTACAATATAAGTAACAAATTATCAATTGGAAATGATTTTGATGGAATTCATCCTGAACTTATAAAAGATATTCATTTCGAAAAATACTTCTCAAATCCACTTTTTACAATTTTTAGTGGTGCAAGTCAGAGAGAAAAAAGAGGAAGAGAACTTTTAGAAAGAGAAAGTAAACATACAAGAGATACTTTAATTAAAATTTTGTCTGATAGAGGAACTCTTAAATTTGCATCTATGAATAATATCTGTATGAATGCAGGAGGTGGGTTAATTTCAAGTCAAACAACATCATCTATGATTGTTGAGTATGGTGAAAGAAATATCATTTGGTTTACAATGAGCCCTAATCCAGAAATTTCACTTTTTAAACCAACATTCTTTACAGAAAATAACCCACTTGATTTTAAAAATGAAAATAATTTAATAAAAATTTGGAAACTAAATAACCTTTTCTTTAGAAAATATACTGAAAATTATGAAGAAAATGAAAAAAAGATTATGCCACTTAAGGAAAGATATCAAAAAGAGATTTATAAACTTGTAGATGATAAATCAATTGCAAATTTAAATGATGAGGAATTAAATAATATAACTAATAAAGTACTTGAAATAGAGAGTGAATTCAGAAATGAGGGCTTTAAATTAATGGAAAATACTCAAAAAAAGAAATACTTTTATTTTTCTAATTATTGGAAAAAAGAAAATGAAAAACTATTGAAAGAAGAGAAAGACCTAGAATTAATTGATTTATATAAAAAATTACTCTTTTAATCTATTTTTAAGTTCATCAATTATTTTAACTGGAAGAGGCTCAACTTCTTTTAGATATGCAAGTTTAATTGAAATATAATCTCCAAGAGGAATTAAAGAATATAAGTTAAAAAGAGGTTTTTCGCCAAAAGAGAGGAGTTCAAGTATCTCCCAACCTCTGTTTTTTAATAATTCAATTGAAATATCAATTCTTTTTTTAGATTGATGTGAATCAAATTTATCTCTTAAGATAATAAAAATTAATTTTTCTTTTAACTCTTTACACTCCCAGAAAACTGATTCATTGTGATTAAGTTCTGGGAAAGAAAGATTATAAGAAATATATTTTGAATTTTCATTTATCTCCTGTTTCCATCTTAAACCAACTGGAGTTAATGAATTTGAAGAGTAAATAATTGGAATTTTATCTTTTATTGAATTTGAAATCTTATCTCCTTCATTATCACTCTCTTTAAAGCGCTCATAAAGAGAATTTATTTTATCAAAAAACTCATCTTCTCCTAAATTCTCTTCAACAAATAGTTTAAGAATAAAGTAAATTGGATAAAATAGATATGGAAAAGCCATTCTTGGAGGGTAAGAAGTTGGAATTTTATAGGTTAAATATTTTTTACTTGAAAGTTCAAAAAGTTCTCCATTTGAAGTTATTGAAATAATTTTTGCACCTCTCTTTTCTCCTTCATAGAAATTTGAAAGTGTTTCTTCTGTGTTTCCAGAATAAGAAATAAGAAAAAGAAGGGTTTTCTCAGATACAAATTGAGGAAGTTTATAATCTTTATTAATTACTATTGGATATTTTAAATAATCTTTAAAAAGAAAATATATAAAATCACCTGTAAAACCTGAGCCACCCATTCCAGAAATTACTATATTATCAATATCTTTTAGCAAATTAAAATCAATTTTCTTTTCAAGAGTTAACTCTCTTGATAATTTAAAATCAAGAGGAAATTTAAAGAAAAGATTAAACATAAATTTCACCTCACAATTGAATTTATAAAATTTAAAATTTGTTCATTTAAATGTTCAAATAGGTTCTTGTCTTGTGTTTCAAAATAAACTCTAACTACATCTTCTGTTCCAGAGATTCTAAATAAAATATATGAAAATTCACTTTCTAAATTCAATAATAGTCCATCTTTTTTATCAATACTTTTTATTTTTAAATTAAAAATTGAATCTTCATTGAAATTTTCAATGTAATTTTTAACCGCTTCTCTTTCTTCTTTTTTAAATCTTAGGTCAATTCTCTTTGTATAAAACTTTCCAAATTTTTTATATAACTCTTCAATTAGATCTTTAGGAGATGCTTTTTCTTTTTCGCAAATTTGAAGAACAAGTAAATCTGCTAAAATTCCATCTTTTTCTGGAAGCCACCCTTTAATTGATAAACCACCACTCTCTTCTCCACCTATGTAAATTTTTCCATCTCTAATAAGCATTCCAATAAATTTAAAACCGACTGGTGTTTCAAAAACTTCTATATTGTAATAATTTGCAATTTTATCAATTAATCTTGTTGTTGAAATTGTTCTTCCAATTCCTTCTTTTTTATCTTTTCCAAGATAAAAAGCAAGAATAGATAAAACTTCATTTGGAGTTATAAAAGTTCCATCAGAAGAAATAACTCCAAATCTATCAGCATCACCATCGAGAGCAAGACCTAAAAATGCACCTCTTTTTAAAACTTCTATCTTTAAATCCTCAAGGAACTCTTCATAAGGAACTGGTTCTAAACCTCCAAATAGTGGGTCAAAATTATTGTGAATAATAAAAACATTATCAAGATAATTTTCAAAAATTTTATTTAAGTATCTTATTCCTGTTCCAAACATTGGGTCAAGAACAATATTATTTGATAATTCAACTTTATAAGGAAGAATTTTTAGTAAATCATCAATATAATCTGAAAATGGGTCAATTATTTCAATTAATCCTTTTTTTACAAAATAATCAAAATCTTCTTTTATCTCTTCATCACTCTCTTTGTTTAAATATTCCTCAATTTTTTTTGTAACTTCAGGTTCAGCAGGACCTCCCCATGATGGAGAAAATTTAATTCCAGAGTAATAGAAAGGGTTATGTGATGCAGTAATATTTACTCCACCTGAAGTTTTATATTTTAAAATTGTGTATGAAATAACTGGTGTTGGAGTTGGTTCTTTTAAAAAGAAAACTTTTATTCCACTTAAAGCAAAAATCTTTGATACCTCTTTTGCAAAATCTTTTGATAAAAATCTTGTATCATAACCAACAACTATTCCCATATCACCAATATTTTCATCTATTAAATAATCTTTTATTCCTCTTGAAACTTTTCTTATATTTCCAAATGTGAAATCTTCAGCAATTACACCCCTCCAACCCGATGTTCCAAATTTTATTCTATAATCCACCTTTCAATTTCCTCCCTTTCTTCTTCAAGTTTTTTAATCTCTTTATCCTTTGAAGTAAATGAAGAGTAAATATGAATAATAGGTCTATCACTATCTGGAAGAATAAAAACAAAACCATCATCATAAAGTAGTTTCACCCCTTCGACAGTATTTGGATCAAAAATTTTTGTTTCAGATAATTTTCTCATAACTTTCCCTTTTTTATCAAACGGACAACTTATTTCAATGTGTGTTGGATCTAAAGAAGGAGTTTCTTTTTTAATTTCTGAAAGAAGGGTTCCACTTTTTGAAAGAAGTTCTATAAGTTTTCCAATTGCAAACATTCCATCAAAATATGGAACTTCATTTACAAAAATAAAACCACCCATAAGATCAACTCCAAAATCTGAATTTAGAGAATCTCTTATTATGTTTCTTGATATTGTTGAAGTAAAGTTAATTTTAACTCCATTCTCATTTAAAAATTGGATCAATTCATAAGATGCATTAACAGGAATTGAAACAGAAAGATTTTTGTTTTCCATAAGAAGTAGTTTTACAAAACAAGCAACAAGTCGAGTGTTTGATAAAATTTCTCCACTATCATCAACAACAAATATTTTTTCTCCATTTGCATCAATTAAAACACCAAAATGGTTTTTTATAGATTTAACCATCTTTGAAATTGTGTTTAATGCTTCTTTGAATTCTTGTAAACTTCTAATTGATTTTCTTCCATCCATAAATGCATTCAAAGAGAATATATCTATATCAAAATCACCTAATATATTTGGAAGATACATAACAGTTGAACCAAATGAGTAATCAATTGTAAATTTTAAATTTGCGCTTTTTATTGTTTTTAAATCAAATGTTTTTGTGAAGTAATTTTTATAAGTTTCAAGAATTCTTGTTGGTATATCAATTGAACCAATGTCATCAATATTTGCCCTGTAAAACTCTTCTCTAAAGAAAATTCTCTCAATATTTTGTTCACTTGAAATTGAAAGGTCAAAACCCTCTTTATCAAAAAATTTTATATTTGTTAAATGTGGGTCAAATGGAGACCTTTTAACATGAATTCCACCCGAACCTCCAATTGTTCTTAAAGAAAATCTTAAAATGGGAACAGGAACTGCCCTTAGATCTTGAACATCAACTCCTGTTGAAATTAAACCAGCAATCATAGCTCTTTTTAGCATTCTTGAAGATTTATCAACATCTCTTCCAGTGAAAACAACCGCTCCTTTTCCAAGAATAGTTCCATATGCACATCCAAGTTTTGCAGCAAATTCAGGAGTTACTTCAACATTATTTGCACCAATTATTCCATAAGAACCAAAAAGAGAAGTTGTCCACGCCTTTCCCCATACTAAACTATGAGTAACAACTGAATTATCTTCAACAATTTTAGAGGGCCAGATATATACTCCCTTTTTGATTATTACATTTTTCCCAATCTCACAATCATCTGAAATTATGTTATCTCCTTCTAAAAGAGTATCTTCTCTTATTGTTACTTTTTTACAAATTATAGAATCATAAATTTTTGCACCCTTTTTAATTGTGCTTCCACTCCATATTATAGAATTACTTATCTCAACTTTATCTTCAATGATAACATTGTCTCCGATAAAAGAGTTAAATATTCTTGCATCATGAATTTTGACATTTTTATCTAAAACAACTGTTCCAAGTAAATTTTTTAGGTTTTTTATTTCACATTCGCCCTCAAGCCAAATATCTGAACCAATTCTTAAAACTCTTTCTCCTTCTATTTCAATGTCAACCATTCCTTTTATAATTTCTTCATGAGCAATTTTATATTCTCTAACATTTCCTATATCTTTCCAATAACCACTTGAAATAAACCCATACAGTGGGAGATTCTTTTTAAGAATTATTGGAAAAAGATTTTTTGAAAAATCAAACTCTTTTCTTTCAGGAACAAATTCAAAAACTTCAGGAGATAAAACATAAATTCCAGTGTTTATTGTATCAGAGAAAACTTCACCCCAAGATGGTTTTTCTAAAAATCTTACTATTTTCCCTTCCTCATCTGTTATAACAATTCCATATTGAAGTGGATTAATTGCTCTAGTTAATGTTATTGTTGCAATTGCTTTTTTATTAAAATGAAAATCAATAATTTCACTTAAATTAAAATCAGTTAAAACATCTCCAGAGATAACAAGAAATTCTTCCTTTAGATATTTTTTTGCAAGATTAACAGCGCCACAGGTTCCCAAATCTTCATCTGAAATAATATATTCAATTTTTACACCAAAATCCTTTCCCTCTTTAAAGTACTCTTTTATTATTTCTGGTTGATGATAAAGAATCATTATAAGTTCTTTTATGTTATGTTTTTTTAATAGTTTAAGTATGTGAGAAAGAATTGGTTTATTTGCAATAGGAACCATTGGTTTTGGAATATTAATTGTTAATGGTCTTAATCTTGTACCAAAACCTCCAGCTAAAATAACACCTTTCATGCTCATAAATTTCGAGTCCCTCCAATTTCAATTTAACATATAATCAATTTTTTATCAATTTTAAAAATCATTTAGAAATTAAATATACATATAAATTTTTATATTCTAAAGTTGAACTTTCCCAAGAGTAATTAGAATTCATACCTATTTTTATTATTTTAAAGAGTTTTTCTTTTTGGTTGAATATTTTTTGTGCTCTTTTTATTGCATCAAGGAGTTCAATCTCATCATAATCATAAAAGACAAATCCATTTCCACAGTTAACTCTTTCATTAAATTCAATAACTGTATCTCTTAAACCTCCAGTACTTCTTACAATAGGAGTAGTTCCATATCTTAATGAAATCATCTGAGACAAACCACATGGTTCAAATTTAGATGGCATTATGAAGAAATCACTTGATGCATAAATTTTATGTGATAAAGGTTCATCAAATTTATTTAAAAATAAAAATTTGTCTTTATATTTTAAATTATATTCATTTAAAATTTTTTCATAATCTTTATCTCCAACCCCCAAAATGATTAAGTTTAAATCAAGTTTCATTAACTCTCCAAAAATGTTCGCAACAAGGTCAATTCCCTTCTGATCTGTAATTCTTGTAATCATTGAGTATAGTGGATAATCGATATTAAAGTTCAAATTCAGTTCTTTATATAGATTTTCTTTGTTGATTTTCTTATTTTCAATTGAAAAATGATTGTATTTTGAGTAAATAAATTCATCAGTTTCAGGATTCCAATATTCATAATCAATTCCATTTAATATTCCAAAAATTTTATCTTTCCTATGTTTTAAAACACCATTTAAACCAAAACCAAACTCTTTCTTTTGAATTTCTTTTGAGTATGTTGGAGATACAGTTGTAATTAAATCAGAAAAGACAATTCCGCCCTTAAGAAAATTAACCTTTCCATAAAACTCTAAAAAATCAATTGAAAATAAATCTTCAGGTAAACCAAGATCATAAAGAGATTCTTTTTCAAAAATTCCTTGATATGCAAGGTTATGAATTGTTAAAATAGTTTTAAAATTAAATTGAAAAATTTTATTGTAAATCTGAACAAAAGATGCTTGCCAATCATGTGTGTGAATTATATCAGGTCTAATCAACTCTTTTATTAATTTAAGAGATGCAAGAGAAAAAAGTCCAAATCTTATATGATTATCTTTATAATCAATATTATTTTCATTGTAAATACCACTTCTCAAGAAAAAGTAATCATTTTCAACTAAAAAGGTATCAAAAAGAGAATTTTCTCTATCTTTATAAACTTTAAAATTGAAATTTTTTCCATTTAGTTCTATCTCAATATCTTTTACATATTCCAAAGATAGATTTTTTTCTTTTATTCCCCTATAAAAAGGAAGCACAAGAGAAACATCAACACCTTCTTTTTTAAGGTATTTTGGGAGAGAACCTGATACATCTGCAAGGCCACCTGTTTTAATATATGGAACTGCTTCAGATACAACAAATGCTATTTTCATAAAAACTCCTCTTTAAATTTCTGCTTCAAGTAAAAATTTTGCACAATCTTCTGGTTTTGTAGGATTAATATAAAAACCTGTTCCCCATTCA